>Ga0256843_1000486_pt1 | contig 34230 bp, 31 predicted proteins | sample AlvinellametaG_FD_191572 | JGI IMG/M metagenome (GOLD analysis project Ga0256843, IMG submission 191572) | Pompeii worm associated microbial communities from hydrothermal vent at the East Pacific Rise, Pacific Ocean - Alvinella | ecosystem: Host-associated > Annelida > Integument > Unclassified ...
CCAGTGACCTTCATTGTCTTTACGTGTTAATTCATTACCATATTTATCTCTGGTGTATTCAGTCCAGTAACCTTCATTGTCTTTATAAGATAATTTATTACCATATTTATCTCTGGTGTATTCGCACGAATAACCACTACTATCTTTATATGTTAATACGTTACCGTGTTTATCCCTCGTACATTCGTATGAAACACCGTTACTATTTTTAAATGACAATATTTTACCATTTTTATCTCTAGTATAATCACTCCAGTAGCCATCACTATTTTTGTATTTTAATATATTACCACATTTATCTTTGGTGTATTCCCCCCATTTACAATCTCCTAAATCTATGTGCTCAAACTCTTTTATAAGTGACTCATTAAGATTATCGTTATAATTATCAATAGCATTTTTTAACCATCTCACATATTTTTTATAATCACCATTTACTAGTTTTAATTTCTCTACAGATAATTCTCCTATATTGCGTGTAAAAAAACGTATACCATCTTCACAAGTATTTAATTTTTTTAACACCTCTTTATTTATTACTGTAATCTTTTCCATTTTACATCCTTTATGTTTGTTATATTAATAATATATAGTTAAAATTAAATAGATATACATAATAGCGTTTGCTATTATGTATATTTAAATATTTGCCCATTCATAAAGAATTCTATCTTCTTTATTTATATCTTTCATTGTTTTTTCTAAAGTGTTTATTATACACTTTCCATCTTCACACATATTTTCATTTGATTCAAAACCAGCTATCATTCCTTTAACATCTTTATAATCTATTACTGTGTTTAATCCTTCCAAACCAGCAGCACCCCATTGTGTAGCGCCTTTAACACCATTCTCTGGCACATGATCCCATGTAGATACAAGTAATACATCTCGTATAAAAATACTGCCTACTCTACTTTGACTTACCATGGATCTAACACTATATGGTACATTAGCGTGTGGGTTGTCTAATAAATCTATAATTGCATCTTTTTTAGGACCAGATGGTTTTACCCATCCATAAATATAATAAATAGGTAAATTAAAACCAGGTTCAAATTTACCTGTATTTACAATTTCTATGCTTTTAGTAGTAGATACAGCATTTTCGCTATCTAGCATAATAGTCGCTTTTCTAAGTTCAGCTACACTAAGACCATCTGTTTCTGGATGCCATTTTTCATTAATCAATACACCGTCGTCAATACGCCTAGCCACTAAACTACCAGGACCCAAGATAGCATTGATATCTTTTACTCTATAAAAGATACCACCTCTATTAAAAGTATTAAATTTACCAAATAATATTTTATAGTAACCATCTTCATCTTTTATAACTTCAGGAGTTATATTTCTTTTTTTTGCTTTAGATACAATTTCAGTTACATCCATCATATACCTCTTTTTTTATTATTTTCTTATTACTCTTTCTAGAGAACTTATTTCATCTTCTTTATTAAGCACACTAGATACTACACCTAATTTCATACTAGCTCTAGCTAATTTTGATATAGTGGAACTTGTCATATACCAAACATCAGATAAACCTAAATAGAATGCTTTAGGTTTTTGATTTTTATTTAAAGCTATACGTAGTTCAATTTTAGGATCTGATTCTACTCTAGCTATTGTAGCTACCAACATTTCAAATGTAAGTAAACTATTTGATACTTTACTACCAGTATATTTGCTAGCATTTCCAAACACTTTATGTATATCATTCTCATCTAGATACCAAGGTATTTTTCCCTGTATTAAAAATAGCTCATAAATATCATGCACCACATCTAAATCTTTAATTAAATTAATATCAGATATTAAATCACTATTAGCGTCTATATGCAATACAGTATGTGGTATTTCATCTATTAGCACAGTGCTTATTTCAGATGGTTGTACTTTTACTCTAGTAGGTATAATAGAAGTACTATAATTTTTATCATCGTCCATTATAGCAACTACACCTAATACGAAACAAGTATCGCCCAACACAGACATATTCTTATCTACAAATTTTTCAGGAAATATTATATATAAATTTTTACTAGTAGTTACTACATTACTGCGTTTTTTTAAATAACTATTTATTTTATTTTTATTTCTTTTTGCACTTTTAGATTCAAAATTATCCATTTACACCTCTTTAAATATTTATTATATTTAAGAGCAAACAGATGCTCTTAAACTATATATAATTGTGATACAAGATGTTTTGATAAAAGATCTATCGTAGCCACTAAAGCAGCTTTATCAGGATCCACATCTTCACCGATTACTTTATTTACATTTTTAACACTATTTGCAAATAGACCAAAGTTTGTTTCAGGGACTACTAAATAATCATAAATTACTTCTAATGTGTTTATAGGCTCTAACAAAGTACTTAATTCTAATTTATTACATAATGTAGCTGTATTTAAAACTAGTTCATTCTCTACATCTAGATTAAATTTACTTTTAATACCTTCATTTACTTTTCTAATATTTTTAGCATAGATTCTAATTAAAGATTGTTTATCAGCATTTCTATCATTTAGCGCCATCATTTCCATGTATGTATTATATGTTTCTCTATACATAGGAACTTGTGATGTAAAGTCATTTATTTTAATACCATTTACATTATATGTAGACATACTGTTAGCTAGTGATAAAATTGCATAACCGTTAAAAGCATTTAATGTTACATCAGGATTTTCACTTGTAAACTTAGTGTAATTAGGACCACACACTACTGTTAAGTACTTACCTTCGTTAGTTTTACTTGTAGCTAATACTAAGTAGTTATTAGCTGTTTTACTTCTAAGCATTTTTAAAAGTGTTTTAAATCTTTTACTACCAAAAGTAAGTAAGTTACTTAATGCTTCTTTATTACCATTTGATAAGTTATTTTTATTTTTTCTATAGAAGTTTTTCATATACAGAATTGCATAAAATAGAGAGTCTAAATCGTATATACCAGCATTACGTAACATGGATACTCGTTCAGAATATGTTTGTAAATTTATTAATGTGTTTACATATTTTAATACATCATCCATATTAATGTTTGATTCAGTGTCATCTTCAATTACTGTTTTTAAATCCATTTCAGGTACTTCATAAAACAATGTAGCAGTATCTTCAGATTTTAAATTTAAACTAAATTCATCTAACATACTATCAGATACAGTAACGTATTCATCAAGAATATTCTTTTCACCTGCTAAAGTATATAGATATTTATCATCTAGAATTTTAAATAGAAAATCTTCTTCATGATTTTTATTCATCAAGTTAGAAATATCTTCTTTTACAAAAGCAGAGATGGTTCTTATATCTGTTAATACAGTTTCTTTGTAATAAAGAATTTCACCACTAATAAGTTTTACTAAATTTTCATAAACAGATTTTTTAATACTAGGAAACTTATGTACAAAAGTATCTTCAGAAATTAACTCTGGATCAATTGTATTTATAATAGATGTTAATTTAGGTTTGATTAGACCATCTTTACTACCATCCACTACTTCTTTTCTTATTAAATCACCTATCTCATTATTTACTACTACATCAGTAAATTTTTTAGCTAGGTCATTCATTACCTCTTTACTATTAAAATTAAATAATTTATCATTACTTAACATAGAGTATATAGTTAAGTACACAATTTCTTTTACTATATTTGTCATTTTTTTGTTATTGCCATCAATAACCATAGGAGAGTATTTCATTTTATTTATTCCTTGTTGCTTTTAATTATCATTTAAAGAACTAGGTGTACGTACACCTAGTCCTCGCCGAAATATATTTTTGCCATGTTTTCGGATAATTTATAATATAGTGTAGCTGTAGTCCCAGATAGATATGGAGACAGTACGACCCTAGCAGATAATGCTCTAGCACTAAATATAGCATCTACTTCATCACCAGCTTCAGTAGTAGTATCTTCCATTATATCGCCGACAGTACATTTTAACTGGTTAGCAAAAATAGCTTTATCACCAGTACTCATGCCACTTTCAGATTCTATATAAATCTTTAGTTCTACTTTATCTGTTTCCAAAGGTACTCCATTAATACTATAACCACTATTTACTTTACCAGTATACTTTTTACCAGTGTCTTCATCTATTAAATATTTTTCACTATTAACAGCTATCTCTTTTAAGCTATCAGATAGATCATCTTTTTCACAATTATAAAATAAAATCATTTTTATAATTTTACCATCAGTACTAGACTTAGGTGTATTTTTAATAAATCCTTGTAATAAATCTAATGCTTCTTCATCAAATCCATCCGACTCTAACATACCGCTACTTAATGTATAAAGAGCATCACCGCTATTTATCTTTTCACCTATCTTAACTAAATTTTCTATATTATCTTTTTTATCTAATATATTAGATTCTATTTTAGTAGTACTAATAACTGTATTCTCAGCCATTTTTTTACTAATTACACAAGAGTCTTCATCTGTTTCATTTATCTCTTCTAGAGCAGTATACATCACACATGCTGGTTTATAGACTATTCTATTTTTACTAAATAAATCAGGTCCAAAGAATGTACTGTCATAATAGACTATGTCACCAGCTTCTAATTTATCACCATCTTTTAATATAGACACCATTGTATGGTTCCAAGATGAATGTGATTCTTCTTTACTAGTCCAGTCTTTAAATGTAAATGTTTCTTTTTTATCTTTATATTTTACGACTACTTTATTTTTATATACTTTTTCTACAGTACATTTTTCTTTTACATATCCTACAAATTTACTGTCTAGTCTATACGGCAACACAGGTTCATAACCTGTACGCACTGGATACATTGTAGCATTCTTAATAGCTACTACATGAGAGTTTTGTGCATTAGCAAACATAGCCCTTTTAGGATCATCGTAATCAATAAACGGTGCTAACATAGCACTAGTACTAAAAATATTACTAGGATCTAAATTATCTGTATCAGATCTTATGCCTCTTACATTTTTTAACAAAGGATTAGCTGATAGATAAGCTGTAATACCTACATCACCACTATCTTTACTAGACTCACTTATAACACCTACATCATCTCTATGTAACTCTCTAGTAGCTCTAGACATAGATTCTTTACTACGACCATTAAAACCACCACTAGTGGTATCTTCAGCTTGTTTTAAATAAGCAATAGGGTTTATATCATCTACTAACACACTACTGCTATCTTCGTTTATCACACTCCAAACTGAATATGGGTTTAATACCATTTTACTATTACCAAAGACACTCTCTGATTTTTTCTGTTTTATAGATTTAATTAATTCTTTATACAGCATTTGAGGTATTTTCTCATAACCTTTAATACTATAACCTTTACTGCTGTAAGGATGTTTAAAGTTATCATCTATTAATAATTCAGCACTTCTTAGCACCAGACCAATAAATGTAATCGGTTCATTCATACCTTTTAACACATTACCGGTCACAGGGTCTACAAATAGATTTATTAATGTATTTAGTTCTGTAATTACTACTAATTTTAAATTAATATCTTTAAAGAAACCTAACATACTGTTTTTATTATTAAATACATCGTAACTAGTTTTCTTAGCTACATCTTTATAATAGTTTAATCCATTTAAAATCATTTTATTCTTAGGATCATCAGTATGTATTATTAAAGTATCTGTACTAGTTTTAAATATAATGGCAGTATCATCTTTGATTCGTTTGTTACCAGGTATTTTAGTATATTTAACATTTAACATTTTTAATATTTCATCTAGTGTTAAATAATACATTAATAAATAGACTATAGGTATATATGATTTATAAATTTTTATTAAAGCAAATTCATCAGCTAATGATGAGGTATCTAAACCTACATATTCGTATAACGATGTTAGTTTAGTATATTTACCTTTTTCATATTTATGCAAAATAGAATCTTTATCTATTAAGATATAGCTGTTTTTATTACTACCTAATAAAATCATTTTATCTTTTTCAATATCTTTTAAATTATCTTCTTTATTTAAAATAGAAGATCTATTTTTATAATCAAAATTTAATACACTACCTTGTATTTTAATACTTTTTATATAACGCATAAATTCACTATACTCTATGGGAAATATTACATCAGATATTACATGCGTGCCAAGTACTATATTATTTACTTTGTTTTTATCATTAAGTTTATACAATTCTTTTTTAATAGAGAAACCTCTATCCATATTTTTATAAGGAGCTTTATCTATAAATATTTTACCGTAGGCAGAGGTAAGGGCTACGCGCTTATTACTTATTTTTTTAATTGGAACATCAATTCGTTGTTTACGTAATCTATAAGAGTTCGATGAAATCTTTATTGTACCATTACTATTTACTACAGGTAGTCTAAATTTAATAGTATTTGGTCTACCATCTATAGGTTTAAAAGTTACTTTATGATCTTCATATTTACCTAGTACATCATCTGTGTGCTCTATCTCATAATTATCCACCAATAGACCATCTTTTTCAAAAGCATATATTGTAGACACTATATCTTTTTTATACACATCTTTAATATACTTTTTATCCATAGCAGTGATTGTATCTGATAATGTTGATTTATCAAATACTGTAACACTATCTGGTATTTGTTTTAAGGATTTGTCTAGCACTAAATCTTTATCTGTAAAAGTTAACATATCTTTTATAGACTTACCATCTCCATAAGGGGATTCGTTATTAATAGATTTTTTAAGATTTTCTATAGCAGTGGTGTATTGTTTTTTAGATATATCTCCATTTTTAAAACTATTTTCTATATGACGCAAAGCTTCATTATCTATACTTACTTTATTATCCATAATCTCATCTATAGATTTATAAGCTGGTATAGTTTTAATAGCTACTTCTGTTTCATCTTCTTCATCAGTAGTATTTTGTATTTTATCAAAGATATCTTTTTCAGGATTATCATTTTGATTTAAATCTATATCATTTTCGTCTATATCTATTATTTTTTCTAAATGCACATTGTTATCCATTACATTTAGTTTGTCAGCATCACTGTTAAATATTACTTTATCCACATAATCTTTATTAATGTTATTCTCTATTTCTGACATAGTAAAACCAGGAGCTACATATAATATTTTAATAAAGAAATTAAATAGATTTAATACTTGCATGCTGTTATATTTATTATCACCTACTAAATCAAAATCTTTTACTAACGATAATAATTTATATATATTTACTATTACTGACTTATCATCTACCTGTAACACCAAATTTACATTTTTATAAATATCTTTATTTTTAATTATATTTAAAATACTGTTTTCGCTATTTTCTTTAAATAATGACTTAAATAGTTCTATTACAAACATTCTTTTTTGGTTATAGAATATTTTATAATAATCATTATTTACATCTTTTTTAATAAACTTTTTTAATACTTTATTTTCTATAAAGATATTAGGCATATCTACTATTAAATATTGATAAGGCTTATTACCACCAGCCATACCATGTATATGATTGTCCTCTATAGTTTTAAATATGGTGATGAATGTATTTATAAAAGCTCTATACTCGACGCCTTGTACTTTTGGTAAAATATATTTATCTTCTATTTTATTGTAATTATAAATAGGATATACTTTAGATAAGAATCTTTTTTTATTTCTTATAAAATAATTTAATTTATTATTATCTACAGTAATAAAATCACTACTAAGTTTTTTATATTTATTATTTAAAGATAGTTGGTTTATATTACCAGATCTTAATTCATATTTAGGATCTATAAATTTTACTATATTAGTCACCATGCCTTTGCTGACATTTAAAAATAAATCTATTTTTCTATTAGGGTAACTATCTGTATTGTTTGTAAAATAATGGAATATACTATTTATAGGAAATACAATATCATTACTTTTTAATACTTTAGGATATATGAAATCCTTTAATTTGTAGGCTCCATACTTTTTATAGAACTTTTCAGTGTTTCTATATATTAACATATACTATCCTTTATGTTTATAATCTCTTCAAAATAACTATACGACAGGTGAAAAAATAAAAAAAAAATATGAACGATACTAGTCTTTGTGACCAGTATCATTACAAGCGTGACAACCGTAGCCATCACACTCGTCACATGTTTCAGTAAAAACATACATTATTTGTCTCCTTTAGTTTGTTTTTCCCATACTTCTGGAATACCCAGGAATGGATATTCCCATAGTACCGATTTTTTAACCTCTACAATTGGTGGGTTTTTCGCTACAGCTCCTTGTTCTGTAACATAAAATCCAACCTCTGGGATTTGTTTATTTCTATACTTCCCAGATAACGTGTGAGAAATCACATCAAATGTTTTGTATATGAAATTTGTAACTTCATCCCATTTATCAAATCCATAGCTAGTTGGTGAAACATTTTCACCATGCGAATTTTTTAACGTTAGGATGTATCCAGCTGATACTTGTTCGCATTTTACCATATATCCATTGTATAATCTTACCATACAGATGCGTCTTTTAGACGCATCTGTATTTAAGCTTTCCTCCATCATTTTAGTTAAATCCAACATTTTAGATCCTTTTTTGTTTTGTTTACTATATTAATAATATATAAATGAAAATAAATGGAGACACATATACAGGTAACTCCTGTATATGTAATAATTATTTCTTATTTTGTTCAGTAAATATTTTAAATTTCCATCTAGTGTCGCTACTAGTAGGGTAACAATCATAATCATAAAAAATTACTTTTCTATCGAGATATTTTGATATTTGTAAAGCTAATTCACGTGACCACATTTCTTCATCGTATAAAAACATACCCCCCCCAGTTAATAGAGCACCTGAAAAACTAGCAATTACGTAATCAATAAAACCTTTTTTTGTTTCCCTATATGCGCTCTTTTCTATTTTATCAAATGCAAGTACTCCTAAAGTAGTATTAAATTTTTTTGATTTTAATAAGGTACTGATGCGTGTATTATTTTTTATCCGTTCGTCTGCTTTATTACCATAAATATTAAAAATCGCTGTGTGTTTAGAAATGCTTTTAAAGTTATTTATCGTATAGTATTTACCTTTAAAACTTTTCACAACATTATCAATATTAGTTTCTGAATATTTTACATCGCCACATGATACAACATATTGCTTAGTTCCATTCACCCATACATTTAAATTTAATGAAACGTGTGGTGGATTACTTTTATTTTCAACTTCAACAAGCTCAACCCTTACCGAAGCACCACTTCTTATTTTTATACTTTTCTTTATACCGCTACAGTGCATGCGTACATTTAAAATCATTTCTAATCCTTTTGTTGTTTTATTTACTATTTTAATAATATATAAATGAAAATAAACGGAGACACATATACAGGTAACTCCTGTATATGTAATAATTATTTCTTATTTTGTTCAGTAAAGATACTAGTGACTATAGCAGCTGTATTTGTATTAGCATCGAAGGTAAGCTTACCATCTACACTTACGTAATATGCTACGCTATTTAATATCTCTTTAATTTCTTCTATACTCTCTCTTTCCCAGAGTATAGTTAGACTAAGTTTATCCGATTGTACCCTATTTTTCAATATATTTAAAAAGGGACTAGACTATATTTTATACACATTATCTATTTTAGATATTGTATACCCTTGCTTTTCCATTTAAGAGGACGTACCTCACTCTCCAGAATATAAGAGAGCTGTACTCTACTCGCTTTAATACCATCTACGGTACCAATCAATTATTACAGCATGATTGTGATTATCTGTACATATTACTATTACAGAGTTAGCTTTCGATAGTCGTTGAACACACATCATATATATTAAATTTATATCCTTTAATATACTTAGATGCTTTGTTGCGTCGATTGTCAATACTTCCTTTAAGAGTTTTTACTATGCCATAGGTATCCATTATTACGGTCTATGGTATCATACTCTATTTCTAGGTATGAGTAGTATCTAAAAGGCACTAAGACTCCCCGCAAGTTAACAAGGTTTAGTGACGGCCATTCTTTACACGTATTTAAAAATATTGTTAGTGTCATTTTTTAAAATATTTTTATAATGAAAATACTCTTAAAAACCAACCATAGCTTGTTATTTTACGTGTACCAAGAGACTCAAACCGTCATAGTCTGCGCCTAGCAAGTGTAAGTGACTTGTGTGGACAGACATACTATTATAATACTTACTTTTAAAATCCGGATATTCGTATAACACAGTTTCGTTTATAGAATTAGGTCCAGTATATTTTACTTTTCTACCATTGATTGTGGTCTTGCAATATAAATTACTAGGATACGTACTACCGTATCCAGTTACAGGATATCTAGTAATTACGGCAGGGTATTTACTAAATTCATTTATCATAGGTAGGTATAATAATTCTATATATTTTAACGGTCTTACATATTTAGGATCTTTACCATCTGGTAAACTTTCTATATCTTCAATTATATTTATAGTTTTACCATCGTCATATACTAGATATAAATAATGGTCATCTATAATCACAGGGTTAATTTTTAATTCATCCTGTATTAATTTATTTATAGTTTTTTCTAATCCTTCATCAGTTATCCAGTTACTTCTACTTTTTTCACTTAGAGAGACAATTTCTTTTTTAAGAGTCTTTCTATTTACAAGATAACTATTATTAGATTCAGGCGTAAATTTACTATTTAAAAATGCATCTCTTACTTTATTTAAATATAAAGGAAATACTCCTTTTACATATTGATAAATACCTATAGAAGTATCGTTAAATTTAGGTACATTAGGAGCACCATATTTATCCATTTTAATATTAGGGGCTGTAAGTACATTTCTGGTACCATACATAATACTACGTTTTACCCATTTACCTCTAATGTATCCTTCTTTACCTTCCAATATGTTTTCTATATAAGCATATATTTCATATACTGTCTTTTGTATTTTTAATCTAATACCATCTACATATACAGGATTACTACTATCATCACTTATTTGTTTAGCAGTACTACTAAGTGTGAGTAGTTTTCTGTATAAATCATTTATACTATCTTCTAAAATCTTACCGCTATTTGTAACAACGTAATCCCTATATCCGGCTGGCAATACTAACCACTTATCCATATAGACATCTTTAAGACTATACTTTTTAATAAATTTAATTAAGTTAGCTCGTTTCTTAGAACCAGTCTCTTTATATTTAATTTTATCAAAATACTTTATAAAGAATGAATAGCCAGTGTTACCATCTATTTTATTACTCTCTACAAAATCATTTTCTTTTTCATCATAGATAACATATCGCTTGCTTTCTATTATATCTTTATATAAAGATTTTAAACCTATTACATGTCTATAAATAAGAGGGTGTAATATTTTTAAATGTGTATTTATATATCCATAGTTTTCATATCTATCTAGACTACCTATCTCACCAAAGATAATAGTGCTGAATAGACCATTTTTGTTAAAGACATTAGCGTTTTGTTCATATATGTCTCGATTAGTTATTTCGTGTAATCTATTACTACCTATAGCACTTATGAGAATTAACTCTAAGTCAAAAGGTTTTTTAATATCACTCACCATAGCAATCCTTTAGTTGTTATCATTCTAATTTAATAGTACTAAATAATATGTAAAGTAAACATATTTTTTATTTCGCTTGAATGTAATATAGTTTAAAGGATACGGTATGGCTGACGATATAAAATTTGACGCAGATAAAGAGTTTGATGAACTCGATAATTTGTTTAATGAAAGTGGTTTTGACGACAATACCGAAGATTTACCTAAGGGAGATAGATCTCCTGTAGATAGTGTGTTAAAAGATACTAAGACAGTATTAAAAGATAAGTTATCAGCTGATAATGCTTTTTCTGTTTTAGACAGAGTAGCTACCAAAGCAATGCCTGATAAAATGGCTAGCGAGGCTACTAATCTACTAAATATAAAAGATGAAATAGTAAATGAAAATAAAGACGCTATAAATAATCTTAGAAATGATACTAGTAGCGTATTAGGTAAATTAGCTAGTGGTATGGATGAAAACTCTTTTATAGGAAAGAGTCTTAATAAATTAACTAATTTAATAAAGACTGATGATGAGTCTAGTGACAAAGGTCCTAGTGAAGACGAAGAGATAGCTAATAGTGTCAGTAGTTTATTAAGCAGTATTGGTGATAAAGAAAGCAAGAAAGAAGAAGAGAGAGCTTTACAAGAATCGTTAAGAGGTAAGACTCAAGAAGAACTATTAGCTAAAATGACTGCAGGTATTACAACTGGTAATAATTATCAAATTGATGTAATGGATAAGTATTTTAGAAAATCTTTAGAGTTAGATTATAAACGTACTTATTTAATGGATAAATTATTTAATCTAAGTAAGACTACCGCAGATACCACTGGTAAACAATTAGAGGGCATTCTTAGAAATACTAGCATGCCTGATATAGTAAAAACAAAGAGTGCTGAATATCTAAAACATTTAGGTAGAGATAAATTAATGAAGTCAGGTATAAGTGCTATATCTAATAATTCATTATTTTCTAATTTAAAAAATACTATAAATGATAAAGTAACTGATACAATAAGTGGCCTAAGTGGCGGTGTTGGTGCTATAGGTATGATGCAAGATACCAGTGAAATGTTAGGTGACATGGGTATCACTCCATTGCAAATGGCATTGAGTAGTTTAATAGATAGTGGTACAAATACAGTAAGTGATAAAGCTGGTAAAGGTATATTAGATTTTGCATTAAAAACTAAATATGGTAAAGACGCGGCTTTAATGGGTAATAAAATTACTTCTGATTATTCTCTAGGAGCTCAAGATTTAATAAATAAAATAGAAGATGGTAAAGATTCAGATAGTTTTATAAACAAACGTTTAATAGATGCTTTAAATTTAGTAGTGGATTCTAAAGATAGTAAACATATACAAGATTATTCATTAATGAGCGATGATCCTGATGAAGTAACTATATTTGATAATAAAGCTAAAAAATCAATTACTACAGTAATACCTACATTATTATCTAAAATAAATAATCAGTTAATCGGAATACGTACTGGCAAAGTACCAGATAGTGAAGATGTATATGATTATTATTCAAATACGTTTACCAATACAAAACAAATAAAAAATGATTTAATAAAATCTAATATAGAGTCTGCTAAAGAGTTAAGAGAAAATTTAGGTAATAGTGATATATTTACTGTATTTGAATCAGCAGGTAAATTAACTCAAGGCGAAAGAAAGAAAGTAAAATTAGCTTTACATAAATTTATAGCAAATGGTGGTACTACATCTATTTACTATTTAATACAAGATGGTTTTCTAGATGAGTTATCTGGTAGTGTAAAAACTAAAGTAGAAAAAAGTATAAAAAACATAGCTAATGATTCTAGTATACAAGCACAAACTAAAGCGAAAAATTTTCAAAAAGCTTTAGATATACTTAGAAATAGTATAGGCGAAAATGCTAGTAATATACAACAATCTGTAAATAAAGTAAATATGTTAGGTAGGACTGACGTATTATCAGACTTAGGATACATTAAAAATAATGATGGTAGAACTTTTACAGGATCCACAGTTACAAGTGTTACAGATAAAGTATTAAATAAAGCTGTAGATGGTAAAGTATCTAGTAATAATTTAAATTTAACCGATAGCGAATACACTACAGCAATGAAGATAAGAAAAGATATTATAGCTGCTGTACAAAAAATAAATATTAAAGAGATAGATGGTATTAATAAAGCTGATGTAATAGCTAAAATAAAAAAATTAAATTTAAAACAATTTTTAGATTTAGGAGAAGTAACTAAAAATATTACTACATTAAGAAGTTTTGTAAAAGATTTAGGTAGCGGTAAAATAAAAATGCTCACCGATAAAGAGATAGAAGCTAAGAATGATGAAACAATGTTTAGTAAGTATGCTCCTAAAACAGTTAAGAATGCTTTTAATAGCGTAACCAACACAGTGAATGATAAACTAAATCCTTTAAAGAAAAATTTAAATAAATTAGCTAAAGATAAATTAGGTTATGAGGATGCAGAAGATATTGCTAACGTGGATTGGAATAAGAATGATTTATCCTCTAATTTAAATCATGATGTTAAAATAAGCGATTCTGTGTTAGATAGTAAAAAGAAAAATGTAGAAACAGTAGGCATTACTATTGTAGATAAATTCGATATATTAAATAACACAGTTAGTAAGATATTTGATTTATTAAATAAAGATAATGTAAAAGAAGAAAAGAAAGAAGAAAAACCTCACGTTAAAAAAGGTTATAGAAGAAGACCTAAAATAGTAGAGGGTACCATAGACGAAATATTACGAGAGGGTGTGGATAAAGGCAAGTTAAAAGGCTTTAGTGACGGTGAATATACTGGTGATGGTGATAAAAAAGAGATTGCTGGTGTGGTGCATAAAAACGAATATGTGATTAATGCTAAAAAATTAAGTAAGTTAGTAAACACTGTGAGTGGTGTATTAAAGGAAAAAGTTACTAAAGAAAATGCCTACGATAAAACAACAGAACTATTAAACAAAATGAATAATGGTATTTCTAATGTTAAATCAGGTATAGATGATTTTGTTAAAAAAGAAAATATAAATAAAGAAACAGTATTTAATAAAATAAATACATTTAAAAATAATAATTTACAACAAACAAAAGATTATATAACTAACGAAAGTTTAAATATAAGTAAAAGATTAGAAGATACGTATAATAAATTATTCGATAATAGAGATGGTATTATTACTTCAGCTTTTGATAATAAAAATCCAAATAGTATTACTAATAAAATTACATCAGCATTTGATATTAATAATCCTAATAGTGTAACAAGTAAAATAAATAATGCTTTTGATAATAAAAATCCTGATAGTATAATTAATAAATTTACTACTCTATTAAATAAAGAAAATATAAATAATATTTATACAGATAGTAAAGAATATGTAAATGAAAAATATAATACTTTTAAAGAAAAGAATAAAGATAAATTACAAATACCTGAAGTAATGAAGAATTTTAAATCATCTACAGTATTTAATACAATAGAAGAACACTTAGAGACTCCTTCTAAGGCTGCTAGTGATCTTAAAAAGAATATGGAAGAACAATATAATGCTATTAAAGATAAGGGGTTATTTACCTATTTAAAAGAAGTATTATCCACAGAGCCGTTACCGGAAGAGGAAGAAGCTGAACCATATTATACTAGAGTAGTAAACACAATAGACCCTAAGGGTAAACTATTGCAATTACTATCTAAAGGTGGAAAGTTTCTTAAAACAATGTTTACTTTACATATGTCTGGTATAGCTATGGCTGGTAAGGGAATGTTGGAAGCTGGTAAGTTTGTGGCTAAAAAAGCAACAGATGGAGTAGGTGGTGTAAGTAATTATGTTAAAAATTTATTACCACCACAATTAAGACATATGTTAGATAACACTACCTCTGGTAGATTAGCTAAAAAGTTAGGTATAACCGGTAAAAATATGGTATCTACTTTAGGTGGTATATTAAAAGATAATTTAAAAGTAATTAAAGATACTGCTAAAGAATCGTTTACAGATAAAGATGGTAATATTAAAGTTAACTTATTAAGAGCTGGTAAGTTTATTGGCAAGACAGGTTTTAGAACTATTAAAACAACTGCCAGAGGAGCCGATGGTAAAGGTGGTATTCGTAAGCTTTATGGGGATATGGGTAAAGGTGCTTTAGGCGTAGCTAAAGAATCTGGTAGCTTATTCTTATCATTTTTAGGTATTACTAAAAATATACCATTTTATAAAAGAGATAAAATAGTAGAAGAAGCTCCTATCTCTGAAGATATAAAAGCAATGTATTTTAATGGAGAAATATCTTGGGACGACATACCTAAGAAATTGAATAAGAAAGAAAGAAATAATTATTTAAAATATTTAAAGAAATATAAAACTACAATAAATTTAGCTAGTGGTGTAAATAAATTAGCTAAAGGTTATGTTAAATCTGCAGGTTATGTTGGTAGTAAAGTAGTGAGGCCTGGAACAGATAGTTTAGTAGATAAAATAAAAGGTATTAAAGGTCTATCTAGTATTAAAAGTATATTAGGTATAGATGAATTATTTCCTAGCAAAAAGAAAGACACTAAAACTAAATTTGATACAGATGGTGACGGTATCAGAGATGGCAGTTATATAGAAAGATTAAAAAATATGGGTAAATCTAAAAACAGTGCTAAAGATGATAAACACTTAAAAGATACTGCTAAAAAAGCTAAAAAGGAAGGAGGATTATTATCCACACTACTACAATTTGCTCCTTTCATAATAGCTGGTGTAGGTGGTATATTTACTAAAGCTATAGGTGGTGTTACTTCTTTACTATCTGGTATAGGGAGCGCCATAACTGGTTTAGGTAGTAGTTTATTAAAAGGTATATCCGGATTAGGTACTGGTATTATGAAAACAGTTAGTAGTATTATTCCTAAAGGCGTTAAAGGATTTGTTAATACTGTTGTCGATAAAGGTAAAACATTAGCTAGTTCTATAGGAAAGGGTATTTCTAAAATAACTCCAAATGCAGTGAAAACTTTATTATCTAGTATGAAAACTACTATTGTTAAAAAATTAGGTATGCGCGCTGGCGGTAAATTAATAGCTAAGTTAGCTAGTAGATTAGTACCTGTTGTAGGATGGTCGTTATTAGTTTATGACGCAGCTAAGATTAGTTATCTTATGTATAGCAAACATATGTCATTTAAGAAAGCAACTAGTATTCAAATATTAGGTTTTGATATATTTGATAAGAATGAAGCTCCTATAGATCCAGATACAAAAGAACCTATCAAACCAGATATGCCTGAAGATAGAAAAGATGATAAGATAAGTACATTGAGTACTAAAGATATTAATACGCCCGTAAATAATATTAAATATGATGGAAATAGTGTGTTAGCTAAAGTCTTGAACAAAGATACAGTTAAAACAAGTTTAGATGTAGAGAAAGATAAAAAAGATTTAATTAAAAAAGGTAAATTAACTAAAGATGGTAAGTTAGCACCAGATAAATTTAAAGAGTCGGTTGTAGTAGCTAAAGCTATATCTAAATCTGTAAAAGGTTTAAATAACGAAACTCTATTAAACGTACAAACGGAACATCTGTCTAATACTAATGATATATTAGCTAAATCTTTAAATGTACAAAAAGATATGGCAGATACATTAAATGGTATATATGAATTAAATAAAATAATAGCTGAGAAGTTAACTAATAAAGAAATAACTGATGAGGAGGTGTATAAAAACCAAGCACCTGCTATAACTGAAAATGCACTAAGAAAAGCATTTACGTTAAACGCATCTTCGTTTTAAAATAAAAAATACATATTAGTTAGGCAATGCCTAACTAATATACTTTTCTTTAAGTTCAATATTGGTAACACCATTTAAAATAGTGGTGTCATCTTTTTCTAACATTTTTTCAATAGCATGTTTCTTAAATCTAAGTTTAAAGGCTTTGATTACTTCGTACTCTTCCAATAAACCAGTAGCAGCAACTTCTACATCACTATCGTGGTCTTCTAAAGCATCTGCATTTAAATCATTTTCAAACTCTTCAAGTTCTTCTAAAAGTTCAGTTATTACATCTTTTAAAACTTTGTTATAATATGTATGTTTATCAGCAGTTACGTATGTAGTTATCATGCCTCTTTTTAAAGGAATGATTGTTTCAAATGACCAGAAATCTATAGGAAATTCATACATAGTTATTTCTTTAAATAATTCTACATCAGAAAAGATTCTATCTACTAAAATCAACTTAACAATATCCCAGTATCTAGGTACATTTTTTGTTTTCATCTTTTTAATATTTGTGATATCTTCAAATGTAAGTTTTCTGTTAATATATTTTAAAGCTTCATCATCTTTATTAATAAGATTCATAGCGTTTAACATATTATATACTTTACCGATAAATGTAAAATGTTTGCTAACATACGCAGGATGTAGTTTACCAAACATATTTTTCTCTCTTAAGTCTAACTTTAAGACTGCACCATCTTTAATCATTTTTTGTTTTATTGTTTTTAATCCATCCATTTTTTATCCTTTAAATTTAAATTTAGTGTAACCGTAGATAACTAATCCTACCAGTATATAATACGAATCATTTCCAAATGTACCTTTACCAACTTCCAAGTTTTCTAAATGCCCCAATACTATGTTTATATTTGTAGGCAGTAGAACATTTCTAGCATCACTATTTAGAGTATTCTTTAAAAATACATAATAATTTTTAACGAAAGAAATGATTGTTAATAGTTCTTCTTCAGATTTTAAAATATGTAAGACTTTAGCGACACCAGTGTTTAAAGTATAGCTACCACGCTCATCGTTATTTAAACGCTTGTCGAAATTTATTTTTTCTTTCGTGTCTAAAAGATTTAATAAATTTACATCATCCATTTCACTAAGTGCGTCATACACAGCATCTTTTTCATCATCATTGCATAATGATAATGCTTTATTTACAGATAATTGTATTTTTTCTAAATCATACTCCATCTTTATTTTCCTTATTTTTATTTTTTAATTCTTTTTCTAATATGTTAGTTAGCTCAATAGCGTCATCTTCATCCATTACACATGCTGGGGTCACCTCTAATGTATGTACCGATTCAGAATTATTATACTTTACTAATTTAATTGTAATTATCATTTTCTTTACTGGCAATATTTTAAATACTAAAAACATAAACGTTTTCCACGTCATTGCTTTAGCTGTAAAATAACCATTAATCGTCGTCTTACTTCGTTTACCTTTTCTACCATAGGCGTCCAAAAAAGATTTAACAACATTTTGAAAACTATTTTCAAATACTATTAACCTCCATAACAAAGCTAAGACACCATTTTCACTCTGGTCGACATCATTTATGTCTTTAATGTCTTTCATATTTTTAATCTCTTTTTTCATTTTTTACCTCTATGTATCTTTTTCTATAAGCTATGCGAATATTATAATCATAAATCTCCTTTGTCAAATATGCTTTTACACATGTTTACTATATTAATAATATACAGGTATAAAATTTTTGAATTATAGTCGTACGTTGGGTTATATTTTTTTCTTTTTAAATTATTATATATTACTATAAGTGTAATAGTTTTAGATAATGTTTCGTAAAATATTTCATTTACATTTAAATCTATTACACCATCTTTAATTAATATTAATTTAAAATTTACATTATTTATATTTTTATTTGGTACATGTGTAGTAAATTTTTGATTATAATCATGGTTTACTAGTTTATCTATGTTGTAATAATAATCGTATATATTATTATGTATTGGGTTTATATTTATATGTAAATAATTTAATACATTTTCTTTTTTATCTATCACACAGTGTAAATATTTAGTATGGTTATTTTTATAATAATCCTCACATGTTTTGTTGGTAAAATATTTAAAAATAGTTTTAATCATATATATGCCTTTAGTATGGTTATCATATCATATTGTTACACATAAGATAATTTGAATGTTATAATATAATATTGATAAAAGGATAAATATGTCAGACATAGCTAAAATGGATAACTCTAGTATTTATGGCACCGACGAACAACGTATCTTAGATAAGACAATGGATGTTAGAGAGCAAATGGTGGATAACTTTATACGTGGTGGTGTGCCAGAAAAGACAAATGAAATTAGAGTAATTAATGAAGTGTTGAATTCTATGGACGCACAAGTAATGAGTAAAGTATCTAATAGATTAAAAACTGATGAAAGTAAAAATGATAGTGAAATTTTATCTATGGTTAAAAACATATTATTATCTAGTAGTACTGAACTAGAAAATATGGAAGCTTTAGAGGCACCTATTATAGAACAAACATTAACGGAAGATGACATAGTGTTAGGGGAAGATTCTATAGAACTTACAGAATTAGATTTAAATACTATTAAAGGAAATACACAATGATTATAAATTCGGTAAAAACTGCTTATGGATTAAAGATAGACATAGCTAGAAAATTAAATGTAGTGTATAAACCATTATTAAACACTACTATAAACGAAAGATTAAATATATTGCCAAACTATGAAATAGTTGATAAAATTTATCCTACGTTAAATACATTAATGATTGGTGTTGGCGGAACACCATTAACTGGAAATAGTTCTTTAAATTTAAGAAGAGCGAATCATTCCGTTAAAGACGGGTTTTTGTTTAAAAACATACCAATGTTAGTAAAACCAATGGGAACGCAATTAACAGAATTTGAAAAAACAACATACCGGCTTAAAAGAGTGGAAAATACTTTAAACGGAGATTATGATTGTTATTATGGTTTAGTTTTGGATAATTTTACATATGATAACAATATATATAAAATTAATAATATTGTATCTACTCCGAATATGTCTAGAATAGATACCGAAACAGATAATAGTATTTTATCACCAGTACCTGTTGTTAATAAAGATCTAGCTTCTTTTAACGGAGAGTATATTGTTAATACCGCAAAAGTAAACATAATATTAACTCCAGATATTATAAATAATATTACTGAAGGTAATGTATTAATTAATCCTGATTTAAATATAAATAATATAACAGAAATAGCATTGTGTACTAGTATAGAGGTGGATAGTGATTATGGAAAAGAGATGGCGTGGTGTCAAGTAGATTATTTTATAGATGTTAATTTAGACATGCAAACTATTTTAAACACGATGCCTGACAACAAGACAATGTCTTATATGATAGATATTGGTGGTATGGAACCACTGGCTCTATAATGTTTAAAATAATGGGTGTAGACCCTGGTACTAATTATTGCGGCACAGCTTTATTTACTATTGATAAAGATTTTAAAATAACTTCTATAGAATGTTTTTTAGTAGATTTAACAACTCCTAAATATAAGGTATTAGAAAATAATTTATTTTATAGATTGAATAGATTATATAGTATTTTTATATATTTGTTTTCTAACAACGATGTATTGTGGTTGGCGAGTGAAGCTGGTTTTATAAATAGATTTAGACCAGCTGCATATGGACCAATTGTTAACTCTATATATACTATTAAAAAAGCATATAAAGACGCTACAGGTTTAGATCACATTACCGAATACCCACCAAGTATAGTAAAGAAAGTAATCACTAGTCACGGTGGTGCTGATAAAGGAGATATGTTTGTTGGTGTGAGTGGTATAAAAGAAATAAGTAAGTTTTTAACAGGTAATGAATCGGAACATGAGATTGATGCTATGGGGATGGCATATACTTGTTATTTAGAAATTAAAAATAAACCAGAGATGTTGTTATCTCTTTAAAGGATTTATAAATGTTAGAATTTATAGGAAGTATTTTATCTAAATTAGGTGGAGATAAAACAAAATCAATTTCAGCCATCTATGTAATTATAATAGTCATGGTGTTAATACCAGTATTATATTTTCTTTATACAGGTGCTACTAATGCATTACATGGTTTATTACATATTAAAACTGATAAAGAAATAATTGTGCAACAAAAAGAAGATTTAAATAAACTATCTACAGCTAACAATACTTTAGATACTAGTTTAAAACAGCTACAAACTATGTATGATTTAAACCAAGCTTTAATGGAGCATTATCTAAGACAAGATTTTAATATCACTAAAGAAGCCGATAGTTATAAAAAACGTTTACAGATACCGCACGCCACAGTAGTGGAAACTAAACAAATAAACATTACCAAAGTCTATAACCACAAACCAATTGAAATAAAAGATAATCCTATTTCATTAGTAGCAAATGTAACAAATGACGGAGAAGTAGTTTTAGTTAGAAGAAACATACCTCCGCCTAAAGAAAAACAAGTTTTTATTAAAGTAAATAAAAAAGAGTATTTAGCTGTAGGTGAAAATACTATTAATGTACTCTATGATATGTACAACAATGTAAAGGATTTTTAAATGAAAAAGATTTTATTTTTTTTATCGTTAATTTTATTTTTTAGTGGGTGTGTAACAAAAACGGTGTACATTACTAAAGAAAAAACAGTATACGTGAAACCACCGATGTCATATGTGGTTCCTAAGATAGGTTTACCAGTACCTCCTAATAAAGATAAATATATAGATTCCGGTCCACTTGATAGAGAAATATTATTAAGTAGTTATAGTATAGATTTATTAAATACTATTAAACGATATAAATTATCAGACAAAGCATTATTACAATGGTATAAAGATTATAATACTAGTGTAAGTGAAGTAGTTAGTACAAAAGTAGTAAAATCATTTTAAAAAAAAAAATATTTACATTACAGGAGATATCTCCTGTAATGTATTATTAACTATTACACCATATTTTTTTTTGGAGTTCGCGATAATCGGTGTCGGTTAAACCGTAATTATCGTAGACTTTTTTAAACGGGTCGTATGGCTCGCTTCTTTCACAAACATTGTTGTAACATGTTGTTATAGAGCAAGCGTGTTTAAAGACTATTTTTTTATAGTGTTCATAATTATAATTAGGGTTATTTTCTACTAATATTTCTATAGCAGGGAACAACGCCTTGTCCGTTCTGTTATACACATGGGTGTATATGTTGCTATCTTTAGATAACAAATAGTCAATTATAGCGCCTGATACACCATCACTTAAAATAGGTAGTTTAGACAAGATAATGCCGTCATTACGCCAGTTATCATCCATGACTGAAAATATCTCTTGCAACAATTTTATTTCACACGTTCTTATATTACTTCGTGTTAATGAACATAATCTCTTTATTTTATCAAAGAATATTTCATGCTTGCGCATGAAATCTCTTTCTTTTTGAATAGCCTCTATGACTATTCTGTATCTATCTTCTTTGCATTCAATTAAATTTTCAAGTATAAATGACAGTTCAGTATCATCGATTCTCAAAAATTCTATATCGGTGTATTGTATATTTCTCATTTTAGATCCTTTTGTTTTATTTTCATTTTAATAATATATAAATGTAAATAAATGGAGATACATATAGACGAGTATTCGTCTATATGTATTATGTTACTGTTACACTATATGTTTCACTACAATCACCACCTGATTCAGATACTGTCCATACTATAGTTTTCACTGCATCTATAATGGTACCAAAAAATGCTTGGTAATTTGGTGTGGATAATTCATTATTAGCATTAGCTAATAATCCGTCCATGATGGGTTGTTTAATAGACGAAGCTGTATTTGATACAGATGCAATACTACTACATGACACAGGACTACCACTAGTACCAACTGTATCACTCCAATACCTCACGACTTCATCAGCTATTATTTCTATCATATTACCACTATCACTTGTAGTCCTACTACCTAAACTAAAACTACCTGCAGGTGTAGTTATATCAACATTTGATAAACTAGGTATACCATTTTGAAATTCAGCATCTAATGTACTAGATAAGAAATCTAATACTTCATTAAACGTATTACTTTCTGTAGCAGTATCTTTAAAGTTTTCATAAAACGATGACATTAAAGCACCTGCATTACTAGGAGACATAGCCATTATTCAAATCCTTCTATTCTAGATTTAATATCTGTAAACACACTCACACTACTAGGATGCACTACAGTAGGTATTCCGAGGTTACCTATATTTTGCATGTCTATAATGGCTTGGGTCAATTCAGCTAATAAAGACACCATTTCATCACTACCATTATTTATAGATAAATGCTTTAAATTAATAGATAATGAATTACCTACATTCATTGTAGAATTGTTATCTATGTTTTCAGTGGTATTTTTACTATTAGTTGTTTTATCAGTAGTAGTTTCATTTATTGTTTTATCTGTAATTAAATTGTAACTATTATTAGTTTTAATAGATACATCATCTTTGTCACTATTTAATTTAAAATAATTACCTTTACCATCTATTACTTCGATATAACCATTTCCAGTATCTAAGGTAATATCATATGTGGTAAATTCACCATATTTATCTGTCGTATGTAATTTAATTTTTTTATTTTTTGTATCTATATCGATGTAATACATATCTTCTAAAGATTCACTTAAGTTTATTTTATCTTTAACAGAATAAGCATATATAACACGTTCTTCTTTTCTTAATCTAATATCGTTTAATAAAGGTTCCCAATAAAATATATCAGCATTAGCCATTCTATAAATCATTACAAATTCTTCTTTTCTCATTGTAGGTGGTGAGATTCTGTTATAGTTACCTTTACTTAACCATTTAGCATTTATGTAAGTTTTCTTTTTTAATACTATGGTTTCATTTGTTTTAGTGTTTTTAGTATTGTTGGGATTTAGATTAATACCATTTGTTACATCAACTTTTATTTCATTGTCTTTCATTAAGTTAATATCTTCATCAGGTAATTTTTCTAATGGGTATATTTTAATAGTATCTGTAAGGTTATCTAAATCTATATCTTCTACTAATACACCTAAAGACCATTCTTGTAATTTAGATAAATCTAAATTATTTAAATTGCGAGCATCCATATCTTTCCTTTTTTATAGCTATTCATTAGTAATAGATTAATTTAAATAGATATAATTATAATGCTAATAGAAAAGGATAATTATGTATATAAAATATGCTAAGTTAAATAAATATACTAGATTTTATGTATCGGGTATACAAAATATAGAATATAGACCAAATAAAAAAATACAATCAATCATAGGTCAAAATGGTAGTGGTAAATCTAGCCTTTTAAAAGAATTAATACCAAATGTAAATGATACAAAAAATGAATACGATAATGGTGGTTATAAAGAAGTAGGGTATGTGCATAATAATGAAAATATATCTATTTCGTATTTTAAAGATGATAATAAACATAGTTTTAAAATAAATGGTGAAGAACAAAATCAATCTGGTCTAATCACTACACAGAAGAAACTAATAGAAGATACCTTTGGTCTTACTAAAGATATACATGAATTATTGTTATCAGATGTATCTTTTACAACTATGTCTATAAATGAAAGAAAGAAATGGTTTACAGAGATAATTTCAGATATAGATTACAAGTATGCTTTAACAACTTACGATAATGTAAAACAACGTATCAGGGAACTAACTAGTTATATAAAATTAACTAGATCTAAAATAATAAAAGACGAAGAGTTTATGTCTTACGTTAATAATAGTGATGAAAAAACTTTAGTAGAAAAAATAAATACTTTAAATAAGTATTTAGAAGATTTATTATCTAAGAAAGAACCTTATAAAGAAATAGATTATAAAACTATATATAAAAAATTAGATACTTTAAATAATATAAATCAAACATTAATCAATAGTTTAATCAAATATGATACAAAATTAACATCTAACATAAACGATGAAGTATTAAAAATAAAAGCAGAATTAGAAGTATATGAAGAAAGAAAGAAAGATATAAGTAAATTATTAGAAAAGAATAATTTAGGCACTCTAGATGAAAACGATAACACTAATGATATAAAAACTGAATTAAAAGAAATAGATAAAGAGATTGAAGATATTAGAAAGTTAAATATTTATAAATTAGATTTATATAAAATAGAAGACATCTTTAAACATTATGTAAATATATTACCATACCTATCTGATATAGATAGTGAAATTAAAAGCCATAATGGATTAATTTATGATAGTGACAGACAGTTATCTTTATCTACTAAATTAAATAAATTAAAAAATAACATAAATAATATTAAATATAAAATAGATTTATTAACTACAGAAATAAACACGATGAACAATAATAAAAGTGATGAAGTCACTTGCCCAAAATGTACAAATGTATTTATACCTAATTACGATTTGCATAAAATAAAAAATATGGAAAAGATAAAATCTAAATTAGAAGATGGATATAATAAAGATAAAAAAGAATTTGATATATTAAGTAAAGAGTATAATGATTTAATAGAATTAAGAAAACTTCATAGTGATTTTAAAAGTATGTTTAAAAATATTACATATGGTATTTTAGAATATATAGTAAAAGAAACAGATGATTTTAAGAATACTATTTCTTTACAACAATTAATAAATAAAATAAATATAGATTTAGAAAATATGTTAAATTATAATAATTTAATAGAAAGAGATAGTGAATTAACACAAAAGTTAAATATATTAAATAGCGTAAATGATAGTAAAACTACAATGATGTTTGAAAATATAAAAAAATTACAGAATGATTATACTGATGTAGTATTAAAAATAAATAATAATAAAGATAAATTATTTAAATATACAGATATACAAAATAAAGTAAATAAATTAAAATTAGTAAATGATAAAATAACAGACATACTAAAATATAATAAAACAATTTATAAAAATGAATATAAAAGATTAAAAAATAATTATTTATCAGAGATAATTAATTCATTAAAGAAAGAGATACATTTAATAGAAAATGATTTATTAAATATACGTAATGTAAAAAAGAGACATAAAGAATTAACTATAGAATTAAAAGACTATGAAGCTAAATTAAAAGCTGATAAAATATTATTAAATTTACTTAGTCCTAGTAAAGGCATTATAGGTAAATCTGTAGTAACTTTAATTAATGATATATTGGAAAGAATGAACGATTTAATAAATAGAGTATGGACATATGATATTAAAATATTACCTTGTGATATGGAAGAAAATGATTTAAATTTTAAATTTCCTGTATTAATAAATAATGTAAAACCTATACCTGATGTAAGTAAAGGTAGCAGTGCTATAATGGAAATTATTAATTTAGCTTTTAAGATAGTTGTAATGGAAAGATTAGACATGTTAGACTATCCGTTAGTCTTAGATGAGTTTGGCGGTTCTATGGACCCGGAGCATAGAATAAGAGCCTATAATTTAATAGAGGAGTTATCTAAGAATCATTTTAGTCAAATATTTATGGTGTCTCATTTTGAAAGTATGTATAGTAGATTTAAAGATACAGATGTGATTATATTAAATAATGATAATCTATCTTACAATGGAACGTATAATGAAGTAATAAAAATAAAATAACATATACACTAGCGTTTGCTAGTGTATATTGTTTTTATAATAACATATGTTACTGTGTAGTAAACAATACTTCATTATTTACCTCCTATAAATATTCTTTAATAACAGCACCACGTATGTTATTAAAAGCTACTAAAGTATTGTTTACTACAAACCAAAAACTTTTACCATCTTCTAGATACAATACATTTCTTTCAACAATTTCAGGCACACTAGGTAGCATAACATTAAAAGAAATAGTGACAATATTTTTATCTATTTTATAATCTTCTATTTTGTTTACATTAATTATAGCTAATTTAAAATCAGCCATAGCACCAATAACTCCTTTACCACTTATTAAATTATACAATTGTGTCTTAGTTACAGTGACTATTTCATTAATAAAGTTAAGTTCATTACTTGTATATTTTATACATAGTAAATCTTTAATTCCTTCATCACTCATTTTAGTTACATCATTTTTGCTTTCATAAATAACTAAACCTTTAACCTTGTCATAGGCTAAAAGTTTGTATATGTTTTCATTTTTTAAAACTACCAATCGTTTCATAAACACTCCTATTTATTTAAAAACCACCAAATCCTCGGTTGTTATTATTTGCAACTTTATCTAATATACCTTTTTCTTTAATAGCGTGTATTAGATAATCGCCATCTTTAAATACATAATCATCTCCATTTATAGATTCTACCCCTCTCATATTTATATCTACACTACGGTTACTTTTAATAGGTTCTATTTTATTACCATCTTTATCTATTTCTTCAATTATCACTATTGGTACAGGTCCATAATGTTTATTTAGTACAGCAGGCGATATATTTTTAACATTAGGTATTAAAACAGTATTAGTTTTGGTATTTTCTATTTTTAATATAGTTAATACATCTTGATCATTACTAATTTCTACATTTAAATACTCTAACATTTCTTTTAAACTAATGCTGGTGTCTATTAAATGCTCATCCACTATAGCTATCAAATGGTCCATGACAAACTCAGGTGCTTTTATATATTCTTTAAGTAGATCATCCATAAAGGATTTCTTTACTTTTTTATCTTTACAATAATCCATTACTGTGTCTTTTTCCACTCTGGTAAAATGTATTTTATATCTAATTCTACCAGGTCTATTCCACAATAATTGATTTATATTATGCTTATAATTTTCTGTTAAAATAAATAACTTGTTTGATTTATTTAAATCAGAAAACATAGTAAGATATTTATCTTGCATATGTACTGGTATTACTTTACCAAATTCATCAAAGAACAATACTACATTTCTAAGTTTGTTTAAAAAGTATGCCATCTTTTCATTTGGTTTTATATCAGTAATCATGATTACAGCCATACCGTTATCAATAGCAGTGTTAGCTAATATACTACCTGTCTCTGTTTTACCACTACCCTTTAAACCTATTAATAATAATGACATTGTTTCTTCATTACGTTTATAAGCTTTCCAAATATGCCGTACATATTTAGGTGTCTTTCCATATATTTTAGCAGGTAAAGGAAATCTACCATAGAGAGGCTCTAATTTCCAATCATCAGTTCCTTCTATAGCTACTAGTTGATACACCATTGGCATTAAGCTATCATTACCGCTATTTGGTAAAAACATATTATAGTTTCTTGAAAACATATTTATCCTTTAATTATTATAAAAGGTTTATTACCTAAATTAATACATATCTTTTTTTTTGGTTCTAATCCATACTCACACGCCTCAATAATTTTTGAGAACACGCCGTCATCACTAGTTCTTTTAACATACTCTTCTAAAAAGTCTCTTCTTGTAAATTCAGCTATACCAGACATTTTTTATCCTTTTGATTTAATAATAATTTTGAAGCCACTAAACTATTTGTATCTCTAAATGCAAATAATCCAATATTTTCAGGTTGTTGTTTTTTAAATATACCTACATGTTCTTGAAACATTTTTATAGGTATTTTACATTCTTCCATGTAAGGTTCTATTTCATTTAACAATGATTTTATCGAAACATTAATATTAGTACTAGGGTTTTTTATTTCACGTAGACTACGATCTAGTAATTCTTTTAATTCATTAATTTTTACTAGTTCTGATGTTGTCACTATATCAGTTTTATTACATGACATTGGCTACTCCTTTTTGTTTTGTTTACTATATTAATAATATATGATTAAAAAATAATAGAAATAAGCATAGCAAAAGCTACACTTATGATTCTAAATTCTCTAGTCTTTCTACTAATATTTTTTCTTTATTTTTCATTTGTGTTAATACATCATTTATTTTAATTAACTTACTGATACATGTTTCATTATTTGTTATAGCTGTCTCTCTGGTTTGGTTAAAAGTAGTTGTTTCATCATCTGTATAAAATACAGTTTGTGATGTTTTAATTTCTTCCACAGTAGGTTGTACGCCAAACATACTTTTTACCAAATCAGCTATATCATTAAACATGTAAGATATATCTAAATCTTCTGGAATAAAACCTAAGTTTAAAGCTATTGTAGATTGAGAGAATCTAACGCCGGTTACATCAGGTATAGAAATAAATTTATTAGCTGGTATATAATAGTAACTACCGTCAGGAGATTGTAACGTTACGATTAACTCATTATTGCTTAAATCAGTTTCATATTCATCAGTTATTAAAGATTGATCTGAATAGACATATTGTTTTACATCTATTTCATCTGCTATCATATCTGTAATAGTTCTTACAGAAGTTACTTTATATTCTATGTCATTTTTAATTATTGTATCTAATGGTGTCTTTACATTAAATACACCAGAGACTCCTACTGGAGGTAATAAGTTATCATTCACAATTTATCCTTTTAAAATGTTTATCAAAAAAACACTTACCTATAAAAATTTGACTATAAGGTTTACAATGATAAATAAATAAAAGGTAAATTATGAGTACTTTAGTAGCATATACTGATGGAAGTGCAAATCCTAATCCTGGTTTTACAGGATATGGTGTGCATGCATATATAACAGATGAAGAGCAAAAACCAAAAAATGTATTAACTAAATATACAGTAACAAATAGAGGGTATTATGATAAAGCTTTATTAGCTACAAATACTGATACAAATATCAAACCCATAGGTATAAAAAGGATATTTGATTTATATGGTTATAACAATGATAGTATTACAAACAATACTGCTGAGACAGATGCTGTAATAGAATTACTTAGATTTGTTACTAATGATAATTTTAAAGATGTAATAGGGGACATACAAACTTTAGTAATAAATATAGATAGTAAAGTAGTATTAGCTGGTATAGATAAAATACTATCTGGTAAAGTAAAAGATATTATAGCTAATAATGAATATTTTGTTATTATGGAAAAACTAATAGATAAATTAAAAGAATCAAAAATAGAACTCATACCAAAAAAGGTAAAAGGTCATAGTAATAATTTAGGTAATGATAGAGCTGATATGTTGTCTAATATGGGTAGATACATAAACATTAAAAAAGGTAAACAATTTAATATTATAATAGAAGATAGAAATACATATTGGGGTAATAGAATAGATAGAGATCCTATTTTAAATAATACATTAATATTTGAACACAGTCTTAAAGACATAGAATTAGATTCTACTATAAATATTTGTATGGTGAATTATAAGGATGAAACTGATATAGGTAAAGCTGGTAATGATATTATATATACAGTAGCTGTATTAAAAAATGATAAACCAGAGTTATCACTTATTTCATCTTTAGTAAGAGAGATTACTGGAGATATAGATATACCGTATGTATTTAATTTAAACAATATTTATAATAAAGAAGTATATAATAATATAAGACTATATGGTAAAGATTACTTAATAATGGACGACAGAGTAATAAGAAAAATAGACACTGTAGATAATATTAGAATAGCGCAAGAAATAGCTCCACCGGGAGTATCTTTCAAAGCTATTATTAAACATAATAGATTAGCTAATATGATAGATAACTATATAAATAATGATTTAAAAAATGATAACATAGATTTAGTAGATATAACTAGTAGTTTATACGGTAAAGATGAAAAAGACAGACCTATACTTTTAAAAGAATTAGTAAATGATAAATTATCTTTAAAGATAGATGTTAGTAAACATGTACCATATAACAGAAAACTAACTATTAGATTAAAGATGGATTTACCTAAAAGAAATACTTTAAAGAGATTTGAAAAATTAAATCCTAAGGTATATCTAATTTTAGAAAAAGTTTATAGACCTATTAATGGTGAAAAGGTAATGTCTTTATTTACATATAAAACTTTAATAGAGTATGGTAATGAAGATAAACGATACATACTTACAGATAATGTATATGCTAGTACAATTATGATAATGCCTAAAAAAGTTAAAAAGAAATAACAGTATATCTATGCAAATGCATAGATATACTATTTAAATATACTTTTTAAACTACGAATTAAGTTTTCATTTGTATCTTTTAAAGCACCTAAAAGAATATTATCTTTATCTTCTTTTTCAATTACTTTTACTACAGCTACTAACATATCTACTAATTGTAAATAAGCATAATAAACAAATGTTACATTTGTGATATATTCTGCCAAAGTTTTTAAATAGTACGATAAAGCTTCTTTAGTTTTATTATCTATCTTTTTATCATTAGCTAATATAGAATCTACTAACGTAGTACTGTTACCAGTAATCTCTTCAGTGATTTCTCTTAATGTATCTAACTCTTCATAACTAAGTGTCTTACCAAGAGCTAAAGTATCGTCTATTAAATCAGGTACGGTATTTATTTTATCTACTACTTTTAATAATTTCTTTCTATCAGTTTTTACTTTATCATTTGTAATAGTTTGTAAAGATTTAATAATATTTTTATTATTATTTGTAAGAGTATATAGATCTCTATTGTTTGGAATATAGTTACCTAGCTCGCTAGTCTTTACACTCATCATGTCTAGAATAATATTATTATGTTTTTCTAAAATAGCTACAGCATTATTTGTATAAATAGTAGTACCAGAAATAATATCTACTAATTTATTTAAAGTAACATCTAAACCCAATGTTACTGGAGCATTTCTTTTAACTACATTATGTACATTAAAGTCTTTTTGATTTAATACACGTTTTAGTGTGGTTCTATAACTTTGTAATTCTTTTACAGACGGAGTCTTTGTTTTATATTCAGATACACCATCTAATACTATATTTGTACTTAAAAGAATATTTTGCATATTTTTAATACCGCGTACTAAAAGATTATCTATACCAGTTAATACATCACCTACAATACCTTCATTACCACTTACAATTTCTTTATCATCTATTACAGCTATCGAGTTTACAGATAGCTTTAATGCATCTACATAAGTTACATCATTCATAAATTATCCTTATTATGTTTTATTCAAGAAAACGACAATAAAAAAATCAAGACACGTAGGAAATCCTACGCATCTATGAATTGTTGTAAGCTTAACTTAAGATATTTATCTACATATAACTTAAGAGAGATGTATTCGTAATCAGTAAATCTATCTCGATTTATGTTAAAAATAAGATCTTTATAAATTTTTTCTACAGATAATTTATCTAGTTCTTTTTTAAATCTGATATCAGAATTTACTACAGTCATCATTAAGTAATGACTATCCGTTCTTCTCATGGTGGATTGTATATCTTTTAATTTATCTACATCTAAAGCACCTATACCATTTCTAATATAATTGTGTATCAATGTACCGTTTACAGTTAAACGAATAAAACCATATTTTTCTTTTTCACAAGTCACCCACACTAAATGTGGGGTGTTTAAAGTTAAAGAATCAAGGGTAATAGTTTCGTTTTTATCTACTAAATAGATTCTACCATTTTTATCTTTGAAGACAATGTCCCCCTCTTTTTTCTCACTCATAGTGGGTGTTACTTTTTTAAGTACTCGAAATACAGCCATTTTAACTCCTAATTAATTTAAAAGATTTTAAACATTTTTTAGTAACATCTCTACCATCCATTTTGATAGTTATATCAGTTACGCTAGTATTAGTAGACTTAACCTCTAGATCTAAAGTTTTAATATAAGGGTCCACGTTAAATACAACTTCAATGCTATAACCTTTACTAGGAACTTGTAAATTTATAGTTTTAATATATTCAATACCAGCAATAGATTTTAATGGTGTTTTGAATTGTTTAACATATTTACTTTTAACAGGTTTTTCTTCAGGCACTTCAGGTTTTTTAAATTCATTTTTTAGTGCTTCGCTGAACACGGGCCATGGACTTTTTGTTAGTATTTTAATACCTTTATCATTTTCTGATTTAAAACTAGATGTATTGTCACCATCTAGTCTTTTCAACCAGTCATCTAAGTGATTTATAATACACGTGTTATGTAGATCTTCATATTTCATGTCAAAGTTAGTATTTGAACACTCATCTAATTTTATAGATTTAAACGCATTATTATTGAAAAGATCATTCCACTTTTTATGTTGTTCATAAAACATACCTTTGTCACCACACGGTGTTGTCATCATCATTTGCTTTATTCTGTTTTTATACTCATCACCTTTTGGTGTATAATCATTGGTATGATTTTGTGCATAAATTGGATTCAAATCATGTGGTGGAAATGTATATTTTCTAAGGTTATTTCTTGGCTTAAATTGCATTTCATTTTTAGCATCACGATGTGTTTTTAAATTATGGTCTAATCCCATTAAAGATTCTAACATATGTTTAAAACTATCAGTATTTATCTCGCCTTCGTTTTCATATATAATATCATCTTTTTTATCAAAATCATTTTCATTTATATCACCACTCCCATAACTTTCATTTTTATGCATTTTTTGTTGTATTTTATTTAATCTATCGATCAGAGCGTCCACATCAAAATTGAATTCTTCAACCGTCGGGTGTTCTTTTTTATCTAACATTTTGTTTTCCTTTTTTAAATTAAAACCATTATTAAATGCTTTACTAGTATCATTAACAACATAACCATCTATTTTCACATCTATATTTTTTATATTAGTAACTTTAGTATAGTAATTACCTATAGGTGCTCCATTACATTTTATTCCATATACTATTATGCTGCCGCTTGTATGTGTTAATTCTAATGTAATTACAAATTT
>Ga0256843_1000487_pt1 | contig 34191 bp, 35 predicted proteins | sample AlvinellametaG_FD_191572 | JGI IMG/M metagenome (GOLD analysis project Ga0256843, IMG submission 191572) | Pompeii worm associated microbial communities from hydrothermal vent at the East Pacific Rise, Pacific Ocean - Alvinella | ecosystem: Host-associated > Annelida > Integument > Unclassified ...
TGAAGAGGTGATTTTAGAGGGAGGGTCACACCTAGCTCCATTCCGAACCTAGCAGTTAAGCCTCCCATCGCCGATAATACTTATCCTTTCTGGATTGGGAATGTAGGTCATTGCCTCTTCTTTTTTCTTTTTATTTAGTTTCTATTAATCTACTTTTGTTATAATCCCTCAAAAAAGAGTGTTTTATGGTTTATTATAATGTTGAGATTTTTAAAGGATTGGATCAAAATTTTGAACAAGAAATTTTAAAATATTCTAAATTGATTTCTTTTAAAAAGAAAGATACTCCTTTTTTAAATAATGAACTTTTAAGATTTTTTTATATTGTATTAAAAGGCAGAATAAAAACATATCAAATAAATATAAATACAGGCAAAGAACAGACCATTTTTATATATAAAAAGCGAGATATGTTTGATACAATTACTCTCTTAGATGGAAAGCCTCATGATGTTATGTATGAGGTTTTAGAAGATGTTGTTTTATTGGAACTTCCTATTGAAAAGGTTAGAGAGTGGCTTAAGACAAATGAAAATTTTAATAGAATTTTCTTTCCATATATTGCTTCTCAAATGAGACATACAGAAGAGTTAGCAACTGATATATCTTTATATTCTACTTATGAGAGACTCACAAAAATAATTTTACAGAGTATAAACCCCAACAATCATCACTACTATAAACTGCTTCAAAATCTTTCTAAAACTGAAATTGCAAAACTACTTGGGACAATTAGACATGTTGTAGAGAGACATTTAAAAGCTTTGGAGAAGAAAAGTATTATAGAGAACAAGAGAAAAAATATTTCTGTAAAGGATACTTATAAACTTCTGCAGGAGTCTGAAAACCTTCTTGTCAACTACTCTGTTTAAATATGTTTTTTACTCTGTGATATAAATATATATTTAATATTTATATATCTTCTATCTCTACATAGATAAACATAATAAAATTAAAATTTGAATATAATGATTTAAACTATACTTAATTTTTAGGAGATTTTACTATGAAACAGTTTGCCAAAATTTTAATTTTTATTATGTTTAGTGCAAATTTACTCTTTGGTATCTCATCAAAAGAGTTAGCAGAAGATATTAATAGTGCAGGAAAGGGAAGAATGTTAATTCAAAAGATTACTAAAGAGGCACTTTTAATAAAATCTAATTTTGATAAAAATATAAATTTAGAAAATTTAAAAAAGAGTAGTATTGAGTTTAATAAAATTTTTTCAAATTTATCTACTTTTGATAATAAAGATATAAAAGAGCAGTTAAAAAGAGTAAGAGGATTATGGGAGGATTTTTATAAAAATATAGATTTAATTTTAAAAGGTAGTGGAGATAATAAAAATTTTGAGTATTTAGAGAAAAATAATATGAAGTTAGTAGATGAGATAGATAGGTTGGTAAAACTCTACGTTTCTCATAATAAAGATAGGGAGCATTTGAGGCTTGCAAATGATATTAATCTTGCTGGAAAACAGAGAATGCTAACTCAAAGAATGGCTAAGGATCTATTGGCAATTAATAGTGGTTTTGAGGTTAAGAGGCATAAAAAGGATTTTGAAAAATCAAAGGAGCTATTTGATAGGACATTAAATGGACTTTTGCATGGAGATAAGAAGTTAAATTTAAAAGGAACCAATCTTCCAAAAATTGTAAATCAGTTAAAAGTTGTTCAAAATGAGTGGAACAAAACAAAGCCAATATTAAAAGATGCTCTAAAAGGAAAAGATGTAAAAGTTGCTATATTGAAGTTGGATAAAATTTTAGAGGAGATGGATAGAGCAGTAACATATTATACTCAGTCTATCAATCGACAAAAACAGAGAATAAAATTAGCTTCTATTCTTGGAAATTTTATGAATAAGAGTAAAATCTTAAAAAAGAGAGTAAATCTATCTGGGCGTCAGAGAATGTTAGTTCAGAGAATGACAAAGTTAGCACTCTTAATTGAAGAGGGAATTGATAAGAGAGAAAATATTAAAAAATTAGAGAAGTTTTCAAATTTATACGATAAGACACTAAAAGCTTTTAGAGATGGTGATAAGGATTTGGGTTGTATTCCTACAAATAATAGAGATATTAGAGAAAAAATATCTATAGTAGAGAGTGCTTGGAGACCTTTTTATAAAAATATTAAAAAGATAATAGCACAAAAAGATGAGGACAAGAGTGCAATAGAGTATGTAGTAGAAAATAATGAGAAGTTATTAAAATTATCTGATGATTTGGTAAAAGCTTATGAGAAGTCAAATAGAGCTCAAAACTTTTTGGAAAAAGCTAGAGTTCATGTTGTGAATATCGCAGGTCGTCAAAGAATGTTGACTCAGAAGATGACAAAAGAGAAACTTTTAGTAATACAGGGAGAAGATGAGTATAAAAAGAAGTTAAAAAATACTATAGAGTTATTTGATAGCTCTTTAAAAAATTTGACTAATGGAAATTTAAAAGAGAATATATTAAAACCTACAAATGAAAAGATTATAAAACAGTTGGCTGTTGTAAATAGAATTTGGAATAAATTAAAGCCACTATATAAAAAAGATAAGTTAACTAAGAATGAATTAAATAGAATAATAAAAGAAAACCCAATTTTGTTAAGGGAGATGGATAAGATGGTAAAAATGGCAGAGGTTGAGATGGAGTATTAATATAATATAACTTTTTTTGTTTTTATTTAGCAAAAAGATGTTATAATAATTTAAATATCTAATTTTATATTAAGGAGCTTCTCTTGTGAAAAATATAACTCACTCTATAATAATGGGGATATTGACCCTATTTTCTATATATCTATATCTATTAGCAGAGGCACCGATCCAAAGAGTTATATTTAAAGAGGAGCCATTAATTGATATTGAAGCTGAAGAGATTAGAGCTTTAGAATATTTAAACTACTTAAGAGTAAATTCTGGTCTAATTCCTTTAAGTCAAAATTTACATCTAAAAGAGGCTGCAAGAAATCATGCAAATTATCTGATTTTAAATAAGACAATAGGTCATTTTGAGGATAGAAATAGAAGTGGCTTTACTGGAGAGTTTGGCTCAAATAGAGCAATTTTTGCAGGCTATAAAACCTCTATGGTAATTGAGAATATATCTAGTAATAACTTTAATTATAGAGAATCTATTGATGGACTTATGTCTGCAATATATCATAGATTTGGTTTTTTAGATTTTAATATTGATGAGATAGGTATTAGTATTGCACAAGATATTAATGATAGATCAAGCACAGCATTTGTATATGATATGGGTAGTGTAAATTTGGAGAATTTATGTAAAAACAGGGAGTCTAATAGAAATTTTAAGACTTATGTTACTGGTATATGTAAGAAGCGTTCTTTAAAAATTGATGGAGAGAAATTTACAAGAACTCTAAATATGAATAGATCAAGAAACTCAGCAGTTGTTGTATATCCTTTTGATGGACAGGAGGATATTCCACCTGCATTCTATGATGAACTTCCAGATCCTCTTCCAGAATATAGTGTAAGTGGATTTCCTATTAGTATTAGTTTCAATAAGTTTTATTTTAGAGATGGTGTAGATGTTTTAGAATTTAAACTATTTAAAGGGGAAGAGGAGATAAAAGATAGAGTTATATATAATATGAAGAGTGATCCAAATAAAAGATTAAAAGATGGAGAGTTTGCTCTTTTTCCTCTAAAGCGTTTAGATTGGGATAGTAGATATAGAGTTGAGGTTAAATATTTGGCTAATGGAGAGATTTATACAAAGAGCTGGTCTTTTAAAACAAAAGGTTTTAAGGATAACTTTCATAAGGTTTTATCAAATAAAGATATATTTACTATTACTCAAGGTATTCCTTCTATATTTTATTTTCCTCCAATTTCAAAAAAGGATGTTTTAGGGGATTTAAAATATCCTAGTTATTTAGATATAGATTTCATAGATAAAAATACTGTTAAGATAACTGCAAATAGTGCTACTACAGATTATGTCTCTTTAAAACTTGGAAATAAGATGTTAAATCTAAAAATCAAAAAAATTAATTAATATTATATATATTTCAATATTAGATTGAATATATATGTTTCGTATATACACATTTTATATATAAAAAAAAATAATATTAGATATTAATCTAAATCATTTTAGTTTTCTAAAATGTATAAAAAGTAATCATTTTAATTATTTTTCAGCTTTTTTTATAAAAAGTTATTATTATAAATATAATATATAGATATATATCACTATAAAATATAAATATTTAAAATTTTATCTAAATCAATTTCATTGACTTTTCAAATATTATTAGAATATAATCATGCTGTTCTAAGGCACTATTTAGAGTGTGCCAAATTCTATGAGGAGGACAAATGAAAAAAGTGCGTAAAACTTCGCAAGAGTTAGATCCAGTTGTTGAGATGTCACTAGCTCAGTCTAGCCGAAGAGATTTTTTTAAAAAAGCTGCTGTTTATTCAGCAAGTGCTGTTGCTGCATCTAGTGTCTTATCGCCAGTTAAACTAAAAGCAGATGATCCAGCTATAGTAGAAGAGGCTCCATGGGGAACAAAACTTGGTGATCCTGTTACAAAAAATTTTTATGGAGTTCCATCTCCTTATGAACATAATAACGTAAGAAGAGCTACAGATATTTTGGCCTCTGGTGATGCTTATGCTTCAATTACAATGTGTCCAATTCATGAGCAAGAGGGGATTATTACTCCAAATGGGCTATTTTTTAACAGATGTCATGGTGGGGTTGCTCACGTTGATCCAAAAGGGTATAGATTGATGATTCATGGATTGGTTGAGAATCCATTAGTTTTAACATTAGATGAGTTAAAGAGATATCCAAGTGAAAGTAGAATTCATTTTATTGAGTGTCCAGCAAATGGAGGACCAGAGTGGAGAGGTCCACAGTTTAATAAGTTACAATTTATTAAAGGTATGATGAGTCAAGCAGAGTGGACAGGTGTTCCTCTAAAAGTTTTGCTTGCTGATGTTGGCGTAAAACCAGAAGCTAAATGGATGTTAGCGGAAGGGTGTGATAACTCTGAGATGGGAAGAACTATTCCAGTAGAGAAGGTTTTTGATGATGCTATGGTTGTGTGGGCTCAAAATGGTGAGGCTTTAAGACCAGAACAGGGCTATCCAGTTAGACTCTTAGTTCCAGGTTGGGAAGGAAATTTAAATGTAAAATGGTTAAAGAGATTAGAATTTGCAAAAGAGCCATTTTATGCAAAAGAGGAGACTGCAAAATATACAGTCTTAACTCCAAGTGGAAAAGCAATTCAACACTTCTACCCTTTAGAGGTAAATTCAGTTATTACATCTCCTTGTCCAGAAAAGCCATGGACAGATCTTAAGAAGGGTGATTTAGTAGAGATTCAAGGTTTAGCTTGGTCTGGACAGGGAACAATTAAGGCTGTTGATATTACATTTGATGGTGGAAAGAATTGGGTAGAGGCTAGTTTAAAAGGGCTTGTTTTACCAAAAGCTTGGACTAGATTTAGTTATATGTATAGATATGAGGGTAAACCGTTACTATTGGCTAGTAGAGCAGTAGATGATGCAGGACATGTTCAGCCAACTATTGATCAAGAGGTTGCTGCTGTTGGTGTTGAGGCTGTATATCATAGAAATGCTATTTGTACATGGGAAGTTACAGAAAAAGGAGAAGTAAATAATGTTCATATTAGAAAAGCATAATAGATTTATCTCTACTGCATTAGTGGCTTGTGCTATATTTCTTGCTACTGCTTCTTATGCGTCAGATAAAGATACGAAAAGAGAGTATATTGCAACTGAGATTATAAAAGATGATGGAAAGCCTGTATTTCCAGCAAAAAAAGAGAGAGGAATTGATGGTGGAGTAGTATATAAGGTAAAGGATAATATGTATACTCTATATGCTATAAATCCTCAATTTTCCGAATATAAATATCACTATGGAAGAAAACCGACTAAAAATGAAGAGAAGGCATGGGATGTTGATGTTATGCCAGATGGAACTGGTCTTCCAGAGGGTAAAGGTAGTGTAGCAGAGGGTGAAGAGTTATATGAAGAGAAGTGTTTAATGTGTCATGGTGATTTTGGTTCTGGAGGAATAGGGACTAGAAGCACATATCCAGCACTATCAATTGGGGAGGCTTCTACTGAGAGTTTAAAGAATCAGAGATTAACTCCAGATTCAGATGGTCCAAAAAGGGTTATTGGAACATATTGGCCACAAGCTAGCACTCTATTTTGGTATATAAAAACTGCTATGCCTTTTCCTCATCCAAAAAGTTTGACAAATGATGAGGTTTATGCTTTAGTTGCTTATCTTTTATCTATAAATGAGATTAAAATTGATGGTAAAGAGCTTGATGATGATTATGTATTAGATAGAGAGAAGTTCTTAAAGATTAAAATGCCAAATAGAGATGGTTTTATTCCAAAAATCGATGGACCAAAGGGGCCAGAGAATGTGAGGAAGTTTTTGAATAATCCTAATAACTATGGAAATGGTGTAAGATGTATGAAAAATTGTATAGATAAAGTAAATGTAGTAAGAATTGAAAAAGAGATTCATATATATGAACCACCAGTATCTGTAGCAAGAGATCTTCCAAAACCAAAAAAAGATGAGAAGTCTCACCCAGGTAAAGAGATATATGAAGCAAGTTGTGCTGTTTGTCATGCAACTGATGCAATGGGAGCTCCAAATATTGGCAATAAAGAGGCTTGGGCTAAGAGACTTAAAAAAGGTATAGATAAAGTCTATGAGGCTGGAATTAAGGGAATCAATGCAATGCCTCCAAAGGGTGGTGCAGATATTAGTGATGAGCAATTTAAAGCAGCAGTTGATTATATGATTGAGAATAGTAAGTAGATTAATTCTCAATATTATAATACACAAATAGTTCACAATTAGTATTTATACTTTTTGTGAATTAACTATTTTAATGTTTTTTATACATAAAAACTTATTATAGTAATTTTTTTAGAAAGGAAATATGATGAATAGAAGAAAATTTTTAGGCTTAGGACTAGCAGTTGTGGGTTTGGCACCAGTAGTAGCAAATGCCATAGATTTTAGAAAAGAAAAACCTAATGCTTGGACTGCAAAGAGTGTTGATGATGCAATAAAGGCTCTATATGGAGATATAAAACCAGAAGAGAGTGGAAAAATTACTCTAAAGACTCCAAAAGTTGCAAGCAATGGTGGAGCTATTCCAGTGACTGTAAAGACAGATATAGATGCAAAGAGTGTTGCAATGTTTCAAGATGTAAATCCAGAGAGTGCTGTAATAGTTTGGAGTGTTCCAGAAAATGGAATTGTAGATTATAGCACAAAGATAAAGATGAAAAAGTCTGGAAAGGTTACTGTAGTAGTTGAGAGTAGAGATGGAAAATTTTATACAAAAACTAACTCTTTAGAAGTTGCACTTGGTGGCTGTGAAGGTTAATTTTTAGATTTTTTTAGTTAAAAGAAGAATTTTATTTATGGAAAGGAATCTATTATGGGTAATATGAAGATTAAGGCTAAAGAGAAAAATGGAATTGTTAAAGCTAAAGTTATGGTAAAGCATGAAATGCTTACTTATAATATGGCAAAAAAGAAAGGAAAAGAGGCTAACTTTATTACATATATAACTGGGAAAGTTGGAGATAAGGTTGTATTTGAGGCATCAACTAGTCAGTTTTTATCTAAGAATCCCCTCTTTAAGTTCAAATTTAAAGGTGCTAAGAAGGGTGATGAGCTTACTATGAGTTGGATAGATTTAAAAGGAAATAGTGTTACTGAATCCAAAAAAATTAAGTAAAATCTATCCCCAATCTAAAATTGGGGATAGGAGTTTTTTGGAGAGTATATTTTTAAATATGCTTTTTTAAAAATTCTTTTAGAGATATAGTTTGTGATAAAAGTATTTTTTATTATAATCTCTATTGTTAGTTTTGTATTTGAATACATATCTTATTATCTATTTTTTTTTAAAAAGATAATTTTGATATACTCCTCACGCCTGAAGGTGGGGAATTTTGGCTTTAAAGAGATGGTTGCTAGAAAATAGCCAGACTTACACCATCTATGCCAAGGGTTGATGCCCAACCCTATAAATTTTTATACTTGTATTAATATCTCTTTTATATTACTATATCAAAAAATGTAGTATAATACAAATTAATAAAAGATTTTCAAAGGAGATAAACTCCCAAAAATCTTTTCTCAAATAGATTGCTAAAGCACCAAATTGCCTTATATCCCTGCTGCTAAAGTGAGGGCTTTATGGCGAAGTTTACTAATAATTTAAATAGGGGAGGTTCTAGTTGAAAGAGTTGGGAAGAGTTGTGTCTCTTTTTATATCTAGAGTTGATAGAAGAGAAAGAGTAGATAGACTTAATTTGGATATGGGAGGGGTAGTTGGAGATAAATTTAATGGAAAAGATTTAAATCGCTCCATTCTTTTGACATCATTGGAGAGTTATGATATTGCAAGGAGTAGAGATATTGATATTGAATATGGAGAGTTAGGGGAGAATATATTAGTAGATTTTAATCCATACTCTCTACCTTTGGGTAGTAAGATTATAATTTCTGATGCAGTTTTTAAACTTAGCCAAAATTGCACTATATGCAAGAGTTTATCGAGAATAGATGTAAAATTACCAAAACTTTTGAAAAATGATAGAGGTCTCTTTATTCAGGTAGTAAAACCTGCTATAATTTCTAAAAAAGATAAGGTTTATTTGATTTAATTTTATGTATCTATTTATATTTTTAATATTAATTATTACTGCTACAGTTGTAAGTTTTATTCTCTTTGCTAGAGAGAAGAGAGAGAAATTGAAAATGATAGAGAATAGAATATGCCCAAATTGTCATAAAATGGCTATTGAGTTAGTAGACCAGAGAGGAGGTGGGTGTAGTTCTGCTAAGATGGTAACTTTTGAGTGTAGAGAGTGTAAATATAGTATAGTTTATAATTTAAATAGTAGTTGTAGTAGTAGTTGTAATATTTGACATAATGGATATATTAGAGTATTTTTATAATAAAAGCTATTCTCATATTAATTTTTTTCCACGAAAGTATTTAATAGAGAAGAGAGAAAAGACTTTTGTATATGGTGTTCCATCTTCTGGTAAAACCTATATTGTATTAGATTATCTAAATAGTTTAGAAGATGGTGATGTTTTATATATTGATCTTCAAGATCCAAAATTGAGATTTAATCAACTATTAATAGATGATATTGAGAGTTTTATCTTTAAAAATGGTATTAAAACCCTAGTTCTAGACCACTATAGCCCAAATCAATTTAAAAAATTTCCTATTGTGGAGGAGTTAATTGTTGTATCTACTATTCTATCTAGTGAGTTTTCTGATTTTAGCAGAGTCAGGGTATCATATTTAGATTATGAGGAGTTTTTTTCTTTTCAAAAAAAGAACTCTCAAAAATATATATTTAATCTTTTCTTAAAAAGAGGCACAATATTACAACTTGCAATAGATTTGGATAGACCAAAGGAGGAGCTCTTAAAAAATTTTTTAAAAAGTAATTTTAGTGATGTAGAGCAGAGTCTTTTAATTGTTTTATCCCATTTTAACTCTTTAAATGTAACTCCTTATCATATATATACATACGCTAAGAGATATTTTAGAATATCAAAAGATAGTGTATATAAGAGAATAGGAGAATTTTTAGATAAAGGTGTGATATTTTTTATAGAGGATAGAGTAAATAGAGCTTCAAAAAAATTAATTTTATGTGATTTTGTGCTTGCTAACTATTTGAGCATATCTCAAAGTTTTTTAAAGCAGTTTGACTCTATGATAGCTCTATCTCTTATAAAACACAATATAGATTTTAACTCTTTCGATAATATTGGCTATTTGATCTCAAATGGGGTATTAGTAGTTCCTGCCCCATTTGATGGAGAAGATACTATATATGCTAGATTTAAATCTAAAATATCTCTATGTAAGAGGTATGCTATTGAGACTATTTGTATAGTTACTATCTCTTTACAATATGATTTTAGTATGGATAGTATCTCTTTTGAAGCTATGCCTTTTTATGAGTGGGTATTAATAAATGGAGAGTCCTAATCTTCTAAATTTAATATATCTAGTGCCTGTTTAAATCTATAACTTTTTACTAAAGTTTTTATTTTATAGAAGATTTCTCTTTCTTGTTCATTTAAATTTGCACTCTCTATCTCTTCTATTACAGCATTGCATCTTTTTGGTCTTCTACTCTTTAGTGCATCTTTTAATTTATAAAAAATTTTATTTTCTATCTTTTGGCAAGTTATAGCTTTTTGTATATACTCTTGAGGGGTATATTTTAATATTGTCCCATATAACTCTTCTACCTCTATTGGTTTGTTTATATGTGAGTTCATTCCATATAGTTCACTCTTTTTTATATCCTCTTTCATTGCATTTGCTGTAATAGCTATTATTGGAATATCTTTATCTATTTCTCTAATAATCTTTGTAGCTTCATATCCATCCATTAAGGGCATTTGTATATCCATAAGAATTAGTGTATAACTATTTTTTTTAAATTTTTCAATAGCCTCTTTTCCATTTTTAGCAATATCTAATTTAATACTAGAATTTTCTAATAGACCAGATATAATCTCTTGATTTATTTCATTATCCTCTGCAAGCAATATTTTACAATTTTTTAGTAGATTTATATCTCTTTTTAGTCTATTTTGTATATTTTTCTCTTCTATCTTAATCTCTGTTTCTGGTTCTTTTGAGATTTGAGCCTCTTTTAGTTCTAGTTCAAAAATAAAGTTACTACCCTTACCATATTGACTCTCTACCCAGATTCTTCCTCCCATAAGCTCTACAAGTTGTTTTGATATTGTAAGTCCAAGTCCTGTGCCACCATAGTCTCTTGTAGTGCTTCCATCGGCTTGAGAGAATGCCTTGAATATCTTTTTTTGCTCTTCCTCTTTTAATCCTATTCCTGTATCTTTGACTTCAAATCTAAATAGATTTTCTTCTATTTTACTAATTGTTAAAACAATTTCCCCTTTTTGGGTAAATTTTACAGCATTACTTAGTAGATTATTTAGTATCTGTGATAGTCTAAGACTATCTCCATATAATTTTTTTGGAACACCTTTTTGATATTTTATTTTTATTTTTAAACCCTTTTTTTTGGCATTAAATCGTATCAGGTTTAGACTATTTTTTACAACTTTATTTAGGTTAAAGTTTACTTTATCTATTACCAGTTTTCCAGACTCTATTTTAGATAGATCTAATATGTCATTTATAATGGCTAATAGTGATTTTGAAGACTCTTCAATTTTTTCTATATAACTTTTTTGTCTTGGAGTTAAATCTGTTTGAAGCACTAAATAACTCATTCCTACTATGCCATTTATAGGTGTTCTAATTTCATGGCTCATATTTGCTAAGAATTGAGATTTCATCTTAGCAGTCTCTTCAGCCTTTCTTTTTAGTTCCTTTAGATGATTAAAGTCCTTTTCCAATTTGGATTGTAATTGATTAAACATATCTACTAATATTCCAATTTCATCTCTCTTTTCTACTACCATTTTTTTGGAAAAATCTGGCTCTTCTTTTATTAGATTTGCCAATGATTTATAGACTTTTTGAAATCTATTTTGTATATATGAGGTAAGATATATTGCCATGGAAAATAGAAATATAAATCCAAATATCGATAAAATTACAAATAGTTTAAAAAATTTGTTTGTCTCATCAGATACATGCTTTATAGCTTTTGTAAAATTTTCGTATGAGTTATTTTTTTGATATTTAAAAAGTTTTTCTGTTTTGTTTCTTAATTGCTGGAACTCTTTTATAGATGATGAGTTGTTTGACTCTATCATCTCTATAGTTGTTTTTATGGCAATATTTAGATATTTATTTAGGAGTATTTTTTCATCTTCTAATATTGGGTCTTTTTTATATTTTTTTAGCTCATCTAATCGAGCCTCTATTTCATCTTTTTTCTTTTTTATTGGTTTTAAACTTCCAAGTCCTCCAGTATTTCCAAAATCCTCTAGAGCTTTTATTATCTCTTGGAGTAGATTGTAATTTTCTCTATGTAAAAAGGCTATTTGAGACTCTCTTAATTCTATATTTTTTAATATATTTACACTCTTTGATGTGAATTGATAGCTTATAAATATGAAAATACTAAAAAAGATTAGAAGAATTAAAAAAATACTTCGTAGTTTTTGAACTATTGTAAATTTAAACATTTATAAAGGGTGATATTTCCTAAGTTAAATAATTATAGTTTATATTATACCATATTTAAGGAAAAATCACTTGAGGTTAAATATGATTTTTCCTGATAGTTTATCGTAGCTATAGTAGATTATATTTGGCTCTATTTTTATCTTCTCTGCTATTTCACTCTCAGATAATCTTTTAGGAGGCTGTTTATCTCCTCTATATATCTCTTTCATCCAGTAGGCTCTAATCTGTTTTGGGGTTTTGTGTATCAGTTTTGCATAGAATTCATTATATATTTTTGAGTTACTATTATCTATTGGAATCACTCTTACGCCATTTATACTATCTATCTCTTTTAGATATATTTTGATTAATTGCTCTTTTGAGATACTATTAATTAATCCATCTTTTGATGTTATCACTTTTATATTACTACCAAATATAAATAGGCTAAATATTACTATACTAGCAAATATCCTCAACACATTTCCTTTTTTTTGAAATCTTATATTGTTATATTCTGCAGTATATTTATTTAAAACTTAAAAAATACTTAAGCATTTTATCTAAATAATGAAATTAAATATTTTTTAGACAATTCTCTATTTTCTGTAGATTAAAAGGCTTTAAAATAAAGTTTGAAGATCTATTTTTTAGAATAAGTTTATCTATTTTTTTGCTATTTTCATCTTCTAATATAAGAATGAGCGGTATATTTTTTTGTTCTATTTTATTAAAAATCTCTTCTCTATTTAGGTTTGTGTCTATATCAAATAGCACAACAGATATCTCTTCCTCTTTTAAAATATCTAAAGCACTACTCTCATCTAATGCTACAACTATATCATATTTTTCACCAAGAAGCTCAATTAAAATGTCAATATCTATGATTTTATCATTTATGAGTAAAATCGTTTTAATTTTTTTATCTAGGTGCAGTTTTAATTCATCAATTATAATAGAGAGTTTACTATTAAATTCGGGCAACATATTCATATTATTAGTCTCATGTATTATAGTAGCTACTCTACTTAAATCTTGCATTCCTAAAGTTGAAGAGAGACCTTTTATGCTATGTATGGTATCTTTTAACTCTCCCTCTTCTAAAAATTCTAGTTTTAAATCTCTATATCGATTTAAGAAATTTTTTAATATCTTTAGATATAGCTCCCTATTATTATTTAAATATTTTAGACCAATATTTATATCTATATGTTTGAAATTAGGTAGCATTTCATTCATAAAACTCCCCTATTTTAAAAAACTTATAAGCTATTAATATATCTAAAAAAAGTTTCATATAGCCTTTTTGGTTCTATAGGTTTTGATAAATGCTCATTCATTCCCACTTTTTTAGTCCTTTTTATTGTTAATTTGCAACTATTTGATGTTAATGCGACAATTGGAATCTGTTTATCTAATAATCTAATCTTTCTTGTTGCTTCATATCCATTCATAATTGGCATCTCTATGTCCATTAATATAAGAGAGTATTGTTCTTGTTTAAATTTTTCTATAGCTTCTTGTCCATTATTTGCTATATCAATTTGAAATTTACTCTTTTCAAAAATTCCTAAAATTATTTCTTGATTAATCTTTTTATCCTCTGTTAAGAGTATTTTGACTATTTTTTTCATATTTTCCTAAGATATTTCAATTTTTTTTGTTTTAAGAATATTAACACTATACTTAGTAGCAAAAATGAAAATGTGAAAAAATGGTTCTCTTTTTTGCAATAAAATTAAACAAAACCAAATTTAAATAGTTTTTTGATATATTTATTGAAAAAAGGATTTTAATGAAAGTAGGGAAAATCTTAAATATTATAATAGCAGTTCTTGTTATTATAATATTGGTATTTTGGGGGTATTATTTCTATATTAGAGAGTCTGAAGGTGTTGGAACAAAGATAAATATTGGAAAGAGTGGATTGATATTTCCACCACTAGATTCTAATTTTACATTAGAGACAATAGATAATAAAAAGCTACATTTAGTAGCTAGTAATAGAAAAATGTTAATAGAGGAGTTTAAGGGTAAAATTGTATTTTTAAAGATTTTTGGTTGGGATTGTCAATATTGTAAGAAGGAGATTCCAGAGTTGATACATCTTAAAAATGAGTTAAAAGATTCAATAGAGATAGTAGCAATAGAGGCTCAGCAACACACAAAAGAGGAGTCAAGGGAGTATAAAACTAAGTATGGAATAAATTATATTATAGTAGATGGAATTAAACAGCAGAGATTTTATGAATATTTAAGAGTTCATTATGGTTGGAGTGGATTAATTCCTGTTACAATAATTTTAGGTAAGAGTGGTGATGTCTTGGCTTATGAAGTTGGAGTAAAGTCGTATACTCTAGCAGAGTTAATAAAAGCATCAATACCTAAAGATAAATAGTATATATGAGATTTTATATTATCTATTTTATTGTATTTTCTGTTTTTTTATACTCCTCTAATGAAGTTGGGTGTCTTAGTATAACAGATGGTTCTAAAGATAAAAAGAGCGAGTGTAGTGAGGATAGTCTCTTAGATAGTAAGAGAGAAATTATAGATCTTGATATTTTAAAAGCAGATAAGAGATCTACTATTCATAGAGTAAATATAACTGAGTCTATATCTAGCGTAGATGTGAAGTTTAGAGGTAGACTTTTTACTATTGAGAGAAAATTTGATAGAGATTGTCCTCCATTTTGTATATCTGCTTATAAGATAAAAGGGATAAAAGGAGTAGGGGAGTTAGAGACAATAGACTTTATTAAGTCTCTTCCCAAAGGGCGTAGAATATTAGTTGATGCAAGAGATATTGTCGACTTTGAAAATAGCACAATTCCAACAGCTATAAATATACCATATAGCATTATAGACCCAAATAGTAAATATAGAGATGAGGTTTTAGAATTACTTGGGGCTGTAAAATTAAAGAGAGGTTGGTTTTTTAAGAGGAGTTATAAACTCTTGATTTTTGATAATGGTATATTAGATAATAGAGCTGAAAAATTGATAGATAGACTCTTAAAATATGGTTATCCAAAGAGAAAAATTTTATATTATAGGGGAGGTTTGAGTAGTTGGAAGGGGGTTGGATTAAATACTATTTAGAGTATTTTTAAACATAAAAAAACAGTAAGGGGTATTTTGATATAATCTGAATTAAAAAGAGTATTATATGAGAAAGATTATATCAAATATAAAAGAGAATAGATATCTATTTCAAATTATTACATTAATATCTGGCACGCTCTTAGCACAAATTATATCTTTTGCATCTATTCCCATATTAACTAGGTTATATACTCCTAGTGAATTTGGTCTATACTCTCTATTTTTTGCAATAACTAGTATGGTTGCAATGGTATCTAGTCTAAGTTATGAACAGTCAATAGTTCTACCCAAATCTAGAAAAGATGCTAAAGCCATTTTTATATTATCTATTATAATAACTTTTATATTCTCTATTATGTCTTTGGTTATCTTATTGATATTTAAATCCTATATAAAGAACTATTTTGCTCAAGAGCAGTATTTAATATACCTAATCCCAATATCAATATTAATATTGGGACTTACCCAAATATTTGATGCTTATTCTACAAGAGAGGAGTTGTATAGAGAAATTGCTTTTAGTAAAGTTACAACTGCTACAACTGCTTCTATAACCCAAATAACATCTAAAGGGCTATTTAATATTGATGGATTAGTTTTTGGTAAAGTTTTAGGAGATCTATTTGGCTCTTTTGTTCTATTTTTTAATTTAAAAAGTAGAGTCTCGCTTAGAGATGTAAGTAGAGATGATATTATTTTTAATTTAAGACACTATAGCTCATTTCCAAAATATCAGATGCCATCAAATCTTATTAACTCTATATCTCAAAATATTCCAATTTTTATGTTATCGGCACTATTTTCCCCAGCTATTGCCGGATTTTATTCTCTTACATATCGAGCTATGCAAACACCAATACTTTTAATCTCTGGTGCTACTAGAAGTGTATTTTATCAAAAGGCATCAAAAATATATGCTAAGGGTGAGGATATATATCCACTCTATATTAGCACAACACTAGGGCTTATTAAGTTATTTATTGTTCCATTTATTATTATTTTGCTCTTTGGACAAGAGATATTTATATTTGTATTTGGTAGAGAGTGGCAGGAGGCTGGATTAATAGCTCAAATTTCTATTATTTGGTTCTATTTTGGATTTATATCCCCTCCTACTACCATGGTATTTAATATATTAAATCTTCAACACATAAGATTATATATTCAGATTATAACTCTAATATTAAGAGCTATTGCAATCTATTTGGGATTTTTAATATTTAAGTCATATATTATAGCTATTGCTCTTTTTATAGCGGTTGGAGTTATTCACAATGGTTTTAATATGGTTTATATTTATTATAAATTAAAAAAGAATAGAAAAAATTAAAATAGGAAGTAGAAGATGAAGATAACTTTTTTTGGAGATACTCTATTAGATAGAGTCTATGATATAGACTTAAATATAGATGATTTTATTCTAAATTTAGAAGCACCTCTCTCTTGTAGAGGAGAGCCTGCAAAATTTAAAGTAAATCTGTGTCAAGAGAAATATTATATTAAAGAGAGCTTTGGGAAAAATCCAATAGCTATCTCTCTGGCAAATAATCATATAATGGATTTTGGGCAGGAGGCATTTTTAGAGACTCTAAAAATTTTAGATAGAGAAGGAGTTAAATATTTTGGGGCTGGAACTAAAGAGAATAATTTTAATAATCCTGTAGTATTTAAGTTTAATGGAAAAAGGATTGCTCTGTTTGGATATGTTTGCAAAACTACCCATCCCATATTAGGGGGCGAAAATCTCTTTGGTGGAGCAGAATTAAAACTTAATAGGGTTATAGAAGATATAAAAGCTATTAGAGATGGAGTTGATTTTATTATAGTCCAACCCCATTGGGGGATTCAAGAGATACCATTTCCAAAATATAGTGATAGAAAAATTGCTCATACTCTAATTGAAAATGGAGCAGATTTAATTATTGGACACCATGCTCATGTAATTCAAAGTATTGAAAAGTATAGAGGAAAATATATTTTTTATGGTCTTGGAAATTTTATATTTCCCAATTTAGATGTGCCAACAAGGTGGAATGGTAAAGAGTGGACAGCTAGACGGATAAAAAAACAGGAGATTGAACACAGAACCTCACTTGTTGTAGAGTTGGATAAAAATCTAAATATAAGCTACTATACTACTCTATTAGAAGATGGAAAAGTAAAAAAAATAGATGCTAAAATTCCTACATTTTTGCCAGATTCTCAAAAAGATTTTGAAAAGAGACTTCAATTTGAAAATAGGAAGGGAATGTTAAAGAGATTTATTAGAAATCCAAAACTTCCAAATATAAATCATCTAAAGGAGTTTTTTAGAGGCTGATTTTGTGCTAAAATAGATATTAAATCTTTTATCTCTTGGAGTTTATATGTTTCAATTAGATATTTTTATCTTATTTCTACTATACCTTATGCTATTAATATATATAAGTAGATATATATATAATAGTGTGAGGAATGGTTGGAATATGGTAGCTGTCTTTTTGAGTTTCTGGGCAGTTGAATATTTAGTAGTCCCTCTTAGTATGATATTAAATGATTTTCTCTTCTTTTTGGACTATAAACTCCTAGATTTATATGTAGAGCATAACGATATTGAACACTACTATAATTTTTATGCCTTTTTTCTAATATCAATATTTTTAGCTATCTTCTTTCTTGGGGTAAATCTTGCAAAGCGAGGAGATGAGAAACAGTATATATTAAAGGAGAGAACTATTAAGATTTTATCTCAAGAGATAAATCTACTATTTTTAATAGGTCTATTCTTAGCAATTTTATCTTTTGCTTCTGTTTTTATATATGCTTCTCAATTTGGAGGAATGCAAAGAGCAATAGAAGCAGCTGATGCTGTGAGATCTGGGCATGGAGATGAGTATTGGATTAGTAAAAAGTTTATATTTGTATATAGATTTATCCCATTTTCTATTCTTTCTATTATTATCTTTTTTCTTTTAAAGGGTAAGAGAGGATTTTGGGTTTGGGTTATGTTTTTGCTATCTCTATGGACAGCTCTTTTTTCTAGATTTGTTTTATTTAAGAGCAAACAGGCAATTATTGAGCTTTTTCTTTTATATATGTTTTATCTATCTTTAAAAAATAAGAAGAGCTATCTGTTTCATTTTGGAATATTTTTTCTATTTGCAATATTTTTTATTCCAGCACTTGAGAGCTATCTAGATACAGGAAAATTTGCGATTCCAGAAGCTAGTAATATATTCCAAGCAGTATTAAATATGTTAACTTTTTTCAATTTTGATCAAACCTCTTTAATTTTTTCTCTCCATGAAAATTATGACTTTGTCTATTTTGAGGGGATAATCTCTGGGCTTAGGGGAAAACTTATTCCTATGTCATGGCTAACAAGTATGGATAATAATACTATATTTACAAATACATATTTTTTCTATAATTTAAGAGAGGCAATTGTTCCCCCTGGAATTGTTGCATTTGGTTACTATAATTTAGGGGTTATTGGTGTAGTTTTAGTAGCTCTTTTTAGTGGTTATTTAATAAAAAAGATAGATTATTTTTTTATAAATGCCACAAGTTATGAACCAAAATTTATTATATTATATGCCTTTGCTATGACTAAAGTGTTTACTTGGGTTAGGACTGGAATTCCAAAGTTTACTTTTTATGACACTATTTTAATAGTTTTATTTTTGATTATTTTAATAGGGTATAGGCGAGAGAGGCTAGATGTTACCACAAGATACTCAAAAAGTGTTAAAATTGAATAAAATGGTAAAAAAGTGATCTAATATATCCATTTTATGTAAAATAAATAAAAATTTGAAACACAAGATGGATAGTTTCTATACATCTTTGAAATATTAATTTTTTTTTAGTTACTATGAAACACGCTTTAAGAGGGGTAAGAATACAATACCCCATATAGATAAAAAATAGGAGTAGTTATGACTGAGATAAGATGGCATAGCCGTGCTGGACAGGGTGCAGTAACTGGTGCTAAAGGTCTAGGTGATGTTGTTGCGGCAACTGGTAAATATGCCCAAGGGTATGCACTATATGGCTCTGCAAAGAGAGGGGCTGCTATGAATGCCTATAATAGAATTGATGATGAGCCAATTATTAACCATGAAACACACATGTATCCAGATTATGTATTGGTAATTGACCCAGCTCTAGCCTTTACTGATGATATTACAAAAAATGATAAACCTACAACAAAATATATTATCACAACTCACTTATCAAAAGATGAGCTAATATCTCAAATTCCAGAGCTCCAAGATAAAAAAGATAGAGTATATGTTGTAGATTGTATTGAAATCTCTCTAAACACAATTGGAAGAGCAATTCCAAATGCTCCTATGCTTGGTGCTTTAATGAAGGTATCAAACATGTTTGAGTTAGATTTCTTTTTGGAGAGCATGAAAAAAGTTCTCTCTAAGTTCCCTCAAAAGATTATTGATGGAAATATGAAAGCAATCACAAGAGCTTACAACGAAGTAAAGTAAGGAAGGATAGATAATGAGTAAAGGTGTATTAGCAACAGAAAAAAGAGGTGTTAGGGAACTAGGTGCTGAGAAAAAAGTTGGTTGGGATGAAGTTCCAAGAGGTGTAGTGCTTCACTCTTTTAATGGCACTGTTGAGAATGTTGCATTTATTAGACCAGAAGAGAGAGACTATAGTGATTTTAACTCTTATACAGCAAGTGTTGCATCTTGGAGGGTTATAAAACCAGTTTATAATAGAGATATCTGCATTGATTGTCAAAATTGTTGGGTTTGGTGTCCAGATACATCTATTATATCAAGAGATAAGCAGATGTTAGGAATTGATTATGATCACTGTAAAGGGTGTGGGGTATGTGTTGAGGTTTGTCCTACAAATCCAAAATCTCTTTTGATGTTTAGTGAATCTATGGATAATGAAGAGGCTCTAGCTAATTGGCCAGAGAAAAAGAAAAAAGCAAAGAAATAAGGGGCTATTGATGGCAAAGAAATTTGAATTGAATGAAATGGAGTTTTGGGACGGAAACTATGCAGCGTCTCAAGCATTAAGACAGGCACAAGTTGATGTAGTAGCAGCTTATCCAATCACTCCATCTACACCAATTGTTGAAAATTATGGAGCTTACCAAGCAAATGGGTATATTGATGGTGAGTTTGTTATGGTTGAATCTGAGCATGCTGCTATGAGTGGGTGTGTAGGAGCAGCTGCTGCTGGTGGTAGAGTTGCAACTGCTACAAGTTCTCAAGGGTTTGCACTTATGGCTGAGGTTCTATATCAAGCAAGTGGTATGAGACTCCCAATCGTTTTGACCGTTGTAAATAGAGCCCTAGCTGCTCCTCTTAATGTTAGAGGTGATCACTCTGATATGTATCTTGGAAGAGATAGTGGTTGGATACACCTAGATGCTTTCAACTCTCAAGAGGCTTATGATTTGACTCTTTGTGCATTTAGAATTGGTGAGCATTTAGATGTAAGACTTCCGGTTATGGTTCATCAAGATGGATTTACCACATCTCATAAAGCTCAAAATGTTAGACCACTTCAAGATGAAGAGGCATATAAGTTTGTTGGAGATTATGTTCCAGTTGATGATATGTTAGATTTCTCTAGACCTGTAACTCATGGAGCACAAACAGAAGAGGATTGGCACTTTGAGCATAAAGCAAAACAGCACAAAGCTCTCATGGATTCTAGAAAAGTAATTGATGAGGTTTTTGCTGAATTTAAAAAGCTTACAGGTAGAGAGTATAAGAGGGTTGAAACCTATATGATGGAAGATGCTGAAATTGCTATGGTTCTGCTTGGTTCATCAGTTGAGACAGCAATTTATGCTGCAAAACAGCTTAGAGAAAAAGAGGGGCTAAAAGTTGGAATTATTGCTCCAAGAGTCTTTAGACCATTCCCATTTGATGTTATAAGAGATGCAATAGATATCTCTCCAAACCTAAAAGCAGTAGTTTGTATGGATAAATCTGCTCCAGGTGGTGCGATGGGTGCTCTATTTAATGAGGTATCAGCTGCAGCTTATAGCACTAAAAATAGACCAATTATGACAAACTATATCTATGGACTTGGTGGAAGAGATTTTTCAGTAGCAGAGGCTCAAAGAATTATGAAAGAGCAAAAAGCTCATATTGATGCTGGATATATAACAACGGAAATTCAACAGTTTAGTGGCGTTAGAGGGCCTAAACTTGGATTTTTCAGAACTAGAAGGGATTAGAAATGGCAATTACATCAATTAAAAATTTAAAAGAATTCTCAACAACAAATGAGAGATTTGAGGGTGCTCATCTACTATGCCCTGGGTGTGCTCACTCTATGATTGTAAGAGAGCTTATGAACTGCACAGATGATAACCTAGTTATTGCTACAAATACAGGGTGTTTGGAGGTTTCAACAGCAGTTTACCCATATACATCTTGGGATACCTCATGGATTCATATTGGATTTGAAAATGCAGCAACAGCTGCAGCTTGTGCTGAGTCTATGTATAAGGCTAGAAAGAGAAAAGGGACTCTAAAAGATCCAGATGCTCCAGTTAAATTTGTGGCTTTTGGTGGAGATGGTTCAACTTATGATATTGGTTTTCAGTGGTTAAGTGGAGCTGTTGAGAGAGGACATGATTTTACTTATATCTGTTTAGATAATGAGAATTATGCAAATACAGGTGGGCAAAGAAGTTCGGCTACTCCTATTGGGGCTCATACATCAACTGCTCAAGCTGGAACTCACTCTTATGGAAAAAAACAGAGAAAAAAAGATTTAGTCTCTATTATGGCAGCACATGGGGCTCCTTATGTAGCACAACTTGCACCAAATAAGTGGAAGATTATGGCAAAAGGTTTCCAAAAAGCATTAGAGACTGAAGGACCTTGTTTTATTAATACTGTCTCAGCATGTACTACTGAGTGGAAATTTGATCCAAAAGATACAATTCATGTAACAGATTTAGCAACTGATTCTTTAATGTTTCCAATCTATGAGATTATAAATGGGCATGAGTTAAATATCTTATATAGACCAAAAAATGTTATCCCAGTAGAGGAGTATTTAGCAGCACAAGGTAGATATAAACACCTATTTAAACCAGAAAATAGACATGTAATTGAGGCTATCCAAAAAGAGGTTAATGAAAACTGGGAGAGACTTCAAAGAAGAGAAGAGGCTAGAGTTTAAGTCTCTACTATTAAAATAATTTCCCCTATTTTGGGGATATACTATTTTAAATAGTTCTGCTTGCTACATTATAGATATTTTTTCAATTACAAAGATTAAAATCAGAAAACTTAGATACAATTTCCTAAAAAAAGAGGAAGATATATGCCACTATTAGATAGTTTTTTAGTTGACCATACAAAAATGAAAGCCCCAGCCCTAAGAGTTGCAAAGAGAATGAAGAGTCCAAGTGGAGATATTATTACAGTTTATGATTTGAGATTTTGTAAACCAAATAAAGAGAAGATGAGTGCAAAAGGGACTCATACACTAGAACACCTATTTGCTGGATTTATGAGAGAGCATCTAAATGGTGATGGTGTAGAGATAATTGATATATCTCCAATGGGGTGTAGAACAGGTTTTTATATGTCTGTGCTTGGAACTCCTAAGAAAAAAGATGTCATTAGAGCTTGGGAAGAGTCAATGAGAGATATTCTAAAGGTTAAATCAAAAAGAGATATTCCAGAGTTAAATAAGTATCAGTGTGGAAGTTATAAGATGCACTCTCTAAAAGATGCAAAAAAAATTGCAAAGAGAGTTTTAAAAAGAGGAATATCTAAGATGAAAAATAGTAAATTAAAATTGGATGAGAAGCTTATAAAGTAGGATATATTTTTGGTTTTTCCCTTAAAATATGTTCATATTTCGATGAAAAAAGCTTTATCATCTTATTTAAATTAGAAAGAGGAATAAGTTTATGAGAAAAGAAGAACTTGTAAAAAAATTTTGTAAATATTATTTTGCATTTCAGCAAGTTGCGATTAATCCTAAAATAAGAAAGAATGTAAAAGATTTTTTTATGCAAAAGTTAGATGAAATCAAATTAGAAATAGAAAAAATTGGGGGATATATAGAAATACCCAAGGAAAATAGCTTATTAAGTCCATCAAAGCCTTTAATAGTATTTAAAGATTTAATATATACTTTAAGATATGAAAATTGTATAATAGAAAGAGAAAAACTTTTAAAGGAAGTTCTAATTTGATAGGTTGGGGAGTTATTCAATATTTTTTAAATTAAAATATTAAATAAAATTATGATTGATTTGTTAATTCAATAATCTCTTGAATATCTTTATCAAATTTTAACTCCCCTTTTAAATATAACTGAAATAACTTTTGTTCATATTTTGATTTATCTTTTATAGTTTTCTCTTTTTTTTTAAAATTCGTTTTATCTGTTCTTGTGCTAATATTTTTGTTTTTGAATTTTAAAGTATCTTTTTTTTCTTTTTAATAAAATCTTTTTTAATTTTTTCTCCATTTTTTATAATTTTAAATTTTATATCAGAGTAGGCTCTACCTTTTTTTATAGGTGCATACTCAAAATAGTAATCTCCTTTTTCTTTTAACTCTCTATAAGCTACATCTAAAACTTTTCTTTTAAAGTTATTATACTTATTATATGATTTTGGAATTTCTATTTTTCCATCTATATATTCACCTAATAAAATTTCTTTTAATTCATTTAAATTAAATTGAAACTCTAGTAAATTTTTATTTTTATACTTTTCATATATATTTATTTTAGACTCTAATATTTCATACATTCTAATTGTATATTGACTATTAAACTCTAAAATTTTAGAGAGTGATAATTTTGTAAACTTATCTTTCAATTCTAATAAAAATGGTTTTAGGGAACTATCAAACCTAACCTCTATTAAATCATCTTTTTTTCTAATTTTAAAATAGCTTAAAAATGTAGTTTCTGATATATTGTTATTATTATCTTCAATAACAATATATTTTGTCATCAATATTCTAAGAGAGTCTCTCAATAATTTATAGTTACTCCTTTGTATATCTAATATGTTTAAAACATCATTAACCTTAAAAGTGTATGTATAAAAATCCTTATCATCTCTTTCAATTCTGCTAGTTAGAAATGATATAAATTTAATTTGTGTAGGGGTTAAATGATACTTTGCTGTTATTAACCTATTTTCTTTTACTATTAAATCTTTATTCATTTTTGTTCCTAAAAGTTTGATATTTTAAATTTTACTACCTATAACTTTATAGGTAGCTTTTAATGAAAAAGCTTATAAAAAGGTAGTATTTGATTATAAAAAAGTAGCTTTTAAGGGTTTTTGACCTTATAAAAAGGTAGCCTTTTCTTATAAAAGAGTAGCATTTAGCAAATAAAATAGAGTCTATTTTTTCGATTTTAGTCCTATAAATTGGGCTTTTTATGAGATTTTTTCTATTTTTATCTCTATTTTAAAACAATAAAACAGTAATTTGTAAAAACATTAAAACATAAAGTGTCGCCTTATAAAAAGGTAGCTTTTTAATTAATTTACCCAGATTAGAGGATAATACATCATCTCTTAAAGTCAATATCTGATAAGATTATTCTAAAAAAAATAGTTTTATAGGTGGTTTTTTTAAATGTTAATTTGGATTCCAATTAAAGAGAAAAATGGCAAAGAGTCTAAAATCGCTAAGGTAGTAGAGGCTAAAGCTTGGGCTCTAATCGATTTTGATGAGGGGGTTATAAAATCAATAGAGTTTTTTGATAGAAGAGAGGATTTTGAAGATTTTGCCGATTTTATAGTCTTGGAAAATAAGTTTGAGAACTTTATGGAGTATATGAATGAGGGCTTAGTTGTGCTATCTGTAAGAGATGAAGAGAGTATAGATGAGATTATTGAAGCTTTCAAATTTAAAGAGTTAGATGAGGTAGGATTTTAGATTTTGATAGAAAAACTCTTAACTAAAGATGGGACAGCTACACTCTACTCTAAAGAGTTTAATGAGAGTTATCACTCTCTAAGCGATGGGGCACTAAAAGAGAGCTTGGAGAAGCATATTATCCCAGCATTTAAATTTTCTAAGAAAAAAGATGAACTAAATATCTTAGATATATGTTTTGGACTAGGATATAATAGCCTCTCTACTCTCTACTATATAAAAAAAAATAACCTAAACATTAAAATAAATATTATCTCTCCAGAGTTTGATAGAGAGCTCATCAAATCTCTAAAAAGCTTTGAATATCCAGAGGAATTTGGTGAGTTTAGAGATATTATAGAGTCTCTAAGTTCAAATCTATATTATGAAGATAATCAGTTTAGAATTGAGATATTCAATGAAGATGCAAGAGAGACTATAAAAAATATAGATAAAAAGATAGATATTCTATATCAAGACCCCTTTAGCCCCAAAAAAAATCCACTTCTCTGGACAAGGGAGTATTTTAAAGATATCAGGGCTATTGCAAGTAAAGATATAGTAATTACAACCTACTCAGTAGCAACTCCAATTAGACTCTCTATGTATGAGAATGGTTTTAATATATATAAATATCAAGGAGAGGGTGTCAGAGGCTCAACTATTGCTAGTCTAAAAGATTTAGATTTAGAAAGAGTAGATATAGAACATAAAAAGGCAGTAAATAGAGAGGCAAGAAGCCTAAGAGATATAGATTTTAGTTAGAGAGTTCTCTTTGCTTTTTATCTCTTATTATTAAGTCATCTTTGGAGACCTCTTTTATATCTCTTTTTCCCATAATAGCAAGAAGGGAGGTTACCCCCTTTAGGAGTGCTTCATGATAGTTTGCAATAGTTTTTGCTTTTTGGTTTACTAGAAATTTAGAACGCTTAGCTTTATCCATAGTAGCAAGTCCAACAGGGCATTGATATCCATTCTCTCCAGAGCAGTGTCTAGCCCTAATACATCCAGCACTAATCATAAAGCCTCTTGCAATATTTATAAAGTCTGCCCCATATGCAAATAGCTCAATTACATCATCTGGAGTCAAAACCCTCTCACTTGCTATAATTTTAATCTTATCTCTAATTTTGAGACTATTTAGCTCCTCTATTGCAATATCGAGTGCCTCTTTTATTGGGAGTCCAACTCTTGCCATCATCTCTTGGGGTGCAGTAGCACTTCCCCCATCTCCACCATCAATTGAGATAAAATCTGGATAGCTTCTATCTTCTGCTACCCTTTTTTGTAGCTCTTTGGCATACTCTCTAAACCCTTCTCTTGAAGATATTACAATCTTTATACCCACCGGCTTTTGAGATAGCTTTTGGAGTCTTCCAACAAAATCAAAAAGCTCCGAGATTGAAGAGGCATACGGAAATCTATTGGGGCTAAATAGAGGCTTGTATGGTTCAACTCCTCTATAGTATGCTACAGATTCAGTTACCTTATTTGCTAGGAGCTTTCCACCTGTCTGCTTTGCACCTTGGGCTATTTTAATCTCTGTCATTTTACAAAATCTCATAACCTTTTGGTATCGAAGCTCATCAAAATTGCCATCTTTATCTTTAACTCCATAGAGTCCTGAACCAATTTGAAATATAATATCTGGCACATCTTTTAGTGGCTCTTTTGGAAAATACTCTAGAGGTTTGTCCCAATCGATTCTATAAAACCAGATATTTTTTGGGTCGAATATGTAAGTTTCTCTATCTTTGGAGTGGATTATGAGTCTTCTATATACATTTTTTGCTACATATCTATTGATACACCTATTTAATATTTTATATATACTCTTAGATAAAATTCCTCCCTCTTTAATGGTTAAAAATCTATTCTCTTCTCTATTTGGACTACACTCATGTGTCTTTAGAAAGTTTGAAGTAAGACTTCCCTCTCCTGTATTGATTGGAAATTTTCCCAGATATGCCCCCTTTGCAAAGGCTTGAGTTCCCTCTGGAGAGATTGCCCCATCACTCATAGCACCTCTTCCAATAATACTTTTTGTAGTAAATGGATACTTTTGTCTCTCTCCAAAAGTGACACTAAAGTTTGGTTTTACCTCATCCTCATTTAAGACTCTATTTGAGTGTTTAAAGAGAGTAGTTTGATGGCTATATGGTTTTGATAGTGAGAATGAATACATTAGAGATTTCTTATTAGAGGCTCTATTTATCCAATCTAATTTTTCAAAAGAGTCATAGTAGGTCTCATCTCCAAAATATTGACGCATAGGCTCTCTTAGAAGATAGAAAAGATACCTCATTCTCCCAATTAGTGGGTAGTTAATTAAAACTTGATTTTTTCTCTGAATAAATCTATCATATATATATGTAGCAACTGCTAAAAAGATTAGTATAATAGATATTATTTTAAAAAAATGACTCCAATCGTCATTTATTAAGTGGGTAATTGGTAGCTCTTCCATTTTTATATTACCATATCTATATCATTGTGGTCTCTAAAAGCTTTAAAGATTTTATCTCTATCCTCTTGTGAGTTGACCTTACAGTTTGTATTTACAGTTACAAACTTTCCACTCTTTGAGCTATTTCCATCTTTGCACTCATACTCTCTATCATTTATGATATCTTTTATTGCATCTTTAATCTTATCTCTATCTCTTCCAATTAGTTTAAATCCCCAATTACAAGGATACTCTATTTTTGGCTTCTCTTTAGTTTTGTCGTTTAAAATCACCTGATTTTCCTCCTGTTTTTTTCTCTAATTGAATATTCTCTATAACCATTGATTTATCAATTGCTTTTAGCATATCATATATTGTAAGAAGTCCAATAGAAACCCCTGTGAGTGCTTCCATCTCAACGCCAGTTTTACCCTTTAGTTTTGCTGTTACAAATAGTTTAAATGCAAAAATTTCTGGAAGCTCTTTTATATCCACTTTAATTGATGTAAGCATTAAAGGGTGGCACATTGGGATTAGATTGCTTGTCTGTTTTGCACCCTGAATCGATGCAATAACAGCAGTCTGTAGCACTGGACCTTTTTTAGCACTATTTTCTATTACTGCTTTAAATGCCTCTTTTGATACTCTAATAACTCCAGAAGCTGTGGCTTCTCTTAGAGTATCATCTTTATTTGAGACATCAACCATTTTGGGTTTATTGTTCTCGTCTAGGTGTGTTAAGTTCATAAACTTATCCTAATCTTAAATTTCGTGTGAGATTTTACCTAAAATTAGATTTTATGGCAATAAAAGAGTTTTTTTATCTGAATTTTAAATTATATAAGATAATATACCTCATAATTTACGATTATACTTGGAGGAGTAAAATATATGCAAAAAGTATTAGTTTTAGGTGGAGGCTTTGCTGGAATTGAGAGTGCAATATTCTTAAGAAAGCAAGGAGTTGATACCACCTTAGTTAGTGATAGAGACTACTTTTATATATATCCAACCTCAATTTGGATACCAACAGGAGAGGCTACAAGAGCAGATGTTTCCATTCCTCTAGAGCAACTTGCTAAAAAACATGGATTTGACTTAATTGTTGATGAGGTCACAAAGTTTGAAGCAAAAGATAAGAGAGTAACACTAAAGAGTGGAAAAGTTTTAGATGATTTTGATTATATAGTAGTAGCAATTGGTCAAGATAAAATTCAACTAAAGGGTATGGAAAATACTCTATCTATCTGTGGAAAACCAGAAGAGGCAGATGAGCTACACAGAAGATTGGTAGAGTTAGTTCAAAAGGGTTCTGGAAAGATTGCAGTAGGTTTTGGTGGAAATCCAAAAGACTCTTCAGCTGTAAGAGGTGGTCCAGCTTTTGAGGTGCTATTTAATATTCATAATATGTTAAAGAAGAAGGGCTTAAGAGATAAGTTTGAGCTAACTTTCTTTGCTCCAATGGCAAAACCTGGTCAAAAGATGGGAGAGAGAGCTCTTGTTATGATGGATAAGATGTTTGCTATGACAAATATCAATAAAAAGGTTGGTTCAAAAATAGTTGAGTTTGAAAGAGATGGTGTAAAGTTTGAAGATGGCACAAAGCTAGAAGCAGACCTTATTATGTTTATCTCTGCTGGGACTGGACACCATATCTTAAGAGAGTCTGGAATGCCACTTAGTGATGCTGGATTTGTTGTAACTAATGAGTATAATGAGGTTGAAGGGTTTGATGGAGTCTATGTGATTGGAGATAGTGCATCTCTAATGGGGCCAGATTGGAGAGCAAAACAGGGACATGTAGCAGAAGTTATGGCAAGAAATGTAGCCTATAACATTTTCCAAAAGATGCAAGGTATTGACTCTAAACATAGCTATTTGGGTCATCTAAATATTCTTTGTGTAATGGATACTGGAAATGGGGCTGCTTTTGTGTATAGAGATGATAATGGTGGAAAGATGATACCACTTCCTGTTATTGGACACTATCTAAAAAAGGGTTGGGGTTGGTATTGTAAAAACTCTAAGCTTGGTAGAATTCCAAGAATACCTGGTATGTAATAAATTTTAGATTAAGGAGAATATATGAAACAAGTAACACTTATGAAGAAATATCCAATTTTTGAGTTAGATATAGAAAAGAGTGAAACTAGCTTAAAGAGTATAGATGAGATTTTAGAGCACCTAAAAGCACAAATAGACTCTCATCCAGTAGCTACATTTATAGCAATTTTTGACCACTACTCACACACTAAGTCTCTAGCAGATGGAGAGGTTTCAGATGATATTTTAGATGCTAAAAATATTATTCTTTGCTTTGGAAAGAAAATCCCAAAACCAAACCTGCTAGGAGTTAGACCAAGGGCAATTGGAGTTGTGGAGTTAGCAGACAAGTTTGTATTAAGCTTTATGGAGGCACCAAATCCAGATGCGACTGAAGCTATGAAATCTTGGGTTAAATCGGTTGCTAAGTAGAAGAAGACTCCAATAAAAAATGGAGTCTTTTAAGTTTTTTAAGAAGCTATTTTAGAGTAACTCTTAAAATTTATGTCTTATCCAGAAACGAATAATATTATTTGGATCATCTTTGTTTTCAAAATCTTGCATTACATAAGCTGCTAACATATCTGATCCTAGTGCTTTAAATTTGTAGATTACATCTAATTCGTTATAATCATTTCCATCACCATTTAGGTTTTTCTCATTTGCTGTTGTCATTGAGTATTGAGCAATTGCTTTTCCAGGTCCAGCTTGCATAGCTAGTTTTAACATAGCTGTATCTGCATCTAATTTAATTGCTTTTTGGTTTAAAATCATTTGTGTGTATAGTGGAGTTTTAACATTTGTTCCAACATTTTGAATAGGTAGATCTCCATCATCTACTGTTGTATAAGCTAGAGTTGCACTAACTGGTCCTGCTTGTCCGCTAAGTTTTGCACCAAATGCTGTAGTTTCATCTAGTCCATTTTCAGGAGATAGTTGTCCACCTTGTAGTCCAAACTTTACAGGAATTCCAGCATCAACTTGCACATCTCCCCATACAGCATACCCCTCTTCTCCACCAGTTAAATCTGGAAGTGAATAGTAGCTAAGTGTAATTGGCACCTGTTTTACTGATTGGTTAGCAATAGTTAACATATAAGCACCACTTGGAAGTGCTCCATCTGCCATATCTGTAAATTCACCTAGATTTCCTTTGCCTACAACTCCACCATGATTATTTGATTTAGATACATAAGCTCCAACTATTAGTGTATCTGGAATATCTCCACCTATTATATTACCTTTTTTATCTGTTTTACCATTCATTAAAACTACAGCATCAAATGTATTTTTAAATACATTCCACCCTTCAGAAAATGCTAGAGGAGAAAGTTTTTTTGGAAGTTCTTGGCGTCCAGCTTTAAATGTTGTATTTCCTAATTTTTTAGTTAAATATATTTTTGTAGTAGCAAAATCATTTAAATCTTCTCCTGCTTGTTGCATAACTCCACCAACAGCATTTTTCTCTAATCCTAGAGTTCCTAGAAATGTCCCTTGGTATCCCATACCAAAGCCATCTCCTAAATCTGCACTAATATTTAGTTGTAAACCAGCATTTGCTTTTGAGTTTGGTGCATGGTCAAACATATCTGCATCTCCAAAGCTATCAGCTGTTTGATAGTAGATAACAGCTTGACCATCAGTTTTCAGGTTTACTTCAGCATTTAATACACTCACCATACCTCCTGCCAAAATTGCTACGAGGCTCAACTTTGTAATCTTCACTTTTTCTCCTTTTTGTAGATAATTTATTAAGATAAAAATCTTCTTTTCATAGAAGAAACTTATTTGTTTAATAAATTTACAATATCATAATAACAGTATGTAGCTTATTTTTTCTTGACTTAACTCATAAATTGGAGAAAAAGTCGGCTTTTTCCTAAAGCTATTATAAAATTAAAAGTTAAATTTTAATTTTTTTAAACATTTAATTGTTTGGATTTTAAGAAAAAAATGGCCGGGAGAGGGGGATTCGAACCCCCGGAGGTGTTACCCTCACCGGTTTTCAAGACCGGCACATTCGACCACTCTGACATCTCCCGAGAAGAAACTGTAGCCACTGTGGAGGCGACACCCGGATTCGAACCGGGGAATCAAAGCTTTGCAGGCTTCTGCCTTAGCCACTTGGCTATGTCGCCATATATTAACAGTAGTAATTTTAGAAATGGTGCCCGAGGCCGGACTTGAACCGGCACGGCTAAAAAAGCCAAGGGATTTTAAGTCCCTCGTGTCTACCATTTCCACCACCCGGGCATTTTGGAATAGAACCTTAGTGGAGCGGGAAACGGGACTCGAACCCGCGACCCCAACCTTGGCAAGGTTATGCTCTACCACTGAGCTATTCCCGCATAGATATTAGTGCCTCTTAAATTGGAGTGAGATTATATCAAACTTTTTTTTAAATGTAAAGGTTTTTTTAATATAATTTGCCAAAAAATGTAAAAAAAAGGTCAATTTATGAGAAGTAATATAGTAAAAGTGGGTCATAATAGAGCACCTCACCGCTCACTCCTTAGAGCAACAGGATTAAAAGATGAAGATTTTTCTAAACCATTTATTGGAGTTGCAAACTCATTTATAGAGATAATCCCAGGGCACTTCTTTTTAAATAGGGTATCAGAAATTATTAAAGATGAGATAAGAAAAGCTGGGTGTGTTCCTTTTGAGTTTAATACAATAGGTGTTGATGATGGGATTGCTATGGGGCATGATGGAATGCTCTACTCTCTGCCTAGTAGAGAGATTATAGCAAACTCAATTGAGACTATGATGAATGCTCATAAGCTTGATGCAATGATTGCAATTCCAAACTGTGATAAGATAGTCCCAGGGATGATTATGGGAGCTTTGAGGGTAAATGTGCCAGCTGTGTTTGTATCAGGTGGACCTATGGCTAAAGGGTATAAAAAAGATGGAACACCAATAGATTTAGCCACAGTATTTGAAGCAATTGGGCAGTTTGAAGCAGGAGAGATTACAGCAGATGAGTTGGAAGAGATTGAGTGTAATGCTTGTCCTAGTGGGGGGAGTTGTAGTGGAATGTTTACAGCAAACTCTATGAATACTCTAATGGAGGCTATGGGAATAGCACTAAAGGGAAATGGAACAATCCTAGCTCTAACTAAAGAGAGAGAAGAGCTATATAGAAGAGCTGCTAGGAGAATTTGTGAAATTGCTTTAATGGAGCAAGAAAAAAGAGAGAAATTTAATATTAGAAATATTATTAATGAAAAGGCTGTAAAGAATGCTTTTGTAGTTGATATGGCAATGGGAGGAAGCTCTAATACAGTCTTACATATGTTAGCAATAGCTAATGAGGCTGGAGTTGATTTTAACTTAGCAGATATAAATAGTATCTCAAAAAGAGTAGCCCACATTGCTAAAATTAGCCCAAGTTTAACCACAGTTCACATGCAAGATATAGACAGAGCTGGTGGGGTTAGTGCCGTAATGAAAGAGATAGACAAAAGAGGAGATATTTTAGAAGATAATTTAACCATTACAGGAGAGAGCATTAAAGAGAGAATTGCAGACGCTACCATTAAAGATACAAATATTATCCACACCCTAGATAATCCATATAGCAGGGTTGGAGGATTAGCAATCTTATTTGGAAACTTGGCTAAAGAGGGGGCTGTAATTAAGACTGCAGGAATTGTCGGGAGTAGAACTTTTAGAGGAAAGGCTGTATGTTATAATTCTCAAGATGAGGCAATTAGTGGAATTATAAATGGGAAAGTTAAGGCTGGAGATGTTGTAGTTATCCGATATGAAGGTCCAAAGGGAGGTCCTGGAATGCAAGAGATGCTCTCCCCAACAAGTCTTATTATGGGAATGGGGCTTGGAGATAAAGTAGCACTAATTACTGATGGAAGATTTAGCGGGGCTACTAGAGGAGTTAGTATTGGACATATTAGTCCAGAGGCTGCTGAGGGTGGTGTTATTGGACTATTAGAAGATGGAGATGAGATATTTATTGATGTAGATAACTATATCTTAGAGGTAAATTTGAGTGATGAGGAGCTTGAGAAAAGAAGAGCTAAGTTTAAACCAATTGTAAAACCACTTGAGAGTAGATGGTTAAAACAATATAGAGCTTTAGTTACAAATGCAAGTAGTGGGGCGGTTTTGAGAGCTGAGTAGTTTTTGGGTGGTAGAGTAATCTTCTCTACCACTATTTAGTCTATAAAGAGAATGGAGCTGTAAGATATACTTGAACTATATTTCCATCAATCGAATCATCATCCGCATCTGTATTTATAAAAGCTAAAGTAGTTTTTAATGGTCCAACATCTTTTTCAACTGTTAGGGCAACTTCGCTCATATCATTCTCATTGTCTCCAGTATCAACTGTTGTGTATTGTAGTCCCAATTTAGCAACAGTCGCATCAAAGCTTGCACCAACAGCAATAGATGAAGCATCATTTGAACCTACAAATCCATAGTTCCACCACGCCTCTGTATATAGGCTAGATTGAGATGCTCCATGTCCTGTTGCTATATTTGAAATATCAATTGCACCCTCATCATTTC
>Ga0256843_1000488_pt1 | contig 34180 bp, 32 predicted proteins | sample AlvinellametaG_FD_191572 | JGI IMG/M metagenome (GOLD analysis project Ga0256843, IMG submission 191572) | Pompeii worm associated microbial communities from hydrothermal vent at the East Pacific Rise, Pacific Ocean - Alvinella | ecosystem: Host-associated > Annelida > Integument > Unclassified ...
GCTTTCAAAAAATTATCTAAAGGGCTTTATTGGCGATGAGATAAATCTACTCCTCGCAGCCTCTGCTTGGAACCTCAAGAAGTGGATAAATGACTTCTTGATGCTTATTTTTATGCTCAAATTACTACTGCTTTATGCTCTCTTGCGAAAGCTTTATACCAATCAGAAAAAGAACTATTCTGATTTGGCTTTGATGATTTTTAGAGTGATTCAATAAGATTTGGATTTGGTTTTTTTAGGGTTGACTAGCTAGAATCCTTGGGACGGCTAAATATTCTGTGTCAACACCTAAGCTATCCCAAAAATTATATCACAAGATTATAAAACCAAAGCACCCTCCAATCGCTCTTTAAAGTGAATACTGATGTTATTGAGAATCTTAATTCTTAACCTAGAGATAAAATCTCTTATTTGACTGCATCTATACTAATAAATCTGGGGTGCTTTAGTGGTTTATACATAAAAACCTATTGTTTTTTGGTTAGATTACTGTCACAAAGGGTTGCTTTGATCTCTGTACTAAAGCCAATAGTAACATCATTCCATGTTTTACCTTTGTGGAGATCAAAACAGGCATGATTAATGCTTTTGAGTGCCTCATGCGCTGTGAAGTCAAAGAGATCTATGGTTCCTGTTGCATCAAACCACTCACGCGCATAGTTATACCGCATGGGAATACGTAGGGTTTTATTATTCATGGTAATGTTTACATCCACTTGACCATGATACAACCGCTTACCATCTTTGCTCGGGTCTGCTTGAATATCAACAATCTCTCCCTCTATGGTTTTCCCTTGAAGCTTAGCAAAAAACTGCTCCACCAAAGTCTTGTCTCGTCCTGCATTGTGCGTATCAATTTTGCTCAGATCAATACGTACTTTAGCGCCCACTAAGAGCTCTCGAAAATTTTTTCCCTCTTTTTGGTGGGGGGTATAATTCACCCCCGTAAAGGCACCTGCTACCCCAAGTTTTGCTAACGTTTTATACGCTTTCCATGTCACATTGAGATCACCCGACTGAACCAAAACGCATCCATTCCCATAGGAGAGTGATGCCACAGCAATCATTGAAAGGAGTACTTTCTTCATTCTTTTCTACCTTTATTGATTTTTGCCGATTATACTTTGTTCCTCTTAGAGGGACATTAACATTAGACGGAATAATACCTAGCTTTTGGGTGGTGTACCACTAGGGCACTTGTACTCTGTTCGGGATGAATCTGAAAGGTCTCACTCAACTCAATGCCAAACTCTTCAGGTTTGAGCACATCAAAGAGCTCTCGACTCGCCTCCAAATCAGGACAGGCAGGATACCCAAAGGAGTAGCGAGCTCCCTGATAGCGTCGCATGCGTACATCCCGCAGGGTTGCGCCTTCATCTTCGCGTAAAATACCTAGATCCATTCGTATCTGTTTGTGGGCAACTTCAGCAAGGGCTTCGGCAAGTTCAACCGAGAAGCCATGCACCATGTTGTACTCAAGGTACTCGCCCCTATCGTAGAGCTCCTTTTCATAGACCGAAAACTTATCGCCCGCGCTCACACAGGTTAGGGCAATCACATCGTGACGCTCATGACGGAAAAAGTCGCTCAAGGCACGGTGGGGCTTTTTTCGCTGACGGGGAAAGCTAAACTTCACCGTGTGTCGATCTTTGACCGCCTCAAAGGGCTCACGGTTGGCATTGGCATCGATGTTCCACCCTTCGCTCTCATCAAAGAGATAGAGATCCCGATCATCACTTCGACAGGGGTAATACCCATAGATAATGGTCGGATCAAACAGATCCTTCTCTAAAAACTCCCGTTTAAGTCGCTCGTAGGCAGGATAGACCTTCTCCTCTAGAAGCTTTTTATACTCAGCAGGATCCATCTTTCCTCGCTTGTAGCCCCAGTGCATCTTGGTGACGGTTTTTTTATTGACCCAATCAAAAACCATCTCCAGATCCAAATCCTCCTTTTGCAAGACCCGTCGTCCCCAAAAGGGAGGCGTAGGAATGGCAACCTTTTCAGGCATCTCTAGCTCCTCAAAGGGCGGAATAATCACCTCTTTGACCTCCACACGCTCCCGCTCGACCATGTCCCCTGCCAAGCGGGTATCTAGTCCTCTGCTTGGGTCTTGGTTGTACTCCTCAATACGGCTCATGGCAATCACCCCATCAAAAGCATCCCGACAGTAAAAGATCGGTCCTTTGTAGATTGGGCGACAGAAGTCATCCACAAAACTACGGGTCAATGCTGCCCCCCCAAGCAGTACAGGAATCTCGATGCCCATCTGCGCCATGGCCTCTAGATTCTCCTTCATGACCGCCGTGGACTTAACCAGCAATCCACTCATCCCGATGGCTTGAATGGGATGTGTTTTCATCGTCTCAAGGTAGGTCTCAAGATCGACTTTAATCCCCACATTAATCACCTTAAAGCCATTGTTGCTCAGGATAATATCGACCAAGTTTTTCCCCACATCATGCACGTCCCCTTTGACCGTACCAATAACCAAAGTGGTATCGGTCTCCTTCTCTTGTTTGGTTAGATAGGGGTTGAGGTAATCCACAGTGGCTTTCATTGTCTCAGCCGACTGCAAGACAAAGGGCAACTGCATCTGCCCACTTCCAAAGAGCTCTCCGACCACCTTCATTGCATCGATTAAGATCACATTGACAATATCATCGGGATTAAGTTCATGGCGTGCCTCCTCAACCAGTGGGATCATCCGCTCCTTGTCCCCATCCATCAGCAGTTTTTTAATCTTCTCCTCGGTCGAGAGTGCCTCATAGGCTTCATCGGCTCCTGCATCTTCGATCTTGACATCCGAGAAGTGCTCGATAAACTTAAAGAGCGACTGATCATCCGGATAAAAGAGCAACTCTTCACACACATCAATGTCGGCTTGACGCATCTTGGAGAGGGGAATAATGTGCTTGACATTAATAATCACCGTAGTCAGCCCCACCTCTAGACAGTGGTGCAAAAAGACCGAATTGAGAAAACGCCGAGCATGGATGTCCAACCCAAACGAGATATTTGAAAGCCCCAACGTTGAGCCCACCTCAGGATGGCGGATATGCAACTCTTTGATCGCATCACGGGTCTGAATCGCCGCGTCTCGATACTCCTCATCACCTGACCCCACCGTAAAGGTAAGCACATCAAAAATCAAGTTGCGGGGATCAATCCCATGAATGTTCACCGCCATATCGTACATCCGTTCTGCTTGGGCAATCTTCTCCTCTTTGGTCTTTGCCATCCCCTTCTCATCGATGGTCAAACAGACCAAGGCGGTTCCGTACTTTTTGGCTAACTTACAGATGGCATGAAACTTCTCCTCCCCATCTTCAAGGTTGACCGAATTGATAATGGGCTTGCCCCCAATGCACTTTAACCCCTCCTCCATCGTATGCACACGGGTGGCATCGGGCATGAGTGGGAGGGGGATCTTTTGGTTATAGAGCTCCATAATCGCCCGCATGTCTTTTGCCCCATCACGCCCTGCAAACTCCACATTGACATCCAGACAATGAGCACCATCACGCACTTGAGCCTGTCCCACGGTCAAGGTTCCCTCATAATCCTCGGCTAAAATCAGCTCACGAAACGCCTTAGAGCCTGTGGCATTGCTTCGCTCTCCGATTAGAAGTGGTGCGGGCTTTTGAAAGAGCTCGGTGGTATTAAAAAGCGAAGCGATACTGGGCTCAATATTGCCTGTGGGCTTTTTAGGCTTTTTGCCTTTGAGGGCTTTTTGTAGGGCATGGATATGCTGGGGGGTCGTACCGCAACACCCTCCTAAAAAACTCACCCCATCAAATGCCGTAAACTCCAACTGTTTGGCGGTAAACTCATCAGGACCCATGGGGTAGTAGGTGTACCCCCCACGGTTTTGGGGCAATCCTGCATTGGCATGAACCGAAATGGGAATGGAACACAACTCTGAGAGGGTCTTTAGGTGTTTCTTGACCTGATCGGGACCCGTCCCGCAGTTAAAGCCCAAAGAGAGAATATCAAAGGGCTCTAGAATCGTTACAATGGTGCTTGCATCGGTTCCAATCAGCATGCTTCCACTTAGCTCAATGGTGACTGAGACCATAATGGGCAACTTCACCCCCCGCTCATGGTTGGCATCTTCGCACCCATGCAGGGCAGCTTTGATCTGCAAAGGGTCTTGACAGGTCTCTAGCAAAAAAACATCACACCCCCCATCGATCAACCCCAAAGCGGTCTCTTTGTACCCTTGGTACATCTCATCGTAATGGATGTGTCCAAGACTGGGCAGTTTGGTACCTGGTCCAATCGAGCCCAAGACAAAACGAGGTTTCTCTGGGGTGCTGTATTGCTCGCAGACCTCCTTGACGATCTGGGCTCCTTTTTTGGCGAGCTCATACGAGCGATCTCCCATCCCATACTCATCCAGTACCCACGGCATCGCCCCAAAGGTATTGGTCTTAATCAGATCCGCTCCCGCTTTGGCATAAGCGTTGTGTACCTCCTGCATCAATTCAGGAGCGGTGGCATTAAGAAGCTCATTGCACCCCTCTTGCTCCTCTCCCTTGGCATCAAGCCATGCCTCTTTGGGGATCTCTAGATTCTGAATCTGCGTTCCTGTTGCCCCATCAATGACCAAAATCTGGTCCGCTAATAGTCGTTTAATCTGTTCTGTGGTTGCCACGGTTATGCCCTCATTTAAGGTAGGTTTTTAGTAACGGCATTGTAGCAAAAAGTCCTGATAATCCTTAGAGCGTTAAATCTTATTTGGTTATAATCCCTTCCATGAAAAAATACCTACAGCTCACCTCTTTACTTTTGCTCTTGGGGTGTCAAGATACGAGTGAACATCAACCGGTTTTAATCGATACCCAAAAAAAACAGCCCGTCTATATTGTCAATAAAAATCGTCATCTTAAAATGGCAGGCTTCTGGATCGACCAACTCCCCCACCCTGATAAAGTTATCATGGATACTCCCTCCATTCAAGCACTCAATGAGATTACTGCCCAGCAACAGCACCAATTAACCCGTTTTCAGGATATTGCTCCCAGTTATGGAACATCATGGATCAAAAAGAGTATCAAACATGCCATGAACAACCTCATCAAACAAGCCCACTTTTTTGAAGATGGCAACCCCATTTATCGATCCTATTTCAACGAGACCCAAACCTACCTTAACCTTGATAGCCTCACAGAAAAACGTATCCCCACTCGCTACGCGTTAACCGTGAATTATACCAACCAGCGTATCATTCCCACCGATCTTGCCCTGCTCAAAAAGAAAGATCAGATCTATTTTGATCGCAACCAAAACGCAGCACTCGATATTGGCACACCACTGGCTATTTTACACACCACCGCGGATGGACTTTGGCACTATGGTATCGGTCCTACAAGCTCAGGATGGGTCAAAGAGAGTGATATTGCCTTTGGAGATAGAGAAAGCATCGAGGAGTATGTAGAGCATAAAGATTTTATCGTTACTACCGAACCCAAAACGGCTCTTTATGTTTCAGGAGACTACCATGATTATCTTCGCATGGGGGTTCGTCTTCCGGTGGTTATGACCATTGACGAGATGAGCATGGTCCTTGTCCCCACCCGTGATGCCAAAGGGAAATTGGTCATTAGCAAAGGAACCGTACGAACCGACCATACCCACCAAGGATACCTTCCTTATACCGCTCGAAACATTCTTAATCAAGCGTTTAAATTTCTCAATGCTCCGTATGGTTGGGGTGGGATGTATGGAGAACAGGACTGTTCAAAATTCATTCAAGAGACCTATGCCACCACCGGCTTACTGTTACCACGAAACTCCTCAGCGCAATCACAACTGCACGTTAAACAGGTAACGCTAAGTGGTCTAGAGGAGGAAGCAAAACGCAACAGGCTCCGCCAACTTGAAGCAGGAAAAACCCTCTTGCATCTCTCTGGACACATTATGCTCTATGTGGGAGAGTATAAAGGAGAACCCTACATGATTCATACCGTTTGGGGAGAGGGAAGCCGTTTTTTTGCCCTTGGACGTACCGCCGTAACTGCGGTCTCACTCAACCACTACTTACGGCAACTTGATCGAGCGACCATTATTCCAAAATAAGGTGCGCATGAATCCGATCCGCAGAGACAGCCTTTCGCGCTAAATTGTACGAAAGGTTTTCTCCTCGAATCTCACTTCCCTTACGCATCTCAATCACAAAAGGTTTGGGAGTGGCAACCCTCTCTTCATTGATCTGATAACGTAGATCTTTGGTCTCAAATTGAATACCACTCACTTCATAAATCCGTACCCTATCTTCAAAATAGAGGGTTCGATCTTGATAGAGAGCATGTTTGGCTTGAAGCTCATGGGTTGTTTGATAAGAGACATTTACATCATCCAAGGTAAAATAGTGCTTATCCTTAACCGCTAATGCAGAACTCAAACGATTGGAAATCCCCCTCTCATCCAACTCAATCAATGTAAAGTTCTCAAAAACTAACTCTGTGGTACGGTTGGACTCCTTAACCTCCACGCTGTCAGGATGCAATAAGAGCAGTGAACTTGAGACCACGGTTAAAAACAGTATAATCATGTACTCTATTCGTAATGCCATAACGTTAAAAAGTCTTCCTCTAGCCCCTCTTGAAGAATCAGCCGTTCAATCATCTCACGAACCGCCCCCTCACCACCATTACAAAAGAGTACTTCATCCACCATGCGAGTAATATAACTCGAAGCATCGGCCGGCGCAAAGGATACCCCTGCACTGCGTAGCATACCGCTGTCATTAAGATCATCCCCAATGACCGCCACATTCTCCCAATGCAGATCAAGTTCATCTAAAATCTTAACCAAAACCTCTTGCTTTTGATGGACCCCCTGATAGAAATGCTCGATGCCCAACTCCATAGCGCGTCGCTCGACAATATTGGATTTTCGTCCCGTAATAATGGCGACGTGTTTTCCTAACTTGAGCCATGAAGCAATAGCGAGACCATCTTTGACGCAAAACGATTTAAGCTCTTCCCCTGATTCCGTATAGGTAATCTGCCCATTGGTCATGGTGCCGTCCACATCCAACACAATTAATTCAATGCTCACAAGACCCCCTTGGTACTCGGAATTCCAGCATTTTCATTAATGGCAATGGCACGACGTAGGGCAACCGCAAGGGCTTTGAATCCTGCCTCAATCTTATGATGCTTATTGCGTCCACGCAGACAAATAAGATGCAGGGTAATGGAGGCATTGAAGGCAAGCGCTCGAAAAAACTCCTCCACCAACTCCACATCAAATGTGCCAACTTTGCCCTCCATTGGCATCTCAAAGACCAAAAAGGGACGATTGGAGATGTCTAGATCACACGAGACGGCTGCCTCATCCATGACCACCGTGGCATTGCCATAACGCTCAATGTTCTGAATCGGGTAGAGCGCCTGATGCAGTGCTTTTCCAAGGACAATTCCCACGTCCTCTACAGTGTGGTGATCATCAATGTGGGTATCACCTTTGCACGTAACCTCCAAATTGAGGTGGGCATGTTTGGCAAAGGCCTCAAGCATGTGGTCCAAAAAGCCTACCCCCGTATCAATGGTTGACCTGCCCTGACCATACAAGGCTAACTTTACGGCGATGGTTGTCTCTTTTGTCTCTCGTGAGATCTCGATCATCTTATCTCCTAACTAAAAATGCTCCATCAATACCATACTCCCGAATAAAAGCACGTGCTTCATGCTCATTGTCAAAACCTTGCAACTGCACACGATAAAGAGGTGCTCCATCTTTGAACCCTTTTTTAATCTGAACATGGTACTGATCGGTTAATAAACTGTATCGCTTAGCATACACTTTTGCACCTGCATGTTTTCTGAAAGCACCGACTTGAACCGATATTTTTGAGGAAATATCCAACAAATCTTGCTGATTGGCAATGTAGCCTCTAGGACGAAAGGGGATTGCCCCACTTGCAGGTCGTTCCACGGAGGAGATCTCTTGGGGAGTATTCCCAAAGCTTGCCACGCACTTACCATCATCACAATCTTGCCCATTTTCCTCGCTAAACACCCCGCCTTCTCCCAAAGAGAGTACCTCAAGACGTACATCCGTACTCCCTCGCCGTAACAATCCTAAACGTTTTGCTGCCGCGTGAGAGAGATCAATGATTCGGTCCTGTACCGACGGACCACGATCATTAATCCGTACCACCGTGCTTTTATTGGTCACCATATCTGTCACACGTACCATACTATCAAAGGGCAAGGTACGATGCGCTGCGGTCAAAGCATGCCCATCAAATAGCTCCCCATTTGCGGTCATCTCTCCTTGTGAGCCACGTCCGTACCAACCAGCCTTACCAAACGAGGGTGCTCGCGAAACCTTTATGGGGGCAACCACAGGGGAAGTGACCTTAACGGGTATCTCTTCTACCTCTTCAGTTACAACCGGTGTTGAAGTGGGTATGCTCGATTCAATCCGTTGAGAAAACGTTAACACCTCTTGAGATTCTACCAAAGGGGGCGATGATGGTGCAACTACCTCCGTCATGGCTCTTTTTGATGCACATCCTCCCATTACGAGGGAGGTCACTAGGGACAAACCAATTAATTCTGTTCTTTTCATTATCAATTCTCACTTATTGTGGTTTTATTAGTAGCGTGTGGCAACACGTTGTCGCTGATTGGGGTAAATACCGGCATAGCGGAGATTAAACATGGGGAGACGTGATGTTGGAATATTAACACGTACCTGCGTATTGGGGGGAATGATATCCTTTTTTAGGTGCATGTTTGTCCGCTTCAAAATTCGATAATCCATGTTTAAAACGTTAGCAATGTGACGAAGGTTATCCCCTGCTCGAACCGGAACGGGGGTCAAGCTATCACGGTTCATCCGATAAATACGCTCCCCAAGGGTATCGTTTTGTTTAAAGAGGTAGTTCTCTCCAATAAGGGCAAAAAGTAGGATCTTTTTGATGTATTTTTTGGTCTGTTCGGGAACCTTAGCACGAGGGCTATGCAAAAGAGTAGCAAGGTCTTTACTCCCTGCTCGTGCCACCGCACGTTGCATGCACCCTTGACCACAGTTGTACGCCATGGCCGCAAGATACCAACGCCCCAATCCCTCACGAATTTTATAGAGATAATCCACCGCAGCGTACGTGGCTTTGATCGGATCATACCGCTCATCCACCGTACTGTTTACCAAGAGTTTCTGTTCTCGTCCCGTTGCCCGCATAAACTGCCATAAACCTCCAGCAGCAGAGACCGATTTGGCTTCGGTCTTAAATGCTGATTCGGTCATGGCAAGGTAGATAAAAAGTGGGGTGATGTCTTGCTGATACATCAACTCTTTCATCGTAGGCACAATCAGTTGACCACGGTTTACCGCAGAGATAAAACGTTGTCGATAGATCTCTTTATTCTTGTAGACAAAATCTTGAAAATCTCTATCGTAGATATAGTTTACATCCACATCAAACTCATTGAGAACATACGAGTAAGAGGGAAACTCATCCGTAATATCTGCGTACAAATGAGAATTCAAAAAAAATATCATAACTACAATGCTATAAAATCTCATTTCTCAATCCTTTATTATTTTGATAAAACTATTATATAAATTGGAAACTTAAAATAAACCTTAATTAAAATTATTAATTAATTATATAAGTATTTTATAAATTTTATGAATTTTTTCTGTTTTTTTTAATGAGGAAAGCGATGCGGATCAACCGCATCTTCAATTTCATGTGTAATTTTGTGATAAAAAAGGGATTACTGAAGCTTTTGAAAGAGATTTAGACTGTTTTTTTCCACCACGGCTTCGAGTTGAGCCTCCTCCACCCCCGAAAGTTCTGCCATCTTTGATAGAATCAATCGGGTATAACTGGGCTCATTTCGCTCACCACGATGCGGATGAGGGGTCAAATAAGGCGCATCTGTCTCGATAAGCAGTCGACTTTGTGGAATTTTTGGATAAACATTTATTAATTTTTTGGCGTTTTTAAATGTTAAAACCCCGCCAATCCCATAGTAGAAATTTTGATCACTCAATCGCAAAAGTGCCTCATGCGCATTATAACAGTGCAAGACACCCCCTCGACGACCGGCATGCTCCTCTAGGAGTCTTAACGCATCCTCGGATGCCTCCCGAATGTGCACAATAAGAGGGAGATCACGCTCTTTTGCCCAAAGAATTTGATCCACAAAAACTTCAGCTTGCAACTGCTTCTCCGCCTTGATCGCCTCATCAGATTCGGGCAGGCGATAGTAATCCAATCCGCACTCCCCAATGGCAACACACTTCTTATGCTCTATAAATGGGGCTAAAAAATCACGATCATAGTTTTTGGCATCATAGGGGTGCACCCCCACCGCAAAAAAAATCTCCTCATGCCCCTCAGCCAATGCACACGCTCGCTCGAGTGTCGTGGGATCCGCAGCAGGAATAATAAAGCGTTCAACACCTTGAGATTTGGCACGCGCGAGTACCTCTTCTATATCATCGTTGTATCGTGCATCATCAAGGTGACAATGGGTATCGATTATCATAACAACTCCCGTATCAATTAATTTTTGAAATTTTAACATATTATTTTATTTTTATATGCTATACTTTATATAACTAAAATGAAAGATAGTAATAAGGTGAAATTATGAAAAAGGCTTTTTGCTCCTGCTCTTGTTCCTCAGTACCCTCGCTTTAATGGGCAACGAGAACAACACTACCCAGACTAAAGATCAGAACAAAACCACCCAAGCCCAACGCCTCGCTAAGGAGCTTGAAGCACAAATGAAACGTGAAGAGAAGTATGCCAAAGAGCAACGCTTCTACCAAGGGGAGGAGTACAACCTCTCAGCCGTTGAAATCAATCCGGAGTTGGTAGAGAGTGTTCCCCTCATTGAGCCGGATTATGATTTTGAGATTGATGATGTCTATCGGGATGACATTTAGATGACATTTAATCGATAAGCTTTTGCGCAAACTGAACGGCCTCAATGTTGGGGTTCTCTCCTCCAATAATGCGGGCAATCTCCGCAACTCTTCCGGCATGATCGAGTGAACGCGCCTCACTCTTGCCTCCGGACTTACTCACCAAAATATGCTGTTTGGCTTTGGAGGCGAGATGGGCTTGATGAGAGATAGCAAAGACCTGATAGACCTCGGAGAGCTTCGCTACCATGTTGGCAATGGCAATGGACTCATCCCCACTGACATTGGCATCAATCTCATCCAAGATCAACACCCCTCCTTGAGACTCTCCTACCACCATGGTTACCACCATCAATGCCAAACGTAACCGGTTAAACTCTCCACCACTTAGAGTTAGTGCCGTCGAACCATCCAGATCCAAATCCACCCGATCTATTCCCATCTCACTCAACGCTATTGAGTCAAACACAAAGCCTAACGGTGGCAACTTCAACGCATCGAGATAGCCTATAAGCTCCTCTTCCAATCGACGTGCCTCCTGCTCTCGAAACTGACGTAATTGCGTAGCGAGCAACAGGAGTTCATGCCCCTCCATCTCTAAAAAAGTTTCCAGCATCCCTTTGTCGACTTCAAGGTTTTGAAAACTTGCAAGCTCCTTTTTTTTGGTATCAAGGTACGCCAGTGCCCCTTCAATACTACCATAACGATTTTTAAGCTCTGAGAGTTTTTCTAAACGATCCAATACCCCCTCAATGTCTACCTCGGCCAACTCATCTGCAAGCAGGGCAACATCTTCAAAATCGGCACGCAGTTGATTCATCATCTCCTCAAAACCACTGTTCTCCCGCTCTAAAAGACGATAGACCTCATTCACCGATGCCTCAAAGGCAAAGATTCCAGAAGCTTCACTCAGCGCTTCATTGATCTTGTCAATGCGAGAGAGCTGATGCTTAACGGTTAACAACTCCTGCTCCTCCTCTACCTTTGGATCAATTGCCGTAATCTTCTCAATCTCAAACTGCGTAAACTCCATCAAGGTCGCCAACTGAGACTCTTGGGCATTAATGCGTTCAAGCTCTTCCTGTTTGTGGCGATAACGTGCATAACGTCGTTGATACTCCTTTTTTAACTTCTTAAAGGCACGATCATGATGGCTCAATGCCCGATCAATCATCTCCAAAAGTTCACGACTCTCAAATCCTCCACGGTCCCGTACGGAGAGGTAACGGACAAAAGGGCTAAAGAGCGTTCGCAACGACTTTTTGGAGATGTTCTGCCCATCAATGTAGTAACGAACCTTCTCCTTTTTGATCGATTTTAGGGTGATCTCCTCATCAAATTCATAGGCATCGCAGAGCAGTTTGGTCGGCTTATCAATGGTCACTTCACACAATCTTGCCTCAGCCGTGGCGTATCCAAAGGTAGCTAAAATGCTGTTCATCAAAATTGACTTTCCCGCACCGCTCGGTCCAGAAAAGACAACCAACCCTTGCGTCAAATTCAACTCCAAGCTCTCAAACGAGATCAGTGATTTTAAGTAGACCCGTCGTATCACTACTCATCCCCCCATGAGAGCTTCTCACGCAATACGTTGAAGTAACTGTGCTCTTTTTTATGAAGCAGTTTAGCCGACATTCCTGCCCCTTTGAGCACCAAGCGATCCCCACTTACGAGCCGATAATCATCCTGACCATCCACCATGACCACCAACTCATCGGGCGAACTAAGCTGTACCACAAAATCGCAAGGCACCACCAACGGACGCTGTGTTAGAGAATGTGGGGCGATGGGGGTCATAATCAGTACCTTTGAGAGTGGATAGAGAATGGGACCGCCCAAAGAGAGATTGTACGCGGTTGAGCCTGTTGGTGTTGAGATAATCAACCCATCTCCCCGATAGGTATTAAACCAATCGTTATCGATAAAGGCATCGAGATGAATCATGTGCGCAATGGTAGGACGGGTAATAACCACATCATTAAACGCGTAAAACTCCTCTTTTTTCCCACTCTCATGCTCAATGTACCCCTCTAGCATCATCCGCTCATCAATGCGGTAATCTCCTTGCAACAACCGCTCAATCATGTCGTCCACACACGCAATGGGAATATCGGCTAAAAACCCCAAATTTCCAGCATTGATCCCAAGCACAGGCTTATCGAATCCGTAACTCTGCCGAACCAATCCCAAAAGTGTTCCATCGCCTCCTAAAGAGACCAACAGATCCACCACTTCACACATCTGCGCAAATTCCATCCCCTCAATGCCCAACATATCCGCCGATCTTGCCTCCAAGGTAACCCCGATTCCTCGATCTTCAAACTTTTGACGAATATTTTTATAAAGGGACAACATCTCCTTGGAGTCTGGTCGTAGAACAAACCCCACCTTTTCGATTCTCTTTAAACTCTTGTGCGACACAACGGACTACCTTTTTTCAGTTTTGCGTTAGAATAACATAAAAATTCTTGATACTGTTTTGATCCACCAAATTATCATATTTTTTTTCATCCTTGAACATTCCTACTTCTATGCAACAATTGGATATAATCGCGAAAAATTTTAAACCGTATGCCCCCGTGTATACCAAATAACAGAGGATGAACCGTGAGAACACACTATTGTGCAGATGTAAATGAGCAACACATTGGAGAGCATGTCACCGTATCGGGTTGGGTATCGAGTCGACGTGACCATGGTGGACTTATATTTATTGACCTACGAGACAAAGATGAAGTGGTACAGATCGTTTGTGACCCTGCTGAAAATGCCCAAGTCCACCAACTGGCCGAAGAGGTACGGGATCAATTTGTATTGATTGTTAGCGGTAAAGTCCGTGCTAGAGGTGAAGGGCTAGAGAACCCCAAACTCAAAACAGGAAAAATCGAAATTGTTGCCGATCAACTCACCATCGAGAACCGATCACTTCCCATGCCCTTTGAGCTTGGGGATGAGAAGGTCAACGAAGAGATAAAACTCAAATACCGCTACCTTGAACTGCGTACGCAGAAGTCTTACGACATCTTTAAACTTCGCTCCAAAGCAACCATCGCCACCCGTAATGCCCTAGATGAGCTTGGTTTTCTCGAAGTTGAGACCCCCATCTTGACCAAATCGACCCCCGAAGGAGCACGAGATTACCTCGTTCCTTCACGGGTGCATGGAGGTGAATTCTATGCGTTGCCTCAATCCCCACAACTCTTTAAACAGCTCTTGATGGTGGGTGGGTTTGATCGATACTTCCAGATTGCTAAGTGTTTCCGTGATGAGGATCTTCGTGCCGATCGCCAACCTGAATTTACCCAAATCGATGTTGAGATGAGCTTCTGCGATCAAGAGGATGTCTTGGCGGTTGGGGAGAAACTGATTCACTCCATCTTTAAAAACTGTGGCTTTGATATCCCCCAGAAATTTCAACGCATGAGCTATTCTGATGCCATGGAGCTCTATGGAAGCGATAAACCCGATATCCGTTATGATCTTAAGATGGTTGATGTGATGGATATCTTTGAGCGATGCGACAATGAGATCTTCTCCAATATCGCCAAAGATCCCAAGAAAAACCGTATCAAAGCCCTCAAGGTTCCCAATGGAGACAATATCTTCTCTAAACGGGAGATGAAACGTTTTGAAGATTATGTGCGTAAATTTGGAGCCGCAGGACTGGGTTACTTCCAGATGAAAGAGGAGGGCCTTAAAGGACCACTCACCAAATTCTTTAGCGAAGAGGATATCCAAGCCATTATTGACCGCTGTGAGCTTAAAGTGGGCGATGCGGTATTCTTTGGTGCGGGCAACAAGAAATTGGTCTGGGACTACATGGGACGCTTCAGAGTCCACCTTGCTGAAGTGATGGATATTATCCCTAAAGATCAATTTGAGTTCCTCTGGGTACTTGACTTTCCTATGTTTGAGGTCGAAGAGGGTAAAATCAAAGCGATGCACCACCCCTTTACCATGCCAAAAACGGTGGATGGAAAGATTGAGTTTGACGATATCGAAGATCTCCAATCGATCGCTTATGATGTGGTGCTTAATGGTGTCGAGCTTGGTGGAGGATCAATCCGTATCCACAAAGAGGATATTCAAGCAGAGATCTTCAAACTCCTTGGCATCTCCGATGAGGAGGCTCAAGAGAAGTTTGGCTTCCTGCTTGATGCCTTTAAGTATGGGGCCCCTCCACATGGTGGATTTGCCCTTGGACTCGATCGCATGATTATGCTCATGACGGGAGCAAGCTCCATTCGAGAGGTTATTGCCTTCCCAAAAACACAAAAAGCACAATGCCTGCTCACCCATGCCCCAAGTGAAGTGGATCCAGAGCAACTCACCGAGCTGAGTCTTAGAATTCGTAAAAAAATTGAGGCGTAGGACCCCCCTACTCCCAATCAGATCACATAAACGTAAAGAAAGGAAAAAGAGATGTCAAAAAAACTGTTTCTTATCATTGGAGCCCCTGGTTCAGGAAAAACTACCGATGCGAGTCTCATCGCCAAAAAACATGCCGACAAGATTGTTCACTACTCCACCGGAGACATGCTCCGTGAAGAGGTCTCGAGTGGATCCGAACTGGGTCAAACCATCGAGAGCTACATCTCTCGTGGGGCGTTGGTACCACTGGATATCATTATCGATACCATTATCTCCGCCATTAAAAATGCTCCCGTTGACAACATCTTAATCGATGGATATCCCCGCTCCGTTGAGCAGATGAAAGCCCTTGATGAGCTTCTTCAAGAGGAGAAAGATATTGAGTTGGTCGCGACCATTGAAGTGCGTGTCTCCGAGCAGGTTGCCAAAGAACGAATCTTGGGACGTGCTGCTGATGCCAAACCTGGTGAAGAGCGAAGCGATGACAGCATCGAAGTTTTCTATGATCGCATGAAAATCTACACCGATCCCCTCAAAGAGATTCAAGACTTCTACACCGAAAAAGGACTTCTTCATGTCATTAACGGAGAACGAACCCTTGAAGTGATTGTCGATGAGATGGATCAGTTTATTATGAGCAAAATTTAACCTCTCCCCTCTTCCTCATTAAAGAGGAAGAGATCAACCATCCATTAAAAACTCTCAATTAATGTATTCTCTTTCTCCAAAATATCCACATTATTCAGATACTTCAGTGGCAATGTTGCCGGACGAATACCATAAAGGGTCGTGACCTCTTTGCAGAGTGCCCTGCGTCCTCGTGTTGAGTTAATAAACTGCACAATAAAACGCGAATCAATATTAACGTAAGGCTTAAGACGGATAATTGCCATATAGTGCGGTACGACATACCCCTCTTGCCCCTTCTCTACATAACAGGCAATCATGGGATAGTAAAGACTCACAATCACATCCCCCTCTTGGGTTAGTTGTTTGGCAAGTACATTGGAACTGCAATTAACATCAATCACTTTTCGCTCATCAATAAAAGAGATGGGCTCTAATGAAATCATCGTTAACTCTTTATAACGTCGACTCTTTTTTGTTGTATCCTCTTTGAGATAAGCACCTTTAATAATATTTGCAACCTCTTTTAATTTCATAATTATCGTCCTTGAATCTTTTAAATAATATTTTTATGCGTATAGCGTCTTAATCATTTCTGGGAATATTATATAAGGGAAGGGATTAATATTAAATTAATATTAAGTGAAAACTTTAAATTTTTTTCATAAGTAAAACAAAATAAAATACTTTTTATTCAACTTTTATTGGATCAATTAGAGGATTTTAAAGAGCAACATTTTTTAACAGCAGTCCAAAAACTGCTGTTTTCACTAGATACGATCGGGCATCTCCTCTTTGAATGCCATGGACTCTGCCTCTTTGAGAATCTTCATCGCACCCTCATCAAGCATCAATTTTGCCAAGAGATTACCCAATTGAGAAGAGGAACTTCGTGATGCTCCGATCTTTTTTTCAAGAATTTTTGAGCCATCTGGATAGCCAATCATCGCTTTAATCTGTACAAGCTCACCATCAATGGTTACATTTACCGCCACAGGAGCTGAACAGCCTGCACCGATCTTTTCAATAAAGTCTCGCTCCAATGTTGAACACAAAAACGTATCCTCATCATTAAGCACCTTTACAACCTCTCGAACTTCATCATTATCCGAGACAATCTGAATCCCTAGTGCCGCTTGCCCCATGGGTGGGATCATAATCGAAAGAGGAAGTTTCTGTACAAATGGAATATCTTTAAGGAGGTCCAGTCGAGCCAGTCCAATGTAGGCTAAAATGATTGCATCGTACTGCCCCTCGGCTAATTTACGTAGACGGGTATTAACATTTCCTCGTAAATCCTTTACCTTGAGATCGGGACGAATTGAGAGCAACTGCATCCGTCGACGCAGACTGGTTGTTCCCACTACCGCACCCTTAGGAAGGTCCTGCAAGGAGGGATAGGTATGGGAGAGAAAAACATCCGATTGATCCGCCCGCTCTGTAATCGCAGCAAGCTCTAGACCATCAGGCATGTAGGTGGGGACATCTTTAAGTGAATGAACCGCAATATGAGCATTGCCTGCGAGCATCTCCTCTTCAAGTTCTTTAGTAAAGTGTCCTTTTCCCCCAATCAGTGCCAAAGGTTTATCTAAAATCTTATCCCCTCGCGAGGTGATCTTGTTGAGCTCTACCCGTATCTTGGGAAACGCCGACTCAATTCTATCTTTAACGTGGTATGCCTGCCAGAGCGCTAAATCACTAGCTCGGGTGGCGATGATTAATGTATCCAAAAAACTTTTTCCCTTTTTAATTTTTTAGTGTGTTATCAAAGACCAAAAAACTCTTTGACACGATCAGTTCATTGCTTTTGAGTCATAAACTCTTTGTACTTATTGCGCGACTTATCCCATTGACCATCAAAATAGATGGTTGGCGTTCCACTTACCATGGTCTTAGTAGCCACCTCTTTGTCGTGTCGCAACTCTTGGGCAATCTTATCGGAGTCAATCTCCGCTTCCGTGAGGTTGAGATTAAACTGTTGATTTAATTTATTCACAACCTTAGTAAGATTCAACTCACGAGGATTCACATCAAGCGTATACATATCAATTACTTTATCAAAATTCTTCTTCTCTTGTTCTACTAGCATCGCACGGGTAATGATATCCGAGACGGGATGAATTTTGAGTAATGGGAAGTGGTAGTAATAGAGTGCAAAGGTCTCAGGATGCTCTTTGACGGCTTTATAGATCTCGGGCACTTTCTCTTGACAGAAAGGACATTGTGGATCCGAAAAGATTACGATCTTATGCTTGGCATTTTTGTTCCCTGCAAAAAGGTGTTTATCATCATAGACAGAGGGATCAAGCGAAGGCTTAAGCTCTTTGTGGTAATCCTTACCCGTTTTCATATCAATGAGGGTATTGGCGGCAAAACCATCCTTGACAAAAATAGTCTCAGGTACGGTTACCTTGTCCGTAACGGTAGGTGTTTGTTGAATCTGTGCGTGAATATTCACAAAATAGACATCCCACCCTTTTAACTCTGCAGGAGACAGCTTTTCAATAATTTCAACCTCTCCTACTTTAATTCTTGGACTTTTAACCAAGTGCTTCTTGATATAATCTTTTACTTCTGATTCAGTAGAAGCCGCACTAAGGCTTAAGGTTGCGATCAGTGTCGCACTCAATAATTTCGACATCAATGACATTGTCATCTCCTTGTTGATTTGATTTTTTAATATTGTTTTTATTTTTTATAGATGGCATTGTACCACCAATTTGTAAAAATATTGTATATAAAAGTGCCATTACCCCCAGCAGATCCGAAAAAACCCCTGGAATAATCAGCAAAATGGCTCCTAAAAAATACGAGGTACTGGCATCATGAAAACTTTTGGCATCAAGTTGCCCCAAAGAGGCAAGCTTTACATTGCTCAAAATAGCTAAATGGGCATTTTTAAGCAGACCCATGCCAATCAGAAAAGTGGTAACAATCCAGATAACCGTCCAGAGAAAACCGATCTTCTCCCCCACACTTAATGAGATATAAAGTTCGATAAAAAAATAGGGAATAATAAAGATCATAAAGCCAACCTTTGAGCAATTACGCCAAGTACCTCATCCATTCCGATCGTCTCCTTGATCAATCCTTGACGGGTAATAAGCTCGACATTACCTTCACGAATATCGTTGCCCACCACAATGGCATAGGGGAAACCAATTAGTTCAAAATCTTTCATCTTTGCACCAAATCCGATCTTTTTATCGGCTCGATCATCCAAGATCACCTCCACCCCTTGAGCTTGCAATCCTTTATAGAGTTGCTCGGCGACCTCCATCTGATCACTGTTTTTTGCCTTAGCCACAATGATATCCACCACAAATGGAGCGGACTCTTTGGTCCAAATACACCCTCGCTCATCATGAGACTGCTCAATAATTCCCGCAAGCAAACGGCTTACCCCAATCCCATAGGTTCCCATGACAAAAGGCTCTAACTTCTGATGCTCATTTAAAAACTCTGCCTTCATTGCCTCAGAATAGGTCGTACCCAATTGAAAGATGTGTCCTGCTTCAATCCCTTTGGTCTGACTTAATCCGCCACCACATTTGGGACACGTCGTAGTACCTTCATCAATCACCTCCACATTGGCACCAAAATCACACTGATCACAGACCATAATGGTATCTTCCCCACTCTGGGCTAAAATCATGAACTCTTTTGAACCCGCTCCACCAATGGCACCAGAATCCGCCTCAACCACTCTAAACTCTAATCCCAAACGGGTAAAGATCTTTTTATAGGTTGCTTCCATCAAAGAAAACTCTCGCTCCATATCCTCGGTAGTAGCGTGAAAGCTGTAGGCATCCTTCATCAAAAACTCTCGTCCACGCATTAGACCAAATCGAGGTCGTACCTCATCACGAAACTTCCAGTTGATCTGATAAACATTGAGAGGAAGCTGTTTGTAGGACTTGACCGTTTGACGCACAAGATTTACCATCGCCTCTTCATTGGTGGGACTGAGCGTAAAGCCATTCTCATGACGATCCTTAAAACGTAAAAGCTCACGACCAAACTTATCCGCACGTCCTGTCTCTTCCCAGAGACTTAAGGGCGTTACCATAGGAAGATGCACCTCATTACATCCCGCTTTATCAAGCTCCTCTTTGACCACCGCACGCACCTTATCCAATGTTCGTTTACCCAAAGGCAACAAGTTATAAAGTCCAGAACCACCTGATGATTGAATAAATCCCGCACGAAGCAACAAAATATGTGACACCAACACCGCATCACTGGGTGCCTCTTTCATCGTGGGTATTAACATTCTAGAAAATCTCATAATTTAAGATCCTTTTTTTAACATAATCTATCATTTTTACTGTTTTTTTCATTTTGGCTTATTATATCTAATGTATCTAACGAGCAGGTAAATAGCATCCTTATCGAGAGATTTTTTTAAGATTCAAAAGGGATAACGATAAAAAGTAAAGAAGATTTTAAACGGCTTAAAGGGAGACCAAAAGGTGATCTCCTCACTTTATGCCTGTGCCACAAAAAGCTTTGCCTGCTTGACCCACGCTTCTCGCTCCACGCGCCCAGGAAAAGACATGTGCTTATCAATCCACGCTGCCTCCGCAGGACTCCACGCTGCAATCTGGGAGAAACGATAAATCCCCATGGTATTAAGACGTGCTTGAAGCACGTTACCAATCCCCTTAATACGGGTTAGGTCATCTCGGATCTTTCCCTCCTCCTCCGATAAAAGCAAAGGTGCACTCATGGGTGGTTCAGGCTTCTCCTCGTTTTTAACGGCTTGTGAAGATGTAGCTTGTTGCGGTTTGGACTCCGTACCACGCTCCTCACATCCTCCACGAAGCAACCATCCCAATATCACTCCTGCAATGGTTACCATAAATATATAAACCATTCAAATTCCTCCTTTTTAAATCCAATGCGTTAACGCACTTGCTATTTTTAACCATGAATTAATAAATTTTATGCTCAAACTCCTTTACATCGACTTAATTTAGACCATTTTAATACCAAGAGCGTGGATAAAGGATCGCTTCCATCGTATCAATAAGCACCAATTGGCTAAAATACTCCCTTTAATCATCAAAGGGTCAAACAGAATGGAAAACAGAAGCAAAGATTTTTTACGTAGAATCATCGAAGAGGATTTAAAAAAAGGCAAATACCAAGAGGTAGTCACACGGTTCCCTCCTGAACCCAATGGATTTCCTCATATTGGTCACGCCAAATCGATTAGCATTAACTTTGGTATTGCCAAAGATTATAATGGACGATGCAACCTAAGAATGGATGATACCAACCCTACTACTGAGGATACCCAATACGTCGAAGCACTCAAAGATGCCGTAACATGGTTAGGCTTTCAATGGGAAGGTGAGGTGCGCTACACTTCAGACTATTTTGATACACTCTATGCCTACGCCGTTGAATTGATTAAAATGGGGAAAGCCTACGTTGACAGCAGTAGTGAAGAGGAGATGCGAGAACTGCGTGGAACCGTTACCCGTGCCGGAAAACGTAGTAAATATGCCAATCGAACCATCGAAGAGAACTTAGATCTACTCGAACGCATGAAAAATGGTGAGTTTAAAGAGGGGGAACATATCCTAAGAGCCAAGATCGACATGAGCTCCCCCAACATGAAGATGCGTGACCCCCTGCTCTACCGTATTCGACACGCTCACCACTTCCGTGCGGGAGATACGTGGGCAATCTATCCGATGTATGACTTTGCGCATCCCCTCTCAGACTATATCGAAGGGATTACTCACTCCATCTGTACGTTAGAGTTTGAGAACAATCGAGAGATCTACGACTGGTTGCTTGATACTCTAAAACTTGGTCCCCCACGCCCCTATCAGCATGAGTTTGCTCGACTCAATATTAACTACACGGTTATGAGCAAACGAAAACTCTTAGAGTTGGTCGAACAGGGCAAGGTCAATGGTTGGGATGACCCACGAATGCCTACCATTGCAGGGCTTAGACGACGGGGCTATACCCCTGAGTCAATTTTAAACTTTTGCGAAAGTATTGGAATTGCCAAAGCCAACTCGGTGGTGGATGTGGCACAGCTCGAATTTGCTATTCGTGCCGACCTTAATACCAAAGTACCACGGGTTATGTGCGTAATGAATCCTCTCAAAGTCACCATTACCAACTATGACGGAGAAGAAGCCTTAGAAGCCCCCTACTACCCTCATGATGTTCCCAAAGAGGGAAGCCGAATACTCCCCTTTTCTAAAGAGATTTACATTGACCAAGCAGACTTTAGCGAAACCCCCGAAAAGGGCTATTTCCGTCTAACACCCGAACAACCCGTACGGCTCAAATACGCCTATATTATTACCTGTAAAGAGGTCATCAAGGACAGCAACGGCACGATCATTGAGATAAAAGCTGAGTACCACCCCAACTCAAAAAGTGGGCAAGACACCAGTGGTATTAAAGTCAAAAGTGCCATTCAGTGGGTCGAAGCCAACCATGCAAAAACCGTTGAAGTACGGGTGTACGATCGACTCTTTAAAAATGAAGCCCCTGAAGGCATCGAAGATTTAAATCCTAACTCATTAAATATCATTCATGATGCACTTATCGAACCCGCTGTGATTGCCCAAAAGCCCGATAAGCGTTTCCAATTTGAGCGAGAGGGATACTTCTATGCTGACCCCATTGATTATACCGATGAAACCCCTGTATTTAACAAGATTGTCGGGCTAAAAGAGTCCTCCTCAAAAAAGAAAAAAGCCCCAAGACAAGCCCATAAACCGCACCCAAAAAAGGTACAAATAGATGGTGAGGTAGCGCCCATGAGTGCAAAAGAGCAAGCCCTCTTTGAGACGTACACTAAAGAGTTAAAACTCAACAGTGAAGTTGCCAATACTTTGGCTCGAGATGCCAAACTCTCCAGCTTTTTTCAAGAGGCATTGCAAACCCTCCATAGCCCTGTAGCCCTTGCCAATCTTGTTAGCAATGAAGTTGCTAGAGAGTTAAAGAGTAAAGAGATTCAGGCACTAAAATTTACCCCCAAAGATGTAGCAGAGCTGATTAGAATGGTCGATGATGAGACCATCTCAACAAAAATCGCCAAACAGGTCTTCGAAGAGATGGTAAAAAGTGGTGAATCTCCAACACACATTGTTGAATCCAACGATCTAAAACAGATCAGTGATCCTGCGGTAATTTTGCCTATTATCGAAGCGGTTATCGATAAAAATCCTGAAAATGTAAAGAAGTATCGAGCAGGAAACAGTAAACTCTTTGGATTTTTTGTGGGACAGGTTTTGAAGGCTACCAAGGGAAAAGGGAATCCCAAGATTGTGAATGAGTTGGTTGCTCAACAATTGGCATAAGCGTTATTTGCAAAAAACGAACTTAAGTGTAAATATTCGCTACACTTATCCATGCCTTTTGTTTATCTTATCCATTTGATTGACATTTTTCCAGCACCGAGTAAAATGCGATCTAAAAAAGGAAAAAATAGATGATTGAACTATTTTCAGAGGCGTGGATTAATCGATTAAAAGATTTATGGAATGAGACCCCCGAGGTATCGGATAAACTCGCTGAAATCAATTTTAACGCAACCATTGCCTGTGGTTTCAAAGAGGATAAGGATCCAAAATGTGTTTTTGTGGTAGAGAATGGTAAAGCAATCTCCGCAGGACTCTACAATGGAGAGTCCCTTGATTGGGACATGCGTGCCTCACAAAAAGAGTGGGAGAAATGGAGCAACAAACCCTTAGGAATGACCTCTATTGGTCTTGCTGTTGCTACCGGAAAACTCAAGTTTCTTCAAGGAGATTTTACTGCCATGATCAAAAATCCTTCCATGGCAGGACCCTTTGTTAAAAGCTTTGCACTGATGGCACAGATCTAAAACCTATTTCCTACCATCTTTGAAGAGAACCGTTGGATTTATGCCACGGTTTTCTGATTATCAATAATGGATTGAATCACACCCGAGAGCTCTTTGTAATCGATCTTTTTATCATTATTTGCAATCTCATCAAATGGTTTAAATTTGACCTTGAGATAGCGTGGCACTCGCTTGATAAAGCGTTGATACTCCTCTTGAGTCATTCCCACTTTTTTGTCCATAAACTCTAAATCTTGTGCAATTTTATAGAGCAGGACCTTTTCATTCTCTTTGGTGATGGCTTCAAGCTTTTCAAAACTCTGATTGATCTCACTGATTACTTTTTTGAGTGAGCTATTATTCTCTTGCGCATAACTCTCCAAACTTTTTCGCAACTTCTCCATGGCGTTTAACTCTTCATGCAACTTATCGTTGCTCTCTTTGAGTTCATCGATATTCTCCTCCATCTTCTCTAGGTTTTCGCTAAGGGTCCCAAGAACTTTAATGTACCACATGGCAAGAAAACTTGCAATGGTGGCCACAAATACAAAGGGAAAGGTTAGAATATCCGTAACCAAAAGAGAGACCAGCGTCAAGACACCAAAGAGTGCTACCCCCAAAAAAAATAGACTCGGAATATTTTGAAGTGGATTATTTAGTACCTTTTTATAAAATGCAAACAACTCTTTCATACGTTAATGCTTCCTTTTTTTATAGATTAAATGTATTATCATTGCGCTACTTACGGATCTGTCCATTTCCATAAAGCTTGAACTTATACGTGGTCAACTCATTTACGCCCATGGGTCCTCTTGCGTGCAGTTTATTGGTTGAGATCCCAACCTCGGCCCCAAATCCAAAAACTGCCCCATCAGTAAAACGGGTGCTTGCATTCACGTAAACGCACGCCGCATCAATAACGTTCATAAACATCTCCGCAGCGGAGTAGTTCTCGGTAATAATTGCTTCAGAGTGACCCGATCCATACTTTTGAATGTGCGCAATCGCCTCATCGATCCCCTCTACCACTTTGATGTTCAGTGTATTGGCAAGATATTCGGTATTAAAATCCTCCTCGGTAGCAGGATCAATAAAGATAAACTCACGGGTCTTACTGCACCCCTTAAGCTTGGTTCCAGCATCAATAAAGGCTTTATAGATTGAGGGTAAGAGCAGTTTGGCAATCTCACGATCAATAATAAGCGTCTCCATGGCATTACATACCCCAGGGCGTTGGCACTTGGCATTCAGTGCAATATTAATCGCTTTGGCATGACTTGCATCACGATGAATGTAGGTATGGCATAAACCTTTATCGTGCTTGACCACCGGAACGGAGGAGTTTCGGGAGATGTATTGAATCAGCGCCTCCCCTCCTCGTGGGACAATCAGATCCACATAGGCATCTTCTCGAATCAACTTTGCCACCCCTTCACGGGTTGCATCGGGTAAAAGCGAAATAATCTCTTTGGGAAGTCTATTGTTCTCTAAAACCGCCTGAAGCACCGAAGCGATGGCTTGATTGGAGTGCTGTGCCTCTTTTCCACCTTTGAGGATCGCCACGTTTCCACTTTTAAAACAGAGCCCCGCTACATCGGAGGTCACATTGGGTCGAGACTCATAAATCACCCCAATCACCCCAATGGGAACAGAGACTTTCTCAATGCGAATATTATCATCATTGACCCATCCATCAAGAATCCGTCCTACCGGCTCTCGCAAGGTGGCAATATCTCGGAGAGACTGTGCTACTCCCTCTAAACGTTTTTCATCAAGTAACAAACGATCCAGCAGTGCCGAATCAAGATTATTGGCAATGCCCAGTTCCATATCTTTTTGATTCTCTTGAATAATGTAGGCAGTATTCTCTAAAAGGGCATCTGCCATCTGACGTAAAATTTTGTTCTTTTTTTGGCTATCAAGGGTCGCAATAGTTGACATACAGGATTTGGCTTTGGCTAAAAACTCTTGCATATTTATTCCATTTTTTAATTTTTTAGTATTATATCTTGTTTGCTTTATAATTACAAATTATAGCCAAAGAATCCCCTACCCTAGGACTAAACCGCTCCCTGCTCAATCATGGAATCAGCAACTTTTCGAAATCCTGCAATATTGGCTCCCGTAATCAAATCTCCCGTACAGTCAAACTCTCTGGAGGTCTGGTAGGCTGTGTTGAAAATATCCCGCATGATTTTTCGTAACTTAATGTCAACCTCCTCAAAACTCCACTGTGCCATGCTGGCATTTTGACTCATCTCCAACTGCGATGTGGCAACCCCACCCGCATTGGCTGCTTTGCCTGGGCTAAAGAGAATAGTGCTCTGGCGAATGTACGCTAAGGCATCTGGGGTGGTAGGCATGTTTGCCCCCTCATTAATCAGCAAACAACCATTCTCTACCAACTTCTTGGCATCCACGAGCGTAAGCTCATTTTGAGTTGCACTAGGAAACGCCACATCACAAGGAATATGCCAGACCGCATGTCCCCCTTTGGGGTACTTTGAGGTGGGAATGTACTCACAATCTTGATGCAACACAGCGTACGCCTCAAGCGACTCATGATTGATCTCTTTGACCGCTTTGAGTGTCTGAAGATCAATCCCTGTTTTGTGGTAGATGGTTCCTCGGCTGTCGGAGCAACTCACAGGTATTGCCCCCATGTCGTAGAGTTTCTCAATGGTATAGGTTGCTACATTTCCCGACCCAGAGACGGTACAAATTTTTCCTCGAAGATCATCCCCGTGAACCATCAAAAAATTCTCCGCAAAGTATACTGATCCGTACCCTGTTGCCTCTTTTCGAACTTTTGAGCCTCCCCAGTTTAGCCCTTTACCCGTCATAATTCCATCAAACTCACCCGTAAGCTTCTTGTACTGCCCAAAGAGATACCCAATCTCACGTGCTCCTACCCCAATATCCCCTGCAGGGACATCACGGTGCTTTCCAATATGACGGTAGAGTTCGGACATAAAAGCTTGACAAAACCGCATAATCTCATTTTCACTCTTCCCTTTGGGGTCAAAGTTACTTCCCCCTTTGCCCCCACCAATTTGCAATCCAGTCAAGGCATTTTTGAAAATCTGCTCAAAACCTAAAAATTTAATAATCCCTAGATTGACTGAAGGGTGAAAACGCAACCCTCCTTTGTAGGGTCCAATGGCTGAGTTAAACTGTACCCGATACCCTAAATTGGTCCGAATCTTACCCGCATCATCAAGCCAATTGACACGGAAAATAATGGTCCGCTCTGGCACAACAATACGCTCTAAAATATTGTACTGTGCGTAACGGGCATCGCTGTTAAGCAGAGGGGAGAGAGAGAAGAGGACCTCTTGGGTCGCTTGATAAAACTCATCTTGTCCAGGGCTACACTCTTTGATATGTGCTAAGACCTTTTGTACTTCGTGGGTTGCTTTCATGGTTTATTATCCTTATAATATAATTTTAATTATTTTTCTTTTACAGATGAATCAGATTCAACGGATTAATGTGTTTATTATTTTTAGTTACTTCAAACATAAGACTCTTGTCCACTTTCCCAATAATAGCCCCTTTAAGAAGATATTTTCCAACATGTATACCTGGTGCAAGACGAGAAAGCTTGGCGTAAATTGTATGAAGATTATTCTCATGTTCAATAATGACCACCCGTCCAAGCATTCCCCCACTGTTCTCGGCAAAGACAACCTTCCCTTTCAAGACAGATCGTACCTTTGCCCCTTTGTAGGGGGCTTTGAGGGTGATGGATTTGTTAAAGATCTTAAACTTATAAATGGGATCCACGTAGGTCCCAAATTTTTTAATTAGACGCGCCCCTTCAAGGGGAGAGATGGTCTTCTCTCCGTGATAATCAGACGCACGTGATGTACGACGAGAAGGTGCAGTAGTATGCACCGGTGCAGTGGCTCTCTCCTCCTCACTCTCTTGCTCTCGTTTAATAATCTTAAGTTGCGCAAGCTTCTTACGCAATGAGCGTTGCTCCGAACGAATACGATCAAACCGCTTTTTATAAATGGCTTTATCACGCGCTAAGACCTTGATCAATTCCGTTTTTTCCTCTTTTTTTAAACTGTACTCTTGACGCTCCTGCTTGTACTTTTTCAGCGCTTTTTTAATCTTAGCTTGCTCGAGGATAAACTTCTCTTCTTGATCTTTGAGGGCTTTAATTTCAGACTCTAATGTATTAATTGCACGCTCGTTCTCTTTGGCATAGACGCTATACGCCTCTTGCAGGATAACCGATTCCGGTGTGGGTTGCTTGATCTCTTCAAGCACCAATGCCATACTAAACTTATCCGCAACCAGATTAATAAATTGCTCTTTTTTCTCTTCAATCTCTCGATTGAGCGCAACAAGTTTTTGATCAAGTGATCGTTTCTTTTTACGAAGGGCATCGTACTCTGCTTGATTCTTGGTAATGCTCTTTTCTAACACGGCCAAACGTTTATCAAGCTGATTGCGTTGGGCTTTGGCATCAATGATCTTCTTGGCAAGGGCAGAGAGCTTCTTATCCATCTTGTTGTACTCAATTTTGGTGGTATGTAATTTTCGTTTTTTCTCTTTGATCTTACTGTCAATGCTACTCGCATGCAACAACAGTCCCAAAAACAACAAGAGGAGGAACGTTCGCCACATCTACTCCTCCTTCACCGTAATCACCACCAAGAAAACCGCCACCATGACAATGGTAATTGAAGCAAAGGTGAGAATAAAGAGATCGTTAAAACGGAACATCTTATCCACGTTCTCTTTGAGAATGGAGATATTGCTCCCCTCCACCCAACGATTCTGAATCATCGAGAAGAGTCCACTTGCCAAAAGTGCAGAGATAATAGCATCCACGAGTCCCATATTAATAAGTACCTTACTTCGTAAAAAGAGAGAGGCACCAAAGATATCCATCACCTTCATACGCTCTGCATGCAGATAGTTCCAAACCTCCATCTGCTTTAGGATCAAAAAGAAACCAATAATAGCCATAAAGACAATAAAGGTTCGAAATGAAGATTTTATAAAAGTAAAAAGCCCATAGTTGGACTGATGGAGAGTGTCAAAGGTCTCAACTCGTGTAATTTTCTCACTCTTTAAAAGATTCTTCTTAACCTGTTCAAGCTCTTTGTTATCGAGATAGCGATCAAGCTTGATGGAGTAAAAATTGGGAAGTTTCTCATGGAGGTTTTCAGGATTGTTTTGATGCAACGTAGTGTCAACACGGTGTACAATTTTGGACTTTTCAATCTCTGCAACCTTTAGAATATGATCATCCCACGTCCGAAAATCATCAATGCCCATCTCCTCTTTAGCAACGACCAACATAGCATAGCTGTCCCGTAAACTCTCTTCATAGTTTTTGGTGGTCCGATCAAAGACAATAAAAAACTCCAATCCCAACAGAATTGCCACCATGGGGAAGATAATTGCAAGATGCCGTTTAACAAACTTCATAGACTTTTCCCCCTTCAATTCTAAGATGTCGATAGGCAATATTAAAGACCGTAGGAATCTTATGCGTGACCACCACCACCGTGGTATTGAGCTGTTGGCATGCGTTTTCTAACAGATCCCAAATAACGTTGGAGGAGTACTCATCCAAGTTTCCCGTAGGCTCATCCGCCAAAATCAAAAAGGGATTTTTTGAGAGGGCACGTGCCACCCCAACGCGCTGTTGCTCTCCTCCTGAGAGCTCAAGAGGATACTTCTGCTCTTTGCCAGAAAGCTTCACGTGGTGCAAAAGCCGTCGAGCTTGGGTGGCTTGAATCTCTTTGGAATAGCCTGCAATCCATAACGGAAGCACCACGTTTCGCTCCACGGTCCACTCATTAATCAATCGATAGTCCTGAAAAACAATACCTAAATGGGTACGCAACTCCTGAAGCTTGTTTTTTTTGATGCTCTTCATGTCCAATCCACCAATAACTAAGCTTCCCGATTGAGGCTTAAGATTACCATAGAAGGATCTAAGCAGGGTCGATTTTCCACTACCACTTGGACCTGTAATAAAGACAAAATCTCCTTTTTGCACCGTAAAGGAAGCATCGGAAATAATGTTTTTATTCTCTTCATAAGAGAGTGAAAGATTGTTTGCAGTAATAATATTAGTCATGAAGCAACTCCTTGATTTTCAAGTGGCTCAAGTGATTGGTCAAGGTCTTAACCGGCATTGAGGGGAAATAGGCACTCCCCTCGGATGTAATCTCAAGATACTTATGTTCCGGACGATCAAAACTACCGAACGAAAGCTTCACCAAAATATGCTGATCATCGATGCGGTAGATCCGTTCAAAATGGATAAACAACTGTTCCAAAACAATGGGTTTAACCGAAAACTTCTCCAAAAGCTTATCCTTATACCAAATGGTATCCAAACTAAAATCAAAATCGATGACTCTAGGGTCCGACTCTTCTGTAGCACGTACATAAACATCATAAATATCCTTCTCTTGACGCAACCAACGTGCCTCATATTTACTCGTCACCTCAAGGGATTGGTTTTTATGAATCTCAAGAGCGGTCTGTTCTACTCCTTCTCCCAAAAAGGTCTCAAGGGAGTACCAGAAATAGTTGGGGCTATCGGTCCGAAGCTCCAGCCGTCCACCCTGCTCAAGCACCCGCATGGACTCCGCTAAAAAGCTTTTGGAGATGACCCGTCGCTGGGGCTTTTTGTCCCATGGTACGGGGAAATGCACAAAAATCTTCTCACAAAGGTTGGAGGGAATCATCTCCAAAAGAAGACGAGCATCATAATTAACCACCCAAATGTTCTCTAAATTTTGCAACTCAATCTGTCGTAAGACCTGCTCCGCAGAAGGAGTATGAATCTCAATACCGATAAAGAGACAATCGGGATTATTTTTTGCTTGATAGAGCAGATGTTTTCCCGAGCCAAAACCCACCTCAATGGCGATCCGTTTAAAGGGATAAGCAATGTTGACAAAATCCTCAATCCGTTTCTCATAAGGACTCACCCAAACCGCTTTACGCTGATGAATCTCGATATTGGAGTGCACCACCTCCAAATCAAAAGCATTCGCGATGTCCCCAATTGCCTGTTTGAGCAGATTGACATTGGTTGGACGGGTCACCTTGTCATATTTCAAAAGCCAGTTGGCTTTTGATTTTTTAAGATGCAGTAAAAAGGTCTCCTGTTCAATCTCTACACCAAGCATTTCACTGCTACTGCGCAGATCATTGGCCCGAAAGAGCAATGCTGTTTGTCCATACGTCCCTGCCTTCAAGCAAGAAGTATCAAATGGTTTTACCGTAATGTGTGGCATCAGACCCCTTATCGTGCAGAAATAGTAACAGGTAAACTGGGTTTAGAGAAGCTTCCATCAAACCCAATGGCAATAATCCTATATTGATAGGTATTCCCCTTCACTACATAGTTATCAATAAACTCAACCATCATTCTATGATCCAAACTGCCCACACGTTTCCACTTGGTTCCATTAATACTCTTCTCAACATAGTAGCCCTTAATCCGTTGGTCCGGATGGGGGCGCCAGATTAACTTGATAACATTATTTGCTTTTTGTGCCCCTTGAAAAAAGGTTACCGCTGGCAAAGCAGGAAGGGTTTTGATTTCAATAATTTTACCATTGGGAGACTCGTATGCTCCTTTTATGGTACGAAACGTATAGGTATAGTGACTGTTTTGCTTTAAACCCGTATCAACATAATGCGAGGCAAAGGGGTTCTTTACTGTAGCGATCTTATGCAACTGCTTATCGGGGCTGTGAACATAGGCATTTGCCTCAGTACGGTAGATATTGATCCCCTCAATCCCTTTCATATAAAGAGGTTGCCACTCAAATCCCACATAGCTATTCCCTGCAACAGCCTTAACATCTTTTACCTTTGGAAGGCGTGGATCAAGTGTCTGCGACATCATAGTATTAGGATTACAACCGCTCAGTAAGATGCCGAAAACAACGATCAATAACGGTAGGGTTAATTTTTTCATAAATATCTCCTTGATTAAAATTCCTATCTAGGTACGCTTGCATATCTGGGAAAAGGGGGGCTACAAACTCCATCTTCTGATTCCGTATTGGATGTGTTAAATAGAGTTTATATGCGTGTAGATAAACTCTATTTATTGTATCTTTTTTGCTCTTAAAACCATATAAAACATCCCCCAATATATGCCGTCCCAAACTCTTAAGATGTACCCGAATCTGGTGGGTTCGTCCGGTAAAGAGCTTAGCACTGATCAGCTCTACCTGTTGCGTGCTCTGTGCCAACTTACAAAAGGCTGATTTTGCCATTTTACCTTCTGGAACCACGTCCATTTTGAGTCGATTATTACGGTTTCGTCCAATCGGTTTTTCAACAACACCACTCTCCTTTAATGGATAGTCAATCAGTGCCAAATAGTAACGCCCCATGCTCTTGTCTTGGAGCTGTTCACTCAATTTTTGATGGGCTTCATTGGTCTTGGCAATTACCAATGCACCGGTAGTCTCCTTATCAATACGATGCACAATACCATGTCGCTCCTCCCCTGAAATGGTTGACAGAGAGACCCCCCGATCGATCAACCAATCCACCAACGTTGCCTCTTTGACCGAAGGAGCGGGATGCACCACCAAGCCTGATGGTTTATTGACCACCATCATCACCTCATCCTCATACAACACCTCCACATCAAAATCCACCACTACTTTGGCTTTGGGGGTTATCTCTTTAAAGGTATAGCTTATTTGATCCCCTTGAGCCACCTTCAATCCTCGCTTACGCACCTGCTTACCATTGACCGATACCAAGCCCTCCTTGATCAACTGCTCCACCTGATTACGACTCTGCTGAAGATGATCTGTAAGCACCCGATCCAGTCGCCCTGTGTGTGTTACGTGAAATTCCATAAGCACCTTTTGATATTTTTTTAAAAGTATACTATATCAAACAATGAAACCAACTAAACTCATCTTTTCACTCTCAAGTAATTATTGCACATAAATTTTAGATTCGCACAAACGATTAACGAAAAAGAGCTGAAAAATGCTAAAATAGCATCCATGAAAAACCTATCATCTTATATACAGACCCTTCGACATCCTGTGGTGGCACGCCTTACCCTGATTCAGTTTATCTCCTATTTTGGCATGTGGTTTTCTCAGGTTGCCATTGCCTCCATGATGGTGGCGTATGGGGCAAGTGAGATGGAGATTGCTTCGCTTTTTATGATGATCAGCTTGCCTGCTATTTTGTTGGCACCACTAACGGGCTATATTATTGATCGGTTCCCGTTTAAGACATTGATGCAGACCCTCTTGATAATCGAGATGAGTATGACGCTCCTCTTTATGACCATTGATAGCCTCGAGGATATTCCATGGTTAATGCTCTTTTTATTTATTCGCTCCATGGCATCATCCATTCTCTTTTCCGCAGAGATGGCACTTTTTCCCAAAATTCTAGAGGGAGAGATGCTCAAAAATACCAATGAGATCCACTCCGTTGTCTGGTCGGTCTGTTTTGCCTTGGGCATGGCAATGGGCGGAATGGTAACCTACCACTTTGGGTATGATACCACCTTTATTATTGATGTGATACTCTATCTCACGGCTTCGATGATTCTCCTTGGATTGAAGCTTTCACTCAAGCCTTCAATCCCTCAATCTGCCATGAAGATGATGCAGAGTGGCTTTAACTATCTTAGAAAGCATCACAAATTAATCCATCTTATTCTCTTACATGCCGTGGTTGCGTTGACCAGTTTTGATACCATTGTTACCCTATTGGCGGATCACTACTACCAACAGATCATTGCGGTTCCCTTGGTAATTGGATGGATCAATACCACACGAGCCATTGGACTCTCGATGGGTCCACTCATCTTTGGACATTGGATCAACCAATCAACCCTGCACTATGCACTGCTTCTTCAAGGGTTAAGCATTATCCTCTGGTCCTTTGTCCAAAAAGATTACTATCTCTCCCTTAGCGCTATTTTTTTTGTGGGGCTCTTCTCCACCACGATCTGGTCCTACACCTACTACCTACTCCAGCAGGAGATCAACCCCTCCTATCTGGGGCGAGTGATTGCCTACAATGACATGATCTTTATGGGAACCTCTATTCTTGTGACACTCTTTGTTGGCTACTGTGCCAAAGCAGGTATCGCTTTGCAACAGATCAGTATGATACTGGGCATTGGTTTTATCCTGATGGCAGGTTATTATGTATGGCTCAAAAAACGATACTTTACTCAAAGTTCCAAAGCGATATAATCTGCTTATTATCAAATCGTAGCGTAAAACCACCTCATTTATGGGGTGGATATAAGCTACATTCGCAAAGCGAATATTAGTCAAGTGTTCTTTGTTGCTCAATATATTGTTTCACTTTTAGAGATAGACCATTTTGGTGGGTACTGAATAAGTAGATGAACATGGTCAACTTCTCCATCAAATTCCTCCAATATTCCTCCCATTTCCTCAA
>Ga0256843_1000489_pt1 | contig 34172 bp, 35 predicted proteins | sample AlvinellametaG_FD_191572 | JGI IMG/M metagenome (GOLD analysis project Ga0256843, IMG submission 191572) | Pompeii worm associated microbial communities from hydrothermal vent at the East Pacific Rise, Pacific Ocean - Alvinella | ecosystem: Host-associated > Annelida > Integument > Unclassified ...
CTGTTTGTGTACTATCACCACTATCACTACTACTTCCACATCCTATCAATAATCCCGCTGCTATTAGCGATAATCCTATGTTTTTTAATCTCATAGAAACTCCTTTGTAAATTTAATCAATAAAATTGTATCTAAAAACCCTTTCATAATCCTTTCATAACCCTTTAATTTTCTATTTTTTTTGATAAAATTTCATCGTTTTTATCAAAAAGGAGTCAACATCAAAAATAAAATTATAATTCTAAGTATTATTATAGGCTTAATTTTTTTACTCATTATAAATACACTTATCCTACAACTATATACTACATATAATAAAAATTTTGACTTAGAAAAAGAGAATATTTTTTATAAAACGCTATATTATTCAAACAACTTTTTAAGTGAAATTTTAAAAGAATATAAAGATAAAAAAGAAAAAATATTAACTATCCATAAATGGGCATTAAAAAATTTAGATAAAAATTTATCTACTTTAAAATCTCAACTTCCAGCAAATTATCATCTTTTTTTAACTAATGAAAACTTTATTATTACTGATACAACTTTTAAATATGACCAAAACTTTTCTTTAGCTTTCATAAAAGATATTTTAAAACAAAGACCAAAACCTCATATAGGACCACCAATATGTGAACCAGCTACTACTCATTTTATATCTTTTTCAAATTCTTATCAAAATAATAGAGTATTTCAAGTAGGCTATATCTTTAATTCACCTAACATTAAACAATTTAAAAATCAAATCAGACAAATACAAAAATCACACCATTTTATAAAAAATATAACATTATACTTTATCCATCCAAATAGCAATTTTGCTCAAAAATGTAACTTTTTAACTCCACTTTACCATAAATATTCTTTATCTCAAATGAAACAACAAAGAATAGAAGGGATAAAACTATTCAATGAATTAAAACACAAAAATCCTATTTTTAATAAAAATCAAATGTATATCCTCTCAAAAGATCTCTTTAATCCAAATGAATATATCATTTTTAAAATGGAAATAGATCCTAATTTTTATAGTCAAAAATTAAATATATTAAAAACAATTTTAGCAATGACTATTATATTTGTAGTATCTATGATTATTTTTATTTTTATCTATTTAAAAAAATCGATCCATTTTATTGAAGAGTTTGCTAACCATATAAAAAAAGAGCTGCCATTTAAAGAAACAAAAAATGAGGATATAAATATAGTAATAAAAAATTACAATAACACTCTATCAAAATTACATAATCTCATCGATTCAAAAGAGGAGTTTTTACAATTTGCTATGCATGAATTAAAAACTCCTCTTGCTATTTTAAGCTTAAATATTGATGAAAAAGATTATTTATCAAAAAGTGCCTTAAAAAAACTAACTATTGCTTATAATGATATGGTGTATTTTTTAGAGTTAAAAAACAATTCAAAAATAGAAAAAATAGACTTAAAACCATTAATAATTGAAAGAATTAAATTTTTCAATGAAATTTTAGAATTAGAAAATAAAACTATCATACATGATTTAGATGATTTATGTATATATGCTGACAAAGAACTTATAGAAAGACTAATAGACAATAATATTTCTAATGCTATTAAATATAGTTTAGATGAAAATATATATATCACTTTAAAAAAATCAATATTAAGTTTTAAAAATAAAGGCAAAATAAAAGATAAAGATAAAATTTTTAATAAATTTTATAGAGAAGATAAAGTCAAAGGTGGTTTTGGAATAGGACTTAATATAATTAAAAAAATAACCCAAAAATATAATATAAAAATAGATATGCAAAATGATTATTTTGTAATATTTAAATACGATTTTAAGGAGATAATTTGCAAATAGCTATACTTGAAGATGATGTGGCATTAAATATATCTATTAAAAATATCTTATCACAAGAAGGATATAAAGTGGATAGCTATTTTGATGGAGAAGAGTTATTTAATAGTAACAAAAAATATGACTTATATATATTAGATATTAAAACTCCTAAAATAAGTGGTTTAGAACTGATTAAATATTATGAAAAAGTGATTATAATAAGCTCTAACATTACAGAAAAAAATGTACAAGAAGCTTATAAAAAAGGAGCTATTGACTTTATAAAAAAACCTTTTTTTAAAGAAGAACTAATACATAAAATAAAAAATTTACTCCCAAATAAAATTTTTATTAAAGATTATGAATTTGATATAAAAGCACAAACACTAAAAAAAGAGAATAATGTTATTCAACTATCCAAGAGTGAAACAAAATTTTTAAGCTTATTTGTAGAAAAAGATTTAATAACTACACAAGAAATATTTGATACTATAGAAAAAAAAGACAATAGTTTATACATTTTTATATCTAGATTAAAGAAAAAAACAAATCTAAATTTTAAAAATATAAAAAGGGAAGGATATAAACTTCTTTAAAAATAGTACCATTATTATAACTATTACTTATAAAAGAGTTTTTTTCTCCTCTTTTCATAATCTGTTCATAAAACTCGCATAAACTTACACTCCAAAGAAAATATAAAAGGAATAAAAATGAAAAAAACATTATTAAGTTTATTAGCAATAGGAAGTTTATTTGCTTCAGATGGAACATGGGGGTATAGTGGAGATATAGGACCTAGTCATTGGGGTGATTTAAAATCAGAATATCAAATGTGTAAAATAGGAAAAAATCAATCCCCTATAAATATCACAAATGAAATAAAAGCTAATCTTAAACCATTAAAAATAGAATATAATGTAAAAGCTTATGAATTTGTAAACAATGGACATACTTTAAAAGCAAAAATGAAAAAAGGTGGTAAGTTATATATAGATAATAAAGAATTTAAACTAATCCAATTTCACTTTCATACACCAAGTGAAAATACTATAGAAGGTAAATTTTTTCCTATGGAAGCACACTTCGTTCATGCTTCAAAAGATGGAGAGTTAGCAGTAGTTTCTGTAATGTTTCAAAATGGTAAATATAATGCAACTATGCAAAAACTTATAAATAATATACCAAAACATTTAGATTATAAAAATATATGCAAAACAAATCTAAAAGCAAAAGATTTATTACCTAAAAATTTAGATTATTATAGATTTAATGGCTCACTTACTACTCCACCATGTTCTGAAGGGGTAAGATGGTTTGTACTTAAAACACCTGTAGAGATGTCTCCAGCTCAAATCAAAGAATTTGAAAAAGTTATGGGAAAAAACAACAGACCAATTCAACCAATAAATGCAAGAGTTATTTTAAAATAACTCTATTTTTGCAAAAACTGATGAAGTGAAGTTTTTTTTCCTAAAAGTGTCTTATAAATTATATAATTTGTAAGCACTTTTTTCCCATATTCTCTACTTTCACTATATGGTACCATCTCCATACTAAAAAAAGGTTCATATTCCCCTTTAAATTTAAAATAATTTAATACTTTTCTTTTTGTAAATCCAATCCCTCCATTATATGCATAACTTACAAATAAAGGATTATCCTCTAATTTACTCATTAACCATTTCATATGCTTTTTTGCATATTTTACATTTACTTTTGCACTAAAAAACTCTTCTATATCCTCTTTTGGATGAAAACTTCTAATCAAAAATGGCATCATTTGCATAAGCCCTATAGCATAACTTCTACTAGTTTGTGCTGGAATAAAACGACTTTCTTGTCTTGCTAAAGCATAAAAAAGAGCTTTAGCTGATACATTTAAATCACTTAAATCATACTTAGGCATAATATAGTAATTTTTTGTATAATGAAAAGCCTTATCTAACACTAATGCTTTTAAAGGTAATGTTTTATTATTATCCAATTTTTTAGCAAAAGAGAAATAATCTTTTACTTTTGCTTTATCTTTATAAAACTTTATTACATCCAAAGGATTATCTATATCATATTTTTGAGAAGCTTTATTAAATATTTTAATTTTATCTATTTTATAAGGCTTTTTAAACTCTTCATAAATGTAAAGAGTATATAAATCTAATCTTTTATTATTTAAAAGTTCATCTTTATATTTTTTTTCTTTCGTAAGTAAATAAAGCCAAAAATTATCTTGATTTGTTTTTTGTTGTTTGGATTTTAAAATTTTAATAGCTAAATTATCTCTATTTAAAGCAATAGCATTTAAAGCAAGTAAAAACTTATATTTATCATTTATATTTTTATATTCCATATTTAAAAGAGATTTTTTTATATTATCTTTATTACTTCTTACTACAAGATTCAAAAACCAATAAAATCTTTTATCTTTTGAAAGATTATTTATATATATTTCAGGAATTTCTATATTTGGAGTATATTTTAAAAACATATCATAAAACATATCTAAATTTGGAAATATCTTATGATAATTTTTTGTATAAATAGCTTCTATTTCTGTTTTTATTTTAGATTCAGGTAAATAGTTTAGAAGAGATTTTATCTCTTCATTACCCATTTTATCTAAATCTCTAAGTTTAAAACCATTTTCAATTATACAATTTTCAGGATAATCTATCCAATTTTTACGATTAATATGTTTACATTCATACAAATCTTTATATAAAGGATACCTATTTGCAAGTAACTTAAGATGATAATCTTTTTTATAAGTTATTTCATTATATATACTTTCAGCTTGTTGATTTTTTGATTTTTTTAAATATTCAGTAAGCCAAAAATCTCTATAATAACTCTTAGGATAGTCTAAAACTTGATACAATGAAGGAGTTGCCAATAATATTATTGGCAAAACTATAAATAACCACCTCATTACATTCCTGCAGCTAATTTAAATAAAAGGTTTACAAAAAACATATCAAAAAATTGTAATCCTAATATCAAAATTAAAGGTGCTATATCAAAACCACTTATATTTGTAGGGATATATCTCCTAATAAAAGCATATACAGGCTCTGTAAGTCTATATAAAATTTGTACTATTGGATTATATGGATCAGGTCTTACCCATGTAATAAGTGCTGCTATTATCACTATCCAAATATATAGGTTTATCACCATATGTAAAATATTTGCAATTGCTGCAAGTAAAGTTGAAATCACTACCATTTTATTCTCCTTTTAATAGGTGTCCTACACCTTTTATTAAATATACATCACCATATTTTCTAAAAAATTTAACTGCTGAATCTACATCTATTATTTTATCTTCACTTCCGATAAAAACTTCCACTTTTACATCTTTTAAATGCTCAATTAAACCCCAATTAAACTCAAACATCTCTTCAAGCTGATAAAGTTCGCAATCATCTACATATTTTGAAATATCTATATTTGATGGATATTTTACATTTTCTAAAAAACTATTTATATATTTTTGTTTATCTTTTTTAAATCCATTAAGTTGTAATTTTACAAACTTTGGATTGTTTTTAAAAAAAGCTGGTGAGATAAGCTGAAGCTTATCTACCCTTTTATTTGTATGAACTGCATCAATTAAAGCTTTTTGAGCACCATAGCTAAATCCAGCTACACAAAATTCGCTATTATCTAAATACTCACTAAAAAGCTCCCTTTCTCCCCAAAAACAAAATCCACTATAATATCTCATCAGATATTGCCTTTACTTCCTCTTTTGTAATCACTTCATTTTCAAGTAGTCTCTCTTGAACTTTTAAAATCACATCTTTTTGAGATACATATAATATTTTTGCTCTATTTTCAGCTTCATTTAAAATCTCAGCTATTTCCATCTCACTTGAAACTATTTTATCACCCATTCCATATTCATTTACCATTTTTGTAGCTAACTCTTTTGCTTTTTTTATATCATTACTTGCATTTGAATATTTCTCTTTAAAAATATCTTCTACACAAATCATTCCACTTAAATATACTTGAATTTTACTTTCAATCTCACTTTTTGAGATAAGTTCTCTATCTATCTCTTTGAAATCATCTTTTACTAAAGTCATTTTATCAAAATCAACTTCAAGCCATCTTGCAGTTACTGCTTTTGCTGCTTGATAATATGAAAGCACTTGTTTTTCTTGTTCTGTATAAGAAAGGATTTTTTTCTTACCAGCTAAAACTTTATCTTTTACAGCTAAAAAGTCTTCATTTGAGATATATTCTTTATTGTGATTTAGTGCATAAATACTTGCTTCATTGACTAAACTTGCAAGTGCTGCTCCACTAAATCCTACTGTCATTTTAGCTATCTCTCTTACATCACCTTTAAATGGTTTATCTCTTAGATATATTTTTAAAATCTCTTCTCTATCTTCAAGTCCAGGAAGTTCTACATACACTCTTCTATCAAATCTACCTGCTCTAAGTAACGCATCATCAAGTAATTCCACTTTATTCGTAGCAGCTATTACAATTACACCTTCACTTTTTTCAAATCCATCCATTTCTGTAAGAAGCTGATTTAGAGTAGCTTCTCTTTCGTCATTTCTTAAAGCACCTCTTGCTTTTCCTATCGCATCAATCTCATCAATAAAAATAATAGCTGGAGCATTTGCTTTTGCTTTTGCAAAAAGAGATTTTACTCTCTTAGCTCCAACTCCTACAAACATTTGCACAAACCCTGCTCCACTTTGATAAAAAAATGGAACACCTGCTTCACCTGCTACTGCTTTTGCTATTAGAGTCTTACCTACACCTGGAGGCCCTACTAAAAGCACACCTTTAGGAAGTTTGATTCCAAATTTTTTATATTTTTCTGGATTTTTTAAAAAATCAACTATCTCAACTAACTCCTCTTTTACCTCAGAAATACCTGCTACATCATTAAATGTAACATCCGATTTTTGTGGCTCAATTATAAAATCTTTATCCATCTCTTCCATTTGCATTTGCATTTGAGCTTGTGGTTGTTGTGGTTTTGCAAATTTTTTAAGCAATACCACAATCAATAAGAAAAATCCAAATACAATAAATCCAGCTAACACATCATTTAACAAATCTTTTGCTGTATATCCTGAGCTACTTACCATCGAAAAACCGATAAGTAACATAATTAATACTAAAATAGCTACTACAACTTTATTACTATTGTTTTGTTGCATTTACATCCTTTAAAAATATTTATAACTTTTATAATAATAGCAAAATCTCTAACAAAAAGGCAAAAGGAAATTATTTAAATGAGAGACTTTTTTCTTTTAGACAAAAACAACTGCTAAAAAATCGCATTTAACCCGTAAGGGCGACTTGTCGTTTGCGATTTTAAGGAGTTTTTGTCGTTAAAAAAGAAAAACTAGTCTCGAATGAAAATAATGTTTTGCTTTTTTTAATAAATCTATCAAAATTCACAAAAATTATACTCTTTTTTTACTTCATAATCTTTAATATCTACCCATTGATGAGTTAAATCCAAATCCGATTTTATTACCATTTTATTAAAATACTCATCATACCCCTCAAAATATCCATTTTTTTGATTTTCGACTAAAATTTTTAGTGGTTTTTTATTTAGTCTAAAATTATAATTTTTCTCTTTTATAAGCTCTTCAATAATTTTATGCCTTTTTTTAGCTATATCACCTGGAACATCTTGTTTTAGAGTAGCTGAATGGGTACCATTTCTTGGTGAATATCTAAAAAGATGAATATGAGTTAAAGGAAACTTTTTTAGATTTTCTAATCCTGAGTTAAAAATTTCTTCACTTTCTCCTGGATGAGCTACAATATAATCAGTCCCTAAAGCAAACCCTTTTAAAGCTAGTTTTTCAAATAAAGCTAATGTTGATTTTACTCTATTTCTTCTTTTCATAATTCTAAGCATTCTATCATCAGCATATTGAAGAGCTATGTGTAAATGTCTTTCTAAAATAGGATTATCTAAAATATCGATAAATTCATCATCTATTTGACTTGGCTCTAAACTTCCAAGCCTTACCCTTTTTACCCCTTTTATCTTAAATATCTTTTTTAAAAGTTTTGCTAAAGATGTATTTGTATCTTTACCATAACTACCCATATTGATACCAGTTAGAATAAATTCACTAAATCCATTATTTGCTAAAATTTCTATTTGAGATAAAATTTTACTCTCAGGCATACTTCTTGAAGCCCCTCTTACAGCAGGTATGATACAATAAGCACACTCAAAATCACACCCCTCTTGGATTTTTATAAAAGCTCTACTTCTATCTTTTATATCTGTTACAATATTTTCATTTATAAAATCTAAATCCCCTATTTCATAAAATTTTTCAGTTTTTAAAATCAATTTATCAATTTCTTCTTTTTCTTTATGTCCAAAAACTCCAAAAACTTTTCCATCATTAAAAAGTTTTTCCCCTATAGAATGGGCAGAACAGCCCGTTACTAATATTTTTTTAGATGGATATTTTTTAGATACTTGAGAGATATAATATTTTAGATTACTATCAGCAGAATTTGTAACAGTACAAGAATTTATCACTATAATCTCTGCTTTTTCTTCTTCAAAAACTACTTTATCTTTTATAATACCTTGCATAAGTTCTGTATCATATATATTTGTTCTACATCCAAATGTTTTGAAATATACTTTTATTGTCTACTCCTTAAAAATCACTATTTTCTAATTCATCAAATTCTTTAGCTGCATGCCCAGAATCTAAAGTTTCTTTTCCATTTAACTCATCAAATGCCTTATCTGATTTATAATAAGTTAAATTTTTAGTTAATTCTTTTACTCTGTTTTTTTCATATTCTATTAAAGCTTTTTTATCTAAACAACTTCTAACAAAAACTTTTTTTTCATCTTCATCAACTTTAATATTTTGAAATTTTGTATTTGAATCTACAAAAAGTGGTAATTTTTTATCTTTTGAGATTTTATTTAAAAACTCCTCTTCATCAGGTGTTAAATTTTTGAAATTTTTATAAATCACTAATTCTATAATATGATTAACTTTTTTTCTAAGTTTTATCTTAGAATCCTCTTTAGTTAACTCAAGTTCTTCTATCCCACCATTTCTATAAGTTGATACACAAATAGCATCATCTGGTTCACTTCCATACCAACTAGGTGCTCCATCTACTTCTACACTCCCATAATGAGATTTTAAATAAGCACTAAATAAATAACTACTTAATGTTTTTACTAGTGCTGTTGCTATTGCTAAAACCATAATTTACTCCTTTATTTTTTTAATAATACCAAAAAACAACGGTAAATAGAATAGATTTAATAAAGTTGAAAATGCTAATCCAAATCCTATCACTATTGCTAAAGGTTGAAGTATCACAGATTGTCCAAATGGATAAAATATTAAAGTAGCAAGTCCTAAAATAGTCGTAATTGATGTAAGGAGTATTGGTCTAACTCTCAGACTTGCTTTATTTTTTAGATCTTCTAAATTTTTAGCATTTTTTAAAAACTCTATCATAATAATTCCATCATTCACCACAATCCCCGCAAGTCCTACAACCCCTATCATTCCTATCATAGTAAAATTCATACCCATTATAAAATTACCTATAACTACTCCTAAAAGAGATAATGGAACTACAGAAATCACTACAAAAGGAAGTAATACAGAATTAAACATTGCAACTAACGTAATAAAAATCAAAATTATAGCTACAATACTAGCGTATTTAATATCATTCATAAACTCTTTTCCTACTTTTTTAGCACCACCTATAGAGATTTTTACTCCCTCTTTTTTAAGTTCATTTAAAAACGGGTCTATTTTTTGATATACTTCTGCAGTAGTTATTATTTTTTTATCTAAATTCGCATATACACTTTTTGCTAAAACTCCATCATATTTATTTAGTTTTTTAAAATTATTTTCTATTACAAAATTAGCAACTTTTGAAAGTAAAATCTCTTGATTTGTATTTGGAACAACTATTCTAAAATTATTAAAAAATGAAATTTTATCTTTATTTATATCTTTAAGTTTTATTTTTACTACTTTATCATCTATAGTTTTTCCAAATTCACCGTCACTAAAATACCCTCTTAATGAACTTACAATATAATTTTGAGTAATCCCTAATTCTTGTCCATATTTATTTATTTTAATCTTTAAAAGTTTAGCACCAAGCTCGGCATCATCATAAATAGAATGAACCCCTTTTATTTTTGATAATTCTTTTTCAATTCTTTTTAAATCTTTGATAAGTTTTGCTTGATCTTTTTGGGTAAGTTGTATTACTATATCACTTTTTACCATACCTGTCCCTGGTACTTCTACACTTAAATCTGGAATATTTATTCCTAGTTTTTTATATTCTGCTTTTAATTCTTTTGCTATCTCTTGGGCTGATTTACTTCTTCTTACATCATCAGGATTTGAAGCTACAGGTATCAAAAGTGGAGCTATATATTTATTATAAAAATCTGTTGGTTTTCTATCATATAAATCTACAAAAATATGAAAATTATTTTCAGCACTATCAATATTACTTTTTCCATTTAATTTCATTCCTACAATTGTAGTAAAACTTTTTATATCATTACCACCTAATTTCTCTTTTAAAACATTTTCAATAGGAGTAATAGCTTTGAATGTATCGTAAATTGTATTATTACTATCAACACTACCTTTTACATATATTTGAGTAGTATCAAAATCTGGAAAAAGTTGAAATTTTGAATGTTTAAATCCTACTACTGTAAGGGCTGGAATGATTATTAAGAAAAAAATCAAACTAATCCATCTGAATTTTAAAAATAAACTTAATACTTTCTTATAAAAGTTATTTACTTTCTGCCATATTGCATCTTTTGCATCTTCACTCACACTTAACATCTCTTTAGCATGAAGTGGTAAAAATATAAATGCTTCTAAAATACTTGAAAGTATTAAGATAGTTATCATAATAGGAATAATTTTTAAAAATACTCCTATTTCACCTTGAATCATAAGTAAAGGTAAAAAAGCAAAAATAGTAGTCATAGCACTTGCAACTACCGGCCAAAAAACCTCTTTTGTCCCATCAATAGCTGCTGCTACCTTATCTTTACCCATTTCAAGATGTCTTTGGATATTTTCTGCAACTACTATCGCTTCATCTACAATCATCCCCAAAGCTATCAAAGCCCCAAGCATTGAAAGAAGATTTAAACTAAAATCTAAATAGTCTAAAAATATTAAAGCTATCGCAAAAGAGGTAGGAATCCCTATAGTTACAACAAAAGAGATTCGTTTATTTATAAATATCCACATAGCAAAAAATACTAAAATAAGCCCAAATGCAATATTTGATACTACTGTATTTAATCTATTTTTCACCCATACAGAAGTATCCATACTAAATCCAAATTTTAAATCAGGATAATTTTTAGAAAACTCTTTTGTAATTTCTCTAATTTTTTTAGTTAAAGCGATAGCATCACCACTTTCTCCTTTTTTGATAGTTAAACTTACATCTTTTATTCCATTAAATTTACCTAAAGTAGAAGGAGTTTGTATATCGTATTTTAAAGTGGCGATATCTTTTAATCTTACACTTTTATTTCCTATTTTAATTATCATATTTCTAATATTTTCTAAGTTTTTTAGATTTTTAAGAGATATATAAAATTGAGTAGAGCCTTCTATTTTTCCTATAGGCATAATTGAAGATAGATTTGAAATCGCATTTACTACTAAATTTTTATCTAATCCTAAAGCTTCAATTTTTGCTGTATTTAAAGATATTTTAAGTTCTTTATCTCCATCTCCATCTATTTGAATTTTTGATAAATCCTTTAAAACTAAAAGCTTTTGTTTGAGTTTATTTGCTACATCTAAAAGCTCAAATTTATCTACATCTCCAGCAATTGTTACAGTTATTAAGGGAAATGCTTTTTTTACTATCGTTACTGATGGTTCATTCATATCACTTGGAAGGTTTGAGCGAATAAGACTAACTTCACTTTTAAAATCACTTAAAAGTGTATTCATATCACTATTTGGCTTTATATCTGCTATTATTGAAAAACTACCATTTAAAATAGTACTCTCAATACTTACAACCTCAGCATAATTTTTAATTCCATCTTCAATAGGAGTTACTGCTATCTTATTAAGTGTGTCACTACTAGCACCTGCATAAGCACCAGTAATTGCAATTTTATCTAAAGTTGAAGGGGGAAAAAGTTCTTTTGCTACACGATTATATGAAAGGATAGATAAAATAATTAAAAGAAAAAAAATTGTATGTGTTAAAACTGCTTTATTTAAAAAAAACCTCAATGAGTTACTCCGTTCCTATACTTTAAAATTGCAATTTTATCTTTTAATATACTATTTTCATTTTTTAATGATAAATACTCTTTTTTTAGTTTCTCTATAGAAACTGAGTTTTTATAAATATTATTTGAAAGATAAATTTTTGGCACAAATAAAAATAATACTAACATTATAACACTTAAAACTGTAATAGTCAAAGAAAATGTAATATTGTTATCTCTTGAAATTAAAACTTCGCTTACTGAATCTAATAATAGTTCTTTTTCCATACTTTTCATAACGACATCCTTATCTAAATAAAAAACCTCTTACTTTAGCACTCCTACTCCTTGGATTAGCTAAAATCTCCTCTTTACTCGCTACTAAAGGTTTTTTGTTTATTATTTTCCCTTTAGCATTGTTTCTTCCACACTCACACCTAAAAGCATCGCTTGGACAAATACACTCTTTAGACCATTCTTTAAATTTTTGTTTTACTATTCTATCTTCTAAAGAATGAAATGTTATTACAGATAATATCGTCCTATTTTTTGCAATTTTTAGAGATTTATCTAAAATTGCCTCAAGTTCTTTTAATTCTTCATTTACTTCAATTCTAATCGCTTGAAATATTTGAGTAGCTGGATGAATTTTTTTTCTAGGTATAAAAGAAGCTATAAAATCTGCTAACTCTTTTGAGGTTTCAAATTTTTTTTCTTTTCTTCTTTCTACAATTTTTTGAGCTATTTTTTTATAATATCTCTCTTCACCATATTCTTTAAAAATTCTCTCAAGTTCATTTAGACTATATCCATTTACAACATCTTTTGCACTAAACTCTTGAGATTGATTCATTCTCATATCTAAACTATCACCTTCAAAGTTAAAACCTCTTTTTCTTTCATCAAGCTGATAACTACTCACACCTATATCAGCTAAAATTCCTGCTATAGGAAGTTCTTTAAAGTTTTCTAAAATTTCACTAGCTCTACTATGATAAAATTCTACTCTATCTTTAAATGGCTCTAATCTTTTTTTTGCAAAATTTAAAGCTTCAATATCTTGATCAAGTGCAATCAGTTTGATGTTTGGAAATTTTTTTAAAATAGCTTCACTGTGTCCACCAAATCCACAAGTACAATCAATAAAATATCCATCTTTCATATTTTCAAATAAGCTTAATGTTTCATTTAATAAAACTGGAATGTGTGGTATATTCATAATGCCCTTTTTTATGAAATTATAACAAAATAGTAGTGACAATCAAATGATATTTTTTAAAATAAATAGATATAATTACAAAAAAAATGGAGAATTTAAAATGAAAGATAAAATTAAAAAAGATTATGAACTTATTTTAGATACATTATTTAAAAAAGGTTTATTTCATATATATCAAACTTCATTTTCAGTTAGAACAGAAAATGATAGATTTATTATAAACAAAAAAGATGTTGTTTTTACTGAAGATGATATTTTTACTGAAATTCATTATCAAGAAGATCTATCATGGCAAGAAGCAAGTAATGATGCAAAAATCCATTCATATATTTATCAAAAAATTTCTACTGCAAAATGTATAGCTCATATATTTCCTATAAATTTAGTTACTTACAGTCTATATCATCATCAGTTTAAACCACTTGATTATTATGGACTTAATATAATAGGTAAAAAAGAGATCTATGAAATAGAAGAATATGATAATTTTTTAGAACAACTTGAATCAATAATATATCCTAAATTACAACATGAAAATATATTTATAATAAAAGGATATGGGGCTTATATTTATGATAGAGATTTAAAAGAATTAGCAAAAAAAGCATCTATTTTAGAAAATAGTGCTAATATTTTACTTAAAATTAAACAAGTTTAAAATCCAAATATATGAGGGAAAAACACCATAAGTCCAAGAATAGTAACTTGAATTAAAATAAATGGTATAACCCCTTTATAAATATCAATAGTACTCACCTCTTTTGGTGCTACACCTCTAAGATAAAACAAACTAAATCCAAAAGGAGGTGTTAAAAATGAAGATTGTAAATTCATAGCAATTAAAATTGCAAACCAAACAGGGTTTATACCTAAACTATCTGCAACTGGAAGCAAAATAGGTACAACAATATAACTAATTTCAATAAAATCTATAAAAAATCCCAAAAAGAAAATAATAGCCATAACTAAAAAAATAAAAAGCATTTTAGCATGAGGAAGTGAAGTTAAAAACTCTTCAACTATTCCGTCCGCTCCACTATAAGTAAACACCATACTAAATGCAGTAGCACCTATTAAAATGGCAAATACCATAGAGGTAGTTTTTACTGCTTCAATAGCTGCAGTTTCAATTAATTTTAAATTAAGTTTTTTATAAAATGCGGCTAAAATTAAACTCCCTATAGCACCTACACTCGCACTCTCAGTAGCTGTAGCAATTCCAGCAAATATACTTCCTAATACTAACACTATTAGTATTAAAGGTGGTAATAATGAAATAATAATATTTTTAAAACTAATTTTTACATCTTTCATAGCTGGAGCTATCTCTTTTTTTATATTTGCTACAATCAAAATATAAATAATATAAGCACTTACTAAAATAATACTTGGTAATACTGCTGCTTTAAATAGATCTCCTACTGGCTGAGAAAATACATCTGCTAAAATAATCAACACTATACTTGGTGGAATAATTTGTCCTAAAGTCCCACTAGCACAAATAGTACCTGTTGCTATTCCTTTATCATATCCATGTTTAAGCATTACAGGAAGTGCAATTACACCCATTGCAACTACACTAGCACCTACAACTCCAGTACTTGCTGCAAGCATTGTTCCTATGATTACAGTTGAAACTGCAAGTCCTCCTCTTATTTTTCCAAATAATGTTCCCATACTTTCAAGTAATCTTTGAGCTATTCCACTTTTTTCAAGCACTATTCCCATAAAAATAAATAAAGGAATTGCAATCAAAATTTTATTTCCCATAATAGAATATATCCTAAAAGGCATCATAGAAAACATACTAAAAAACTCATCAAACCAATCCATAAATAAAACTGTTCCATCTTGAGCTAATTCAAAATATGCAGCAATTGCACCAAAAATAATAGCCACAGCCCCGAATGTAAATGCTACAGGAAATCCGATAAGAAGCATCAAAAGTGCTGCTATAAACATTACTAAACCAGTCATATCTCAATATCCTCTTTTATTTTTTTATTTTCTTTAAAAATAATAATATTTTTAATAACATACCCTATAGAAGTAATAATAAGGTATACAAAACTCAGTGGAATCATAGCTTTTATAATCCATCTATGAGTAAGTCCACCAGGATCTTCACTTATCTCATTTGTAATATAACTATCCATTACAAAATCGTAACTACCATAAATAATTAAAATAGATAAAGGAATAATAAAAAAAACAGTTCCCAATATATTTATTAAAGCTTGGGTTTTTGGTGAGAATTTATTATATAAAAAATCTACTCTAACATGGGATTCTTCTCTTAAAGCATAACTCATCCCAAATAAAATAATTACACCAAAAATATGCCATTCCATCTCTTGCATAGCTATACTTCCACCATTAAAAAAATATCTAGAAATAACATCATAAAATACATTTATAATAAGTAATACCATAAGTAAAGCCAATACTTTACCAATTATAATATTTAACTTTTCAAAAAAACTATTTAATATTTGCATCTACTTCCTTTTTTAAGATTTCTTAATTTTATAAGTTCCATTCTCTTGTTTGATTCCTAAAGCATTTAAATAATCTTTTTCGTTAAATCCATTTTTTAAATATTGCTCAAAAATTGGCAACTCTTCTAAATCACTTCTTAAAACTTTATGCGTATTAAAAATATTTTTAAAAATCCAATTCATAAAATTACTATTAAGCAAATCTTTTAATACTTCAAAAGATATATTTAAATTTGGGATTAAAATGTTCGCACTATTTAAAAAATACCTTCCCTTATCATCATAAGCAAAACAAAGTTTTGATGAGATAAATTTATATACCAACTTTTTAGATTCATACATCTCTTTTGGTGCTACTTGTTGGTATAAACTTAAATCATTTGGAATAAATTCATCAGTTTCAATTATACCATTTTTTGTGATATGTTTTCCTTTATAAATAGGGAGATAATTCTCTTTTTTTTCATTTATTATAAACTTTTTATTATTCCCTGTAACAATCCCTAATGCCCATTTTGAATCTTTAAGAGTAGTATAATTTAATGAATAAATATAATCAATAACCTTACTATCTTCACTATTACAATAAAAGTTAAAAATATTTTTTGGATTTTTAAAAAAAGATTTTTGTTCTCTTTTATAAATATTATCTTCCCACTCACAAGTTATATATTTTTGAGGAGAAGTTTTTTTTAGAGTTATTGCTTGAGCTCGAGTTATAAGTTTAAAAGGTTTTTTATAATCAACTAATCTTATAATATTATATTTTAAAGCTTCTTGTCTTGCTTCTTTAAAAGTAGCAACATTAAAAAAAGCTTCTTGAAGTAAAAACCCTAAAACTCCCCCCTCTTTTAATATATCTATACTTTTAACAAAAAACAATGAAGAAGTATCAAGTGCTTCTTTTATCCCATACTTATATGCTATCTCCAATTTTTCTTTTTTTGATATTTTTTTACCCCATGGAGGGTTTGTGAAAATATAGTCAAATTTTGGAGTATCTGTTTTTAAAAAATCTGTGCAAATTATATTTGGAGTTTTATAACCTGTTAAATCAAAAATCCTCTTTTTAGCAATCTCTACTGCTACTTTATCTGTATCATATCCATATATATTTTCTACAGAAATCCCCTGTTTTATAGCTTCTATTAAAAAATTTCCACTTCCACAACATGGATCACAAAATTTAGCATCTTTTTTAATATTTACTAAATCTGATACAATATATTCTGGTGTATAAAAAATACCTTCTTTATTTTTATAACTTTCAGATAAACTATTTTCATATTTTTGAGAAATATGTTCTTTATCTAGATTCTCCAAAAATAAAGAAGAAATTTTTTCATAATCAAAACTATCTTTTTTTAATTTATTTGCTCTTTTTGTAAGTTTTTCTTTACCTATAATTTTTTGTAGATTTTGAATAGATTCAAAAGAGATATACTCCCCTTCTTTCTTTAAATATCCTGTTTTTATCCAATTCCTTATAGTAGCCTCACTAACTTCCATTTTTAATGATAGCTCTTTTGGTGTAATACCAAACAAAGAGTTTTGATTCACTTTTAAACCTTTAAAAAAAAAGGGAAATTATTTCCCTTCTACTTCTTGGCTAGCTTGAAGATAGTAATATTCACTCATCATACTCCAAGGTCTTGCTTTTTTAAGCCAAGCTTTTTGATTTGCCCAGATTTCTGCAAAAAGTTTATTTTTTGAAGCATACCCTTGCAATACTTCTTGTGTAGCTTTATACATAGCCTTTAATACTGGTTTTGGGAATGTTCTAACTTTAATATTTGGATATTCTTTTTTAATTTTTGCCCAAGCTTTTGCACTATCAGCAAAGTTTTCATAATACATATCAGCACTTACAGCTTTCATAGCTACAACAAGCATCTCTTGATACTCTTTTGGTAATTTTTTCCATGCTCTTTTATTTACTAAAAATTGCATTTCACTAGCAGGCTCATGCCATCCTGTATAATAATATGGTGCTACTTTATGAAATCCCATTTTAATATCCATTCCAGGCCCTACCCATTCAAGTGCATCAATTACACCTCTATCAAGTGATGTATATAACTCACCTGCTGGAATATTTGTAACTTTTACTCCAAGTTTTGCCATCACTTCTCCAGCAAGACCTGGAATTCTCATTTTTAATCCTTTTAAATCTTCAACTGAATTGATAGGTTTTCTAAACCATCCCCCCATTTGAACACCTGTATTTCCTCCAGGGAAACTCAAAACTCTAAATTTATCATATACTTTTTTCATATATTCCATACCATCTGGTTTTCCATCATGATTTTCATCTGCATAATAAAACCAAGCATACTGCTCAGCAGCAGTCATACCAAAAGGGATAGTTGTAAACCATACAGTATTAATATCTTTCCCTTTCCAATAATAACTTCCACTATGCCCCATTTGGTATTGTCCACCTTTTACCATATCTAGAATTCCAAGTGGTGCTTTATGTTTTTCTTTTCCTTCAACTTTGATAATAAATTTACCTTTACTCATCTTTTTTATCATTTCAGCAAGTTTTATAGGTGGTGAAGCAAGTGGTGTAAGTGTACTTGGCCATGTCATAGCCAATTTCCATCTAACAGTTTTAGCCTGAAGACTTGAAGCTAAAAGCATACTACCAGCAAATCCAACTAATGCTAATTTTGCAATTTTTTTAAGCATATTACTCTCCTTTTTTTTATAATTATATCAGTTTTTATTTAACTTTAAAATGTTCTAGTTTATACAATAAGTTTAATTCTCCATTTTTAGCTTTAAAAACTATAGGAAAATACACTTTTATTATATTTTTATAATTTTTTGATGCATCTACAAACTTATAAAAGTTTACAGGGGTACTAAGAGTTGCTGTGATAATATAAGTTTTTTTGATAAATTCTTTATTATAAACTGAAATATTTTTATCTTTAATTGATACCACTTTCATATATTTATCACTAAACATCTTAAAATTATTTTTATCGAACTCCCTTTTCAAAGCAAAAACAACTCTTTTATTTTCTTTATAAAGTTTTTGATATTTTTGTGTTTTGATCTCTAATTTTTCTTCACTATTATCATACTTCATTTTTGTAATAAAATACTCTTTTTTTGTTTCTTTAAACTTTTTAATACTTGGAGCTACTATTACAGCTAATAAAAATAAAAAAATCACTACAAATAAAGTAAAAAACAACATATTTTTAATTATATCAATTCCAAACATTTCCACTTTTGGGATTTTAGGGATTTTTAATTTCATTTTTCCTCTTTTAATATATTTATTGATTCAAATCTATACCAGCCATTATTCATCTGATAAAAATTTGTTTTTGTTTCAGTAAAAATCGACTTTAACGGTGGTAGAAGTAATACATTATATACATCTTTTGTAGGTGTTATACCATAAATATATAATGAATTTTTTTCTATTTTTATATTTGTAAGAGTAATTGGATCTGGTATTAAATCAAGCAAATTTTTTACCCCATCTTTTAAAAGTTCATTATTAACCTCCACTTCTGTAGCTAATTGTTTTTCTTTTTTAATAAACTCTATTTTTTTACTAAATTCATTTATTTGTTTTATATTAAGTTCTATTTGAGAATTAAAAGAACTAATATCTTTTTTATATAAATACACTTTCGTAAGTAAAAATAAAGAAAAAAACACCATTAAAGCAGAAACAGCACCTATAAAAATAAGCCATAATCTTGTATCCTCAGCAAAGAACTTCTTTTTATTAGGTTTTGTAAAACTATACATTTATTTCCTTTAATGCTAGTTCATTTATAGCTGTTAATAAATCTAATTTACTCGAAGAAACTTCTAAAAAAGTCTCATTTTCAATATCTTTTATAAATTTTTTAGAAACACTTTTATCATAAAAAATATATCCATATTCTAAAAAATTATCACTATAGCTTTCATAATAATCTTTAATAGAATTTTTAATAAAATCCAGTGTTTCTATCTCATTTTTTACTTCTATTATAGTTTCAATATCATCATCATCTTCTATATCATCACTTTTTTCTAAATCTTCAATATTATCAACACTTTCATCAAGATTTTCAATCTCTTCATCTAAATTATCATCCAGCTCTTCTATATCATCTAATTCTTCTATATCATCTACTAAATCAATATTATCTATCTCTTCATCAAGATTTTCAATCTCTTCATCTTCATCTAAAGTATCACCTTCATCGATTTTAAACTGATAAATGTTACTATATTTAGGTTTAATCCCATCTTCATAAATTAAAACTATTACAAAATTGTCTGTAATTAAAATATATAAACTATTTGGTGTTGTTTTTTTATGCAAATCAACTAATAAATATGGAGAAAATATAAAATCTATACTAAATTTTTGTAACTCTTTTTGAAAAAGATTAAGTTCATAAAGTCCGATAAAAATTGAATAATTTTTTAAACATAAAATTTTGATATTATCTAGATTAATTCCTAATTCTTTATATCTTGAATGGTTACAGCTATCTACAACACCTTGGTTAAATGTATCTATTATAGTTGAAATATATGTATGTGTATTTTCTATAAAACAACTTTGTATAAATTTTTTAAATTCTTCTTCATTAAATTCAAATTCTTCTTTCTCTAAAATTTTATTACTTTTTACTACCTGTTTTTGAACAATATATTTTCCATCTTTAAATACAAATGCTACTAATGTCTCTTTTATAAAATATTTAATTAACTTAAACATAATGGATGCGCTTTTAAATAATTTTTTAATTTTGTTGTTTCATTTAATTTTGTATATATTTGTGTAGTAGAAATAAATTCATGCCCTAAAAGTTCACTTACATCATTTATTCTTGCTCCATTATTTAACATAGCTGTTGCAAAAGAATGTCTTAATTGATGTGGTGTTACTTTAATACCAATTTTTTTAAATGGTTTTTGAATTATATATCTAAGTTGCATATCACTCATTTGAATTCCATCTTTTTCAAATAAGTATTTTTTAGGATTATAAACTTCTAAATATTTTTTTATAGTATCTTTTATATGATTTTCTAAGGGAATTTGTCTTGTTTTGTTCCCTTTTCCAATAACCTCAACCCATTTATCTTTTATATTTTCTAATCTTAAATTTCTAGCTTCACTAATTCTTAGTCCTAATCCAAAAATAGTAATAATTGCGGTATATTCAAATAAATTAGCAACATTAAGTGCCTCTTTTATATGATTTAGTGATATAGGCTTCGGTAAAGTCTTTGGCACTGAAATTTGTTCATCTCCTACTATCTTAAAATTAAATCCACTATCTTCAAGATAGTTAAAAAAACTTCTAAGAATAGAAACTTTTTTTGCTATAGTTTTTCTATTTTGAGAAGCAATTTTAATACGATAAGAAGTTATATTTATTCTATTATTATCTAATTCAATATAATTAATAGCATCACTTAATACACTATAATATGTTTTATATGTAATATTGCTTTTTGTATTTTCTACTTGTTTTAGAAAATTTTTAAGATGCTTTTTTAAAAATTCCATAATATAACTCTTTTGCCTTTATATAATTTTTTTTTGCTTTTTTTTCTAGTTCTTTATCCAAAAGTTTTGAATGGGGTAAATTTTTGTATTCTCCCATAATAACTTCTAACATCATTTTTATTCTTATTTTATCGGCTTTTGTGATTATTTCTTTATTTGAAATTGATTCTATATCAAATAAATAGTTATTTGAATCTTTTATAAATTTTTTCCATGTTTGTGCTATTTTAGTTTGTGTAATAATAGTAAAAGCCATTCTATTATATTTATCAAGTTCATATGCTTTATTTGCTAATTTTTCTGCTTTTTCATATTCACCTAATTCAAAATATGCTTTTGCTTCAAGAGAATATCTATAACTATCATTTAAAAAATAATATAAAAAAACTCCTAATACAACTACAAAAAAGAATAATATCTTTTTCATAGCTCACCCAATAATGTAGAGTGTCTTGCTTCTTTTATGTTAATATCCACTATTTTTCCAAGCATACTTTCATCACCTTTTGCCTCTACACTATAAAAATTATCACTTTTTCCATATATTTTACCATCTTCATATCTTTCTACTAATACTTTATAGGTTTTTCCTATTTGCTCTTTAGCTTTCTTTTCTAAAATCTCTCTTTGAAGAGCTTGTAATTTATGAAGCCTTTCTTTTGCTATTTCTTTATCCACTTGATTTGTAAATGTAGCTGCTTCTGTATGAGGTCTTGGTGAATATACAAAACTAAACATTTGCTCAAACTCTGCTTTTTTTACTACATCTATAGTATCTTCAAAATCCTCTTCACTCTCACCTGGAAAACCTACAATAATATCAGTTGAAATAGTAATATCTGGAATTTTTCTTAATTTTTCAATTCTATCTAAAAACCATTCTTTAGTATACCCTCTTCTCATCTCTTTTAAAAGTTTTGTACTTCCACTTTGAAGAGGAAAATGGATATATTTACAAATTTTTGGATTTGTTGCAAACTCTTCAATAAACTCATCATCAGCATGAAGTGGATGAGGAGATGTAAATCTAATTCTTTCAATTCCATCAATTTTACTTACTTCTTGTAGTAGTTTTGTAAAATTTACTTTTTCATGCTCAACTGAAAACCTTTTTCCATAATTATTTACATTTTGCCCAAGAAGTGTAACCTCTTTTACACCTTCATTAGCTAATTTTTGAATCTGCTTTAAGATTATATCCATAGGAATAGAAATCTCTTTTCCTCTAGTTTTTGGAACAATACAAAAAGAGCATTTTTTATCGCATCCTATCATAATATTTACAAAATCTTTATAAGGATTTGAGCGAAACTCTTTAAAAATATATGTAGTATCATCATAATCTATATCAGTAATTACTGCTTTTGGAGTAGATAAAGCTTCTTTTATTCTACTTACATTTCTAGCACCTAATACAAAATCTACTACTGGGGCTTTTTGTATTATCTCTTTTCCCATATGGCTTGCAGTACAACCACAAACCCCTATTTTTGCATCTGGTTTTTTATATTTTTTTAATACACCTATTTCACTAAACATTTTAGCTACAGGCTTTTCTCTAACAGAACATGTATTTATAATAAGTAAATCAGCTTCTTTTTTATCATCTGTTACAACATATTCATCAGATAATTCAGCTATCAGATGGTCTGTATCTTTTACATTCATCTGACAACCAAATGTTTCTATATAAAGTTTTTTCATTTTTTACCTTATAATATATGCATCTCGTACATATATCCATTTTCTTCAAGAGAATATTTTACTTCTCTAAAATATACAGAATATCCTCTTTTTTCAAGTTCGTCTATTAAGTCTTGAATATCTTTATATGATGTTTCTCTATGAAAATAATAAAAACTATCTTTTTTTACATTTTCTAAAAATTTTTCCATATCCATAGTTTTTATTTTATTATCTGTTGTTACTAATTTTAATTCCATTTTTTCTACCTTTTTATTGAATTGATGAATTTGATATTTATTTTATCAAAATTTTAGTGTAAAATTATAAAAAAAATAATTAAAAAAGGTAATAAATTGGATAAAACTGTAGATATTTTAAATGCATTGGCAAATGAAAAAGGTTTAAAGTTCGAAGAAGTAGTAGAAGCTTTCAAAATCGCTTTACTAAAAACTACTCAAAAAATGCTTGGAGATGTAAATATTGTAATAGATTTTGATGAAGAAAACAAAAAATTACATATTTACCAAATCGCTGAAGTAGTAGCTGATGATGATCCAAGAGCTTTAGAAAATGAAGAAAGTTATATTTATTTAGATGAAGCTCACGAAATTGATCCAAACTTAAAAGTTGGTGATAAAGTGGAATTTGAGCTTGATTTTGAAAAATTAGGAAGAACTGGGGCTGCAAATCTTCAAAGAGAACTTGATTTTCAAATATTAAGACTAATTGAAAAAGAGATTTATAACAAATACAAAAATAGACTTGGTGAACTAATCACAGGAATTGTAGTAAGAGTAGATAATGAGAATAACACTTATATCGAAATTGGTGAAGTAAAAGGGGTATTACCTCAAAGAAATAGAATCAAAGGTGAGAGCTTTAAAGTTGGTGATCCTTTAAAAGCTGTTATTAAATATGTGAATATGGATAGAAACAAAGGTATCACAATAGAAATAAGTAGAACAACTCCTAAATTTTTAGAAGAACTTATTAAATTAGCAGTTCCTGAAGCAAAAGAAGGAATTATAAAAATTCATTCTATTTCAAGAATCCCTGGTGTTAGAGCAAAAGTAGCAGTAAGTAGCTTAAAACCACAAATTGATCCAATTGGAACTATTATTGGAGCTAAAGGGGTAAGAATAAACTCTATCTCAAAAGAATTAAATGGAGAAAATATCGATGTAATCGAATATAATGAAGCACCAGAACTTTTCGTAGCTAGAGCTTTAGCACCAGCTATCGTAGATAGCGTAAAAATCGAAGAAGGTGAAGATATGCCTATAGCAAAAGTTAGTATAAAACCTGACCAAAAAGCAAAAGCTATCGGAAAAAATGGAATCAATATTACCCTAGCTAGTATGCTTACAAAACATAAAATTGAATTAGTTGAAAAAGAAGATAACGAACCTAAAAAAGATGCTAAAGACTTTGATAAATTATTTAGCTTTTAAGGATTAACGATGAAAGTAGCACTAATACAACAAAAATATCATGGAAGTAAAGAAAAAACTATTGCAAAAACTGTAGAGATGATAAATAAAACCTCATCAGAATTAGTAATATTACAAGAACTTCATCAAACTGAATATTTTTGTAAGTCAGAAGATACTAAGTTTTTTGATTATGCTGATGATTATAAAAAAGATATAGAGTTTTGGCAAAATATTAGTGCTACAAAAAATATTGTTTTAGTAACATCTTTATTTGAAAAAAGAGCTGATGGAATTTATCATAATACCGCTTATGTATTTGATAAAGGAAAGCTTGCTGGAAAATATAGAAAAATGCATATTCCAGATGATCCTGGCTTTTATGAAAAATTTTATTTTACACCTGGGGATATTGGATTTGAGCCAATTGATACAAGTGTAGGAAGATTAGGAGTACTTGTTTGTTGGGATCAATGGTATCCTGAAGCAGCAAGAATTATGGCTCTAAAAGGAGCTGAAGTTTTAATATACCCTACTGCTATTGGATGGTTAGAGTGTCCAAAAGATAGATATGATGAGTTATGTGAAAAAGAAAATACTCCTGAAGAAAAACAAAAAATGCTTGATGCTTGGATAAGTGTCCAAAGAGGACATGCTATAGCAAATGGACTTCCTGTAATTACAGTAAATCGTGTAGGAAGTGAAGAAGATAGTAGTGGTGTTTTAGCTGGAACTAAATTTTGGGGAAATAGCTTTGTTTTTGGTCCTCAAGGAGAATTTTTAGCTCAAGCAAGTAGTGATAAAGAAGAAGTTATTGAAGTAGAAATTGATTTAAATGCTTCAAAAGAGATTAGAAAAATCTGGCCTTTTTTAAGAGATAGAAGAATAGAAAATTATGATTGCTTACTAAAAAGATATTGTGATGGGTAAAAAAGATATTATCTCAAAAGATGTTATTACAAAACTTATCAAAGATATAGCAAAATATATTTTAAATATTGAAGTTAATAATCTAACTTTAATTGATAAAGAGCTTCAAAGAGTAGAAGATAGAAAAGCTGATGTAATAGCTAATGTAGATAATAAATATATTCTTCATATAGAAATTCAAAATCAAAATGATAAAACAATGCCTTTAAGAATGATGAGATATTTTACCGATATTGCCTTTATTTCAGATTTACCTATAAAACAATATATGATTTATATTGGAAAAGAAAAGTTAAATATGTCTAATATTATAAAAGGTATTGATTTTGAATATAAATATAATATAATAGATATGAAAACTATAGATTGTGAAAAATTCATAAAACTTGATACTCCTGATAGTTTAGTATTAGCAATTTTATGTGATTTTAAAGATAAAAATCCACAAGATATTGTAAATTATATTATAAAAAGATTATACGAACACTCTAAAAATAACGAAAAAATGTTTAGAGAATATATGCTAATGCTTGAAGAATTATCTAAAAATAGAAATTTAGAAAAAGCAGTTCAAAAAGGAGAAGATATGTTAACTGAGATAAATTATGAAACTTTACCTTCTTTTTATTTAGGGTTTGAAAAAGGTGAAGAAAAGGGGATTGAAAAGGGGATTGAAAAAGGGGTAAAAGCTATATATGTTTTTGAAAAAAACCCAAAAAAAATAGCTCAGATGATGGAAATAGATGAAAATATGGTATATAATATATTAAATAAAATTCAAGGAGAAAATAATGCCAATGTTAGATAGTTTTATGGTTGACCATACAAAAATGAATGCTCCAGCAGTGAGACTTGCAAAAAAAATGAAAACACCTTGTGGTGATGTGATTAGTGTATATGATTTAAGATTTGTAGAACCAAATAAAGAGATCCTTTCAAGTGAAGGAATTCATACATTAGAGCATCTTTTTGCTGGATATATGAGAGATCATTTAAAAGGGTATGAAATTATTGATATTTCACCTATGGGATGTAGGACTGGATTTTATATGAGTGTGATTGGTGAGCCTAAAAATAAAGAGATTAGAAAAGCTTGGAAAAAATCGATGAAAGATATTTTAAAAACAGAAAATATTCCTGAAGCAAATGTATATCAATGTGGAAGTTGCTATATGCATTCACTAAAAAAAGCAAAAATTATTGCAAAAACTATTCTTAAAAGAGGAATAGGAAAAATTAGTAATAAAAGACTGAAATTAAAAGGGAAAATCCCTAATATTTGCGATATTAAAAATGCAAAAGAGATTGGATGAAAGAAGCTTTTGAAGAATTTAAAAGTTTAATATTAAAAAAAAAGTATTATGAAGCTCACGAAGTACTTGAAGAGATTTGGCATCCTTTAAGAAAATCTCTTCATCCTGATAGGGATATTATTCGTGGATTTATTAATGCTGCTGTGAGTTTAGAGCTTAAAAAAAGAGGAAGAAATAATTATCTAAAAGTATGGAAAACATACGAAAAACATAAAAAAAATATCAAAAACAATCCTCTTTATGAAGATTTAGTTATATTTCTAGATAATTATCCAAAAGGATTTTAATGATTATTGAAAAACTTTCAAAAAAAACATTAGAAGAGATTAAAAAAGCAAATAAAGAACCCTACCCTTTATATTATAAAGAGGTGTTTAATAATTTATTAAAACAAGAAAATATTGAATTAAATCCAAAACTATTATTAGAAAACAAAACTATTAATGATAAATTTTTAGAAAAAACAGCTAAAACCACAGAGTTTATATATTCCACAAATGAAAATATTAAGACAAATTCTAAAAATTTTGTACAAGAAATTGAAATTACAAATTTAAATGATGAAATTAAACTTTTAATAAAAAATTTTGAAAATGAGCTATTAAATAAATTAAATGAATCAAATAAAAAAATAGAATCCCTTCAAAAAGAATTAAATAATGTTTATAAAGAAATCAACATTGATTCTTTAACAAAAGCATATTCAAGAAAAGCTTTAAATCAAGATTTAAAAAAATTTATTGAAATAGGACAAACAAAAGAATTAGATCTGGCTTTAGTAGTTATTGATTTAGACAATTTCAAACAAATAAATGATACTTATGGACACTTAGTAGGTGATTTTGTACTTATTAAAGTAGTTCAAATTATTTCAAATATTATAAGAAATGAAGATAAAATATATAGGTTTGGTGGTGATGAATTTATAATTATCTTTAATAGAATAAATAAACTTGTTATAAAAAAAATCACAGAAAAAATAAGACAAAAAATTGAATCTACTAAATTGAAATATAAAAATAATATTATAACATTAACATTATCTATAGGTGTAGCTTGTCACCATAAAGGAGATGATACAGATTCTATTTTAAATAGAGCTGATAAAGCAGTATATGAATCAAAAAAATCCAAAAATAAGGTTACAATTTTATGTTAGATTTTGTACATTTTAATATACATACAGATTATTCTCTTCTTCATTCTTCTCTTAAATTAAAAGAACTTGTTAAAAAAGCAGAAGAACTCGAATTTAAAGCTATAGCAGTTACAGAACTTGCAAATATGTTTAGTGCGGTAGACTTTTATAAACAAGCAAAAAACTTTAAACCTATCATCGGGATAGATGCTTATATTGATGATGAAAAGTATAGACTAAAACTAATTGCAAAAACAAAACAAGGTTATGATAATTTAATGTATCTTTCAAGTATATCATACCTTTATCATTATAAAAACAATGAATATGCAATAATCCCTTATGAAGAGCTTCTAAAACACAAAGAAGGTATTGTAGTTATTATAAATTATTTAGAAAGTGAAGTAGGATTTCATCTAAATCTTCTAAATCAAGACAACTTTATGCAAGGTGCTTTAGGATATGAAAAAGCAAAAGAGATAGCTATTAAGTATAAAAATGATTTTGATGAGATATATTTTGAAATTAGAAGAGATGGTTTTAAAGAGGAAAAATTTATTGAAAATGATGTAATAAATTTAAGTAAAGAACTAAATATTCCTTTGCTTGCAACTTCTGATGTATGGCATTTAGATAAATTAGACTTCATATACTCAGATGCTTTAGAATGTATTGGTGAAAATAAACAATTTGATGATTTACATAGAACTCTTCCTAAAAAAAGCTACTTAAAATCAAAAGAAGAGATGATTAAAGCTTTCGAAGATTTACCAGAAGCTATTGAAAACACTTCAAAACTTGCAGATTCTATAGAGTTAGATTTAAAATTAGGAGATCCAACTCCACCAAAATTTAAATTTACAAAAGAATATGCTAAAAACGAAGGTTTAGACTTTGATAATGATGCTGATTACTTTAGTTATAAATGTCGCGAAGGTTTAGAAAAGAGATTAAAACATATTCCAAAAGAGAAACATCAAGAATATAAAGACAGACTTGAGCATGAAATAAAAATTATTAATCAAATGAAATTCCCAGGATATATGCTTATCGTATGGGATTTTGTGCGTGAAGCTCATAGTAGAACTCCTCATATTCCAGTAGGACCAGGTAGGGGTTCGGCCGCAGGTAGCTTAGTAGCATATTCTTTGGGTATTACAAATATAGACCCTCTTAAATATGGACTTCTTTTTGAGAGATTTTTAAATCCAGAGAGGGTGAGTATGCCCGATATCGATATGGACTTTTGTCAGGATAAAAGAGGTGATATTATTGAATATGTTAGAGAAAAATATGGAAAAGTAAACGTAGCTCAAGTAATTACTTTTGGTTCACTTCTTGCAAAAGGGGTTTTAAGAGATGTAGCAAGAATTTTTGGAATTGATTATTCTATAGCTGATCAATTTGTAAAACTAATCCCTGATAAACTTGGAATCAAACTAAATGAAGCCTATGAGGAAGAAGAAAAAATAAAAGAATTAGTAGAGAATGAGCCTGTTTATAAAAGATTATATGAATTTGGTCTTAAACTTGAAGGACTAAAAAGAAATACAGGAATGCATGCAGCTGGAGTGGTAATTAGTGATAACCCTTTATGGGAAAAAACTCCTTTATATCGCCAAGAAGAAAACTATGTAACTCAATATTCACTAAATTTTCTTGAAGATGTAGATTTAATCAAATTTGACTTTTTAGGACTTAAAACTCTAACAGTTATTGATAATGCCTTAAAATTTATCAAACAAAACCATAATGTAGATATAGATTTTTCTACAATGGAGATGGATGATAAAAAAGTGTTTGATTTAATCTCAAGTGGAAATACTTTAGGACTATTCCAGATAGAATCTGATGGAATGCAAGATTTAAATAAAAGATTAAAACCAGATTGTTTTGAAGATGTAATTGCGGTACTTGCTTTATATAGACCAGGTCCTATGGATGCTGGAATGACTGAAGACTTTGTAAAAAGAAAAAATGGAATTGAGCCTGTTAGTTATTTCTTTGATGATTTTGCTCCTATACTTGAACCTATTTTAAAACCAACTTATGGGGTAATTGTATACCAAGAACAAGTTATGCAAATCGTTCAAGAGATTGGTGGTTTTAGCTTAGGAGAAGCAGATATTATCCGTAGGGCTATGGGTAAAAAAAATATCGAATATATGAAACAAAAAGCTGAAGAATTTGCTGATGGAGCTGTAAAAAAAGGGCTTAAAAGAGAAGAAGCAATTGAATTATTTAATTTAATTGAAAAATTCGCTGGTTATGGATTTAATAAATCCCATTCAGCTGCATATGCGATGATTACATATCAAACAAGCTATTTAAAAGTGTATTATCCTGCTGAATTTTTCTCAGCTCTACTCTCAAGTGAAAAAGATAATACAGATAAAATAGTAAAATATATCAATGAAGTAAAAAGAATGGGCTTAGAGGTTTTACCTCCAAGTGTACATCAATCAGGTGATGACTTTACTCCGGTTGATGGTGGTATCCTTTTTGGACTTGGTGCTATTAAAGGAGTAGGAAGTAAGGCAATTGAATCTATCATAGAAAATAGACCATTTAAGGATTTAGAAGATTTTGTGCTTAAAGTAGATACTTCTAAAGTAAATAAAAGAGTTTTTGAAGCATTGATTAAATCAGGTGCAATGGATGGACTTGGATATACAAGAAAAGCAATGCTTGAACAAATCGAAGAGATGCTTGAATTTAAAAAAAGAATTGAAGATGGTGAAAAAAGAAAAGCAAACTCTTTATTTGCAGATTTTGATGACTTTGTAAATGAAACACTTCAACTTAAAAATTTAGCTGAGTTTGACCAAAAGACACTACTTGATTTAGAATATGAAGCTTTAGGATTTTATGTAAGTGGACATCCACTTGACCCATATAAAGAACAAATAGAAAAATTACCTATTAGCTATTCATCAGATATTGAAGAGCTTGATAAAACAGAAGCAATGTTTGTAGGTAAAATAGAAAATATAAAAACAAGACTTGCTAAAAAAAGTGGAAATAAATTTGGAATTATTACCTTGATGGATTATCATGGAAGTTTTGAATTTATGGTATTTAAAGATATGCTTGAAACATTTGAAAATATAAATAAAGATGATCCTGTTGCTATTGTTTGTTATATCGAAAATAGTGGTGATTTTAAAAGAATAAATTGCAAAAAAGTGCTTTCTTTAGATGAAGCAGTAAATGAAAAAGTTGAAACTAAAAAATCTCAAAAAATAGAAATTGAAGATTTTTACTATCATATTGAATTAGACACAAATTATGAAAAACAATTTCTTGAAATTTATAAAAAAGCAAAACAAAATCCAGGAAATAAAAGACTTATCTTAATGATAAAAACACCATTTGGATTTAGTATGGAGATAAAAACTTCTATCTTAACTGCTGGACTTTAATAATCCATTTTAAATCCGATTTTATAAATAAAAAAGGGTTTAAAATGGATGTTAAACTTACAAATAATTTGCAATATGCACAAATGGATTTGAATGCAAAATATAAAAAAACAACAATGGATATCGATTTTATAGATAAAAATGGTAAAAAAATAGATTTTTCTATGACATTTGAAGATTTTAGCTATGTATATAAAGAAAAAACTCTATCTTATACAAAAGAGGAAGTATATAACCAAGCAAAAGTAGCAGAAGCTTTAAATAAAGGTGATTTTAAAACATTAGATGAAATATTTAAAAAACTCACAGCAAAAGTAAATTCAAGCTCACTTAATTATCAAAAAACAGAAATAAAAGCACATTCTCATTCTGTAAAAATAGAAGGTTTAAGCACTGAAGAAGCTAAAGCTTTAGTAAGTGATGATGGTTATTTTGGAATAGACCAAACAGCAAAAAGGGTATTTGCTTTTGTAATCAAAGGTGCAAAAGATGATCCAGAGTTACTAAAAGCTGGGCGTGAAGGTGTGATTCAAGGACTAAAAGATGCTGAAATTGAATGGGGAGGAAAACTTCCAGATATTGCCTATAAAACTCAAACAAAAACTTTATCTCTGCTTGATGAATATATGGCAAAACTTGGAATTAATAGTTTTGAAGCAAATGCTTAAACTTCATTATCATACAAATTAGCTCTAAATTTTCTAAGAGTCTTTTTTATATCTTTTGATAATTTAAGCAATTCATCATATTTGTTTTCAGGAACTGTATTATGTTTTGTAAGATTCATAAAGTTATGCTCATAAGCAATATCTAAAATCTCTTTTGCTTTTTGATGAAGCTTTTGATGTTCTTCATATACTTCATAAAATAAAGCTAAATTTATCTCTTTTAAAGAGTCTTTATTTTCTTCAAGCCATTTGCCAAATTTGCACTTTCTATGAGCTTCTTCATCTATCATTGTCTCGGTAGGTGTTTTATCACAAATTAAACTTTTATTTATATTCTCAAGCCAAATAGTATGATTTTTTATCGCTTCAGAAATCTCTGTTACAGGATTATTATGCATATTTTTTACCCCTTTTTTAATTAATTATATCATTTTCCCATAAAATAAAACACAAATCCTGCTATTATTGCAAAAACTAATGAATAGTATTTGTTTTTCTTATATAAATCCCAAGTTATCCAAAAAGGTACTATATTTAATGCTATTACAAATACATATTTACCAAAATAATCTAAAGTTGGATAAATAAAAATATCAAATTTTATAATCCCTGCCAAAATAAATATATATCCAATAAATAAAACAATTTTATCTTTCATAAAACACCTTTTTTTTAGTAAAATTATACTAAAAAAAGGCAATATATGAAACTACACCTAATCTCTCTTGGATGTGTAAAAAACCTAGTAGATTCTGAAGTGATGCTTGGTAAACTAAAAAACTATACAATAACTTCAAATATAAGTGAAGCTGATGTTATTATTATCAATACTTGTGGATTTATCGAAAGTGCAAAAGAAGAAAGTATAAATACAATTCTTGAAGCAATAGAAGAAAAAAAAGAAGATGCTATTTTAGTAGTAGCTGGATGTTTAAGTGAGAGATATAAAAATGAACTTGCTAAAGAACTACCTGAAGTAGATATTTTTACAGGTGTTGGAGATTATGCAAGAATTGATGAATTAATAGCTAAAAAACAATCTCAATTTAGTGATGAAGTATACCTAATCCATAATGAAGATAGAATAATCACAAATTCAAACTATCATGCTTATATTAAACTTAGCGAAGGGTGTAATCAAAAATGCTCATTTTGTGCTATTCCTGGATTTAAAGGTAGATTAAATTCAAGAAGTATTGATGAAATTATAGATGAAATTAAAAGATTAAAAGATAGAGGGTTTATTGATTTTTCTCTAGCTTCACAGGACTCTTCATCGTATCTAAGAGATAAAGGTATTCGTGATGGACTTGAAAGGCTAATAGATGAAATTGATAAAATTGATGGTATAAATGTAAGAATTTTATATCTATACCCAAGTACTACTACAAAAAGACTTGTTAAAAAAATATTAAATTCTAAAAATGTACAAAATTATTTCGACATGCCAATCCAGCATATAAGTGAAAAAATGCTTAAAATTATGAAAAGAGGAAGCAGTGTAAATAAGCTAAAAGAGCTACTTCACCTTATGAGAGAAGAATTTAGTTTTGTAAGAACTTCTGTAATAATTGGACATCCAGGTGAAAGTAATGAGGACTTTGAAATACTTAAAAATTTCTTAAAAGAATACGAATTTGATAGAGTAAATGTATTTGCTTATTCTGATGAAGAAGGAACAAGTGCATATTTAAGAAAAGATAAAATTGATGAAAAAACGATAGAAAAAAGGATAAAAGAGATAAATAAAATCATCAAAAAATCTACTCGTAATAGATTAAAACTATACTTAGATAAAAAAATAGAATGTTTTATGGATGGACTAACAGATGATGGACTTTTTTATAGTGTCCGCCCAAAACTTTGGACTCCTGAAGTAGATGGAGATATTTTAATAAACGAAAGTGAAATTGAAAACCTTGAGATTGGAAAAGTTTATAATGTAATACCTAATCAATTAGTAGGAGAAGAGTTAGTTGGAAAAATCACACAATAATCTCTTAGCCTTCTCTGCTGGAGTGGATTCTACTGCTCTATTTTTTATATTATTAGAAAAAAATATCCCTTTTGATATAGCGATAGTAAACTATCACAAAAGAAAAGAGAGTGATGAAGAAGTAGAATATGCTAAAACTTTAGCAAAAAAATATAATAAAAAAATATATATAAAAGATTGTTATTTAAATGATAGCAATTTTGAAGCAAAAGCAAGAGAGTGTAGAT
>Ga0256843_1000490_pt1 | contig 34154 bp, 30 predicted proteins | sample AlvinellametaG_FD_191572 | JGI IMG/M metagenome (GOLD analysis project Ga0256843, IMG submission 191572) | Pompeii worm associated microbial communities from hydrothermal vent at the East Pacific Rise, Pacific Ocean - Alvinella | ecosystem: Host-associated > Annelida > Integument > Unclassified ...
AAGCTCTCCTATGCAGTCAAAGAGTTTTTAAAACAGCATCCACGTGTCAAAAGCTTTGAAGATGCACCACAACATATGGGTGGCTTTGGTGCAAAAGTGGTACATCTCTAGCGATGAGAAGTCTCACGCAAGCAGACATCATAGCCGATGAGGCGGAGTTTATGCTTTTGTACAAACCTGCAGGGATGAACTACCACTGCGAAGATTCAGAGAAAGGTTTTGTAGTGCTTGCTCAAGAGCTTATGCAGACAAAAGAGCTCTACAGCGTGCATCGCCTTGACAAGATGACATCGGGACTTATTCTCCTTGCCAAATCATCCAAAGCAGCCAATCACTTTGCTACGATGTTTGAAGCGCGTGCAATTGAGAAGTACTACATTGCTATCAGCACAAGAAAACCAAAGAAAAAACAAGGCTGGATAAAAGCAGATATGGCTCCCTCACGCAGAGGCAGTTACAAGTTGCTGCAGACAAAAAACAATCCTGCCATCACACAGTTTCACTCCACATCCATCCGTCCAAATGAGCGACTCTTTTTACTGAAACTCCACACCGGAAAAACACACCAGATACGTGTAGCTTTAAAAAGCATAGGCGCACCCATAGCCGGAGATATTCGCTACGCGGATGCAAATGAAGCAAAAAAAGAGGAGCGTGGATACCTTCACGCTTATGCTCTGCGTTTTACTCTTAACAATAAAGCCTACAGCTACACCCTTCCTCCACGTGAGGGAGAACGCTTTTGCACAGAGGAGTTAGATATAATTCTACGTGAGCAATATAACAAACCCTGGGAGCTTTTCTAATGGCAAAAAAAGTAGCAATAATCGGTGGCGGAGCCAGCGGGCTCTTTAGTGCTATACTCTGTGCAGAGAGTGGGTGTGAAGTAACTCTTTTTGAACAAAACAACAAACTTGCAAAAAAGATTTTGGTCTCAGGAAACGGACGCTGTAACATCACCAACAAAAATCTCTCTTCAAATGACTACCTTGGGCAAAATCCCAGCTTTGTCAGCTATGCATTCGAGCAGTTTGGATTTAGCCACTTTAAGAACTATATGGAGTCGATGGGACTGCTGCTTGATGTCAAAGCAGATGGCAGAGCCTATCCACTAAGTAATGAAGCTAAAAGTGTAGCACGCCTCTTTGAAGAGCGAGCGCGTGAGCTGGGTGTCATCATCCATCTCAATGCAAAGATAAACTCCATAAAAGAGTTTTTAAACAAATATGATGCAGTCATTGTAGCAACAGGCTCACGCGCTGCTAGTCATCTTGGAGGCTCAGATGATGGAGAAACGTTTGCACAGGAGTTTGGACATACCATTATCCCAGCTTACCCTTCCCTTGTACAGCTTGAGATTGACTCGAAAATAGTCCATAAGATGGCAGGAGCCAAGGTTGATGGAGAGGTAACACTTTTCATCAATCATCAAAAAGAGCTCACAACTCAAGGAGACATCCTCTTTACAAACTACGGAGTTTCAGGCTTTGCCATTCTTGACATCTCTCAACGTGCAAGCCAAGCCCTTTTAGAGTTTGCTCACGTGAGCATTGCACTCAATCTCCTGCCAAACTTTACAATGCAAAAACTTAGCACCCACATCACAAATGTAGCAAAAAAACGTCCCGAGTATTCAATTCTTGACATTTTAATAGGGCTTTTACCTATTAAAATAGCTACAAATCTGCTAGACTTTTTAGATATTGCTCACGCAACAAAAGCAAATACCATAAACCCTAAAACAGCCAAAAAGATAGCCAACACCATTACAAACTGGCGTTTTGAGATAGAAGATACACACGGATTTCGTCACGCAGAGGTAAGTGGCGGAGGAGTTGATGTAAGTGAGATAAATCCAAAAAGTTTTGAATCACTCAAACAAAAAAATCTCTACTTCACCGGAGAGGTTTTAGACATTGTAGGACGACGCGGCGGATACAACTTCGCCTTTGCCTGGGCAAGTGCTTATTTGGCAGCACAAAACATAACAAAAAAATAAATACTTATCCCATAAATATTTTCATACCAACTAGTATTACTAACATAAAACTTGCATAAGTAATTAAAATTTCTAAGGTTTCTGCTCCACTACCATTATTAAACTGTTTTTCTATTCTTTTTGCAATAAACATAGGTAAATTATTAATACTTGCATCCATTTTTGCAAATCCTCCAGGAATATAAACTATTTTTGATATAAAATCTTTCATCTTATTTCGTTTATGTGTCTCACCATGATAAATTGTAATATCATCATCATTTAATGTATTTGTAGAAAAATAAAGAAAACTTTGACTAAAACCTGCATAATACAAAGCTGCAATTCTTTTATTTATTAATTGCCATCTTGTATAATAATGGACAATAAACCATAAAACAAGATATACTAAAAAAGTTCCTATTTCAGGCATTGTAATACATTTTTCCACCCATTTTGGTGGCCATAAGCCTCCAGTCATAATTGCTCCAAAAAGACTCAACTGTACTAAAAAACCTGCATTCGCCATATTCTCTTTATGATTATGATATGTTTCCCACAACTGTACTTTTGTTGTTAAAAAATTTTGTATCTTAGTATCATCCATCTTTTTTATATTCTCTCTTATATTAAAATCGTATTATTATATAAAAAAAACTTAAAATAAAAATGATTTGCTATAATAACCAAAACAAAAAAGGTTAAATAATGTCAACACCCTTAATTATCATTATAGTCTTAGCCATCATCCTTATTTTGATGTACAACTCACTTGTTGCAAAGAAAAATCAAGTTGAGAATATCTTTGCAAGTGTCGATACACAGCTTAAAAAGCGTTATGACCTCATCCCTAACCTTGTTGCATCTGTTTCAAAATATATGGAGTACGAAAAGTCTATCTTGGAAGATATTACAAAACTTCGCAGCGAAGCAAACAAACCAAATATCTCTGAAAAAGAGAAGATTGAACTCGATGCCAAAATAAGCAGCGCTTTAGGTTCTATTATGATAGCTGTAGAGAACTACCCCGACTTAAAAGCCAATGAAAATGTTATGCATCTGCAACGCTCTTTAAATGAAGTAGAGGCACAAATTGCAGCAGCCCGTCGTGCCTACAATCAAGCGGTGACTGACTACAATAATGCACTAGAGATGATACCGACTAACATTATGGCAAATGCTATGGGATACAAACCAAAAGATGTTTTCGTTATCTCTGAAACAGAGAGAAAAAATGTCAATGTAGGTGAGCTTTTTAACAAATAACCCCTTATGAAAAGCATTAGCGAACTTACAGATTTTTACTATAAAACACTCTATCCTGTTCTACAAAAACTAGAAGAAGATAGAAAAAATATAAAAAAAAGAATAATCTCGGTTGCTATTCTTTATACACTTATTGTTTTTGGAGTATTTTTTGCAATTGTAGGAAATTTTAATTTTGATGCTTTTATTTATGTTGGTATTTTTTATGTTGCTACTTTAGCATCGATATACAGATACCTTATCAGTGACTATACATCAGACTTTAAAGCAAAAATCATTGCACCGCTTATTTATGAGATAGATAAAAACCTCAACTATCATCCTGAGATGCATATACCAACTGCAAATTTCAACCGCTCCAAACTCTTTACTAGCAAACCGGATAAAGTAGATGGAAATGATTATGTATATGGAAAGATTGACAACATAGAGATAGCTTTTTCAGATTTTCACGCCCAAAAAGAGCAAAAAGATGCAAAGGGAAATAGATCTTTTGAGACAATCTTTCAAGGACTCTTTATTGTCTCTGATTTTCATAAAAACTTTAAAGCAGAGACAATCGTTCTACCAGACAGCGCACAAAAAGTTTTTGGAGAGCTTGTGGGAGGGTGGCTTCAATCGAACAATCTCTCACGCAAACAACTTATAAAGATGGATAATCCGGACTTTGAAAAAGAGTTTGTAGTCTATGGCACAGATCAGATTGAAGCACGATATATTCTCACGCATACACTGATGCAAAAACTCCTCAACTACAAAAAAAAGACAAAACATCCGATATATATCTCATTTATCGGCGGAAAAATATATATGGCAATAGAGTATAATGATGATATGTTTGAACCATCTGTTTTTCATTCACTATTAGAGTATAAAATAGCAATGCAATATGTTGCAACTCTACATTTGGCAATCGGCATTGTAGAAGAGTTAAAACTCAATCAAAAATTATGGAGTAAAGTATGAAATTAAAAGTGGGACTTGTAGCACTGCTCGCTACACTCAATCTATGGGCTGTTACTGTCGGTGAAAAACCAAAAGAGGTAATAATCTCTGGTGAAAATGGCGGTATGGTAAAAGATGGGGCAGCCTGGGATTCATCTTCTGTAAAAGATAAAGTCTATGTAATGTTCTATGTTGATCCAGATGAAAAAGATCTCAACTCTGCATTTTCAGATGCACTTAAAAAGAAAAACTATAGAAAAAAAGGGGCATACGGTAGTATAGCGATTATAAATCTTGCAGCTACCTGGAAGCCAAATGTTATTATTGAGTCACTTCTTAAGAGCAAACAAAAAGAGTTTCCAGAGACCATCTATATCAAAGATAAAAAGAGTATTTTAGTCAAAGAGTGGAATCTTGCTGATGACAACAATGATATTCTTATTTTTGACAAAGATGGGAAAGTTCTCTTTTATAAAGCCGGAAAAATGAGTGATGATGATATGCAAAAAGCATTTACAATTATTGAGGAACATATTTAGATGAATGATGAAACAAATATTTTAAGCAAGAGTTTAAAAGACCTTTTCACAACAAAGATGCTTACCTACTCTATAGCACCTTTTGTTATAAGTATGATAGTGCTCTATATACTTTTCTTTATAGTAGCAGGTATGGGAGTAGATCAACTCACAACTATGCAGGTCGCTTCTACACAGACAACACTACAAAATGGTATTCCGCATACGGAGAGCTTTGCAGCGACACTACAAGGCACGGCAATTATCAAATTTTTAATGAGTTCAGCCCTTACTTCATGGATAGCTTCCTTTTTAGTCTATACCATTGGGGGTTTTATGACACTCTATCTCTCAATCTTTGTTGCACTGCTTGTTATTGGTTTTTTAACACATAATATTTTGCGTGAAATTCAGATGCGCCACTATCAGGATGTAGAGATGATAGGTTATTCCAATGCCATTGAGAGTATCTTTTTAACTCTCAAATGGATATTTGTTATGATGATTCTCTTTTTAGCTTTTATTCCGCTCTATTTTATTCCTATTTTAAATGTTATAGCCTTTAACTTCCCACTCTACTATTTTTTCCATAAAATGATGACCTATGATGTCAGCTCAAATATCTGTACAAAAGAGGAAGCTAAACAAATAGCTTATTTTCACGGAAGTACATTAAGACTTAAGACTTTAGGACTTTATCTACTCTCACTTATCCCTTTTGTAATCTTCTTTGCATCGGTATTTTATGTTATATATTTGGGGCATAGTTATTTTATAGAGGTGAGAAAATTACGTAATGAAAATTAACATTTTTATGTTATAATTTTAATGAAACAAAATGAGTATTGAGGTTAACCACCTCTTGACACCGTTTAAAGGGTTAGGACGAAAGTTCTAACCCTTTTTTTTTGCCTTTTTTTAAGCAAAAGTGGGTAGTGTTGGGTGGGAGTGTCGAACGAAAGGGCAACATCATGTTGTTCAAAATACTCATTTTGTTGCTAATACTTGGATACTTTACTCATCTATATTAGCAAAAGGAAGGGCTGGTTACCCTTCCTCATCTTTATCTGCCTCTTTCATAACCAAAGCTCTAAAATTTTCATCTTTTGGTACGAGTCCCGCTTCATAAAGAAACTGGCTTGGCAGAAAGTTCTGTTTTTTAATCTTGTCATACTTTGCATAACTAAGATAGAGTATATCTTTTGCACGGGTTACTGCCACATAAAAGAGGCGTCGCTCCTCATCCAGGCTCCCACCTCGCTGCATCAATTTTCGATTTGGAAAACGCCCATCCATCAAATCAACCACATAGACCTCTTTATACTCCAGCCCTTTACTTGCGTGAACACTCAAAAGATTAACACCCTCACCTTGCGTGAGGTCAGATGAGCCAAGAATCATCGCATTTAAAAAGCGTTCGTGCTCGCTGTATGGATTTGCCAACTCCTGAAGCAGAAGCATCTTGCGTGAGATACGCACTTGTGATTCCTCTTTTTGCTTCTCATCTATACTGCCATCTTTAAGAGTTGCACGTTTTGTGGAGAGATAATCCGCTATATATTTAAACAGTTCAGAAGTTGCAATTTTTCTAACAATGGTTTTTGGCTGTTTGATCCCTTTTAGATCACGAAAAAGCAGATAGAAATTATGTAAAAATGTAGCAGACTCTTTTGTCAGTTTCGGGTGTTTGAGTATCGGGTTTTTCATAAATTTCGCTTCAAAACCAAGTTTGGCATACTTTCCGACAGCACCAAGTTCTAAAAAGTCATCAAAGAGACCGAGTTGATGGTTGAGCTTACGCTTCTCAAAAGGATTTTTCATCGACTCATCCGGTGCATAAAGCCCATAGAACATACTCCCCTGCCCTAGAGCTTTTAAAGCAATATAGAGCTCTTTTGCCATCGCACTTCCAATGCCCCGTGCAAACTCAAAAAGGTGAATGAAGGCCATCATATCGGACTCATTGACAAGTAGAGTATATAAATCAAGTACAGCTTTGACCTCACGCGAATCAAAAAAGCTTGTTCCACCCTTACGCTTACAGTTTATACCCAGCTCACGCAACCCTACCTCAATACCATCGGCAGAGGAGTTGTTACGAAAGATAACCGCTATCTCCTCACGTGCTGTCATACTTTCACTAATCTTGGCAGCCACTCCGTGATACTGGTCAAAAAGCTCATCAAATGCCAAGAGTTTTGGAGGCTCAGTCACATCTGTTCGTGTCACTTCCAGCTTTTTAGGGTAAATTCGCTCATTTATCTCTATAACTTTGTTTGCCAAAGATAAAATAGGCTGACTTGAGCGGTAGTTCTTTGTCAAAGTATGGACAACTGCTTCAGGATACTTCTTGGTAAATGATCCGATGATAGTAATATCGGCACCATTAAAGGCATAGATACTCTGATCATAATCTCCTACACAAAAAAGTGATGGCGGATTCATCGCATCTATGAGTGTTCCTTGGAGTGCATTGGTATCTTGGTACTCATCAACAAGCACCTCTTTATAACCCAACTCTGTATCTTTTGCCATTTTACGGAACTCTAAAAGCAGGTCATTGAAGTTTAAAAAACCATACTCTTTTTTTAAGGCTTCAAACTCATCCACAACATCGGCATATATCATAGCAAAGAGCTCGTGTTCAGGGTAATTTTCAATCAGCCACGACTCAAAATCTCTCTCTAGCTCTGTATTTTGATAGTAAGAGTAGAGGTCATAGAGGTAGTTGCCACCATAAGCCTGCACATCTGCATCTATGTGCATAAAGGAACGCTTCTCAAATACAGAACGAAAAAGGGTTTTAAGCTCACGCTGCTGTTTGAGTACAACTCGTTTGTCACGTTTTTTAAGCCATCTGTAACTCACAGCGTGAAATGTCCCTGCATCTATCTTTTTGGCAACATCTGCACCAAAATACTCCGCAACACGCGCAACCATCTCAGCTGCAGCCTTATTGGTAAAAGTGAGCAGCAGTATCTCTTGCGGTGCTACCCCTGAGCGTAAGAGATGTGCTATACGCCCTACAATGGTAGAGGTCTTTCCGGTTCCTGCTGAGGCGATAATGAGATTTTGATTGGCTTGTGATGTGGCAGCTTTGAACTGCTCCTGATTTAAACGGCTTAAAGGCATGGCGGAATTATACCTTTTTAATTTCAATAATGCTAAGATATGTCAGATAATTCTTACAAAGGTTCTCAATGGCAAGAACAGATATAGATACAGACTTGGAAATAATCACCAATGAGACTAAAAATATTATTAATAAGATGAGTATAGTTACTCCTAGTATCTATAGCTCTCTTTTTTCAAAAAATGCAAAAGCACACAATCAATCTTTTGATGATGAGTGCAATCTTTCAAAAGAGATACTGCAAAATGAGTGTGCTTTTTTATCAGATATGCAAAAAAAGACAGGAGAAAACGCATCTCGTCTCACGCAACATACAAAAGATGCTATAAGTGCCATTAAAACAAAAAATGAAGAACTTTTAGACACTGTTTTAAAAGAGACAGAAACTTTAAAAAACGAGATAGAAAAACTGCGTTCTTTTGTCTATCAAGATGAATTAACACATACATATAATAGAAAATGGTTGCACGACAACTTTCTTGATAATGAAGATATAAACTTTACACAAGATGGTCTTTTAGTGCTTTTAGATCTCAACTACTTTAAAATTATCAACGATACTCACGGTCATGTTATAGGAGATAAAGTCTTGATTTTTATGGCAAAACATCTCAAAACACTCTGCAGTAATACTATTCGCTATGGTGGAGACGAATTCCTTTTAATTTTCCCATCTCATACAAATATAGATAAAACACTCCTGAATCTTGAAAATTTACGAGAGCATATCATTAAAACGAAGCTAAAAGCACATAACGAGATGTTTACACTAAGTTTTTCATTTGGAGTAACACCTTTTAATGAAAATATGACTCTCTCTGAAGCCATAGAGAATGCAGATAGAGAAATGTATAAAGATAAACTCAAAATAAAAGAGAAAATCAAAGGCATCTAATCTTCTTATAACCACATTTTAGATATAATCGCGCAATTTTAATAAAGAGATTTTAAGGCGATTATATGTCAGATAACAAATACAATCCACAAGCAACAGAAGATAAATACTACAAGATTTGGGAAGAACGCAAATACTTTGAAGTAGATGGAAACAAAGCAATCCAAGAAGAAGATAAACACTTTGCAATTATGATGCCGCCGCCAAATGTTACAGGACGTTTGCACATTGGTCACGCACTCACTTTTACACTCCAAGATATCATCACTCGTTATAAACGTATGGATGGGTATAAAACTCTCTGGCAGCCAGGAACAGACCACGCGGGAATCGCTACACAAAATGTTGTAGAGAAACAACTTTTAGCAGAAGGCACAACAAAAGAAGAAATTGGTCGTGAGGCATTTTTAGAGCGTGCCTGGAAATGGAAAGCCGAATCTGCCGGTATTATGACTGAACAACTCCGTAAAATGGGAGTAAGTCCTGCATGGGAGCGTGAGCGTTTTACTATGGATGAAGGCTTACAGAAGTCGGTACGTGAAGCTTTCGTTCATCTCTATAATGAGGGCTTAATCGTTCGTGGAAACTATATGGTTAACTGGTGTACGCACGATGGAGCACTCTCTGACATTGAGGTAGAGCACGAAGAGGAAGATGGAAAATTTTATCACATCAAATACCCGTTTGCTGATGGAAGCGGTTTTGTAGAGGTAGCAACAACTCGTCCTGAGACATACTTTGGTGATACTGCTGTTATGGTGCATCCTGATGATGAGCGCTACAAAAATATTATCGGCAAAGAGATTAAACTCCCACTTCTAGATAGAACAGTAAAAATCATTGCTGATACCCATGTTGATATGGAGTTTGGTACTGGTGTGGTAAAAGTTACACCTGCGCACGACCAAAATGACTACGAAGTTGGAAAACGTCACGATTTGGAGTTTATCACTGTTTTTGATGAAAAAGGAATCCTTAATGACTACGCTGGTGAGTTTAAAGGGCTGGAGCGTCTTGAAGCGCGTGACATCATTGTAAAACGCCTTGATGAAGAGGGTTTTATTGTAAAAATTGAAGATCACAAGCACCAAGTAGGACACTGTTATCGTTGTAAAAATGTGGTTGAACCATATATCTCAAAGCAATGGTTCGTACGTAAAGAGGTAGCAGATAATTCTATTAAAAAGACAAATGATGGTGAAGCAAAATTCTTCCCACCACATTGGATAAACTCATACAACTCTTGGATGGGAGAGCTTCGTGACTGGTGTATCAGCCGTCAGCTTTGGTGGGGACATCAAATCCCTGTATTTTATTGTGATGATTGTGGGCATGAGTTTGCATCAACTGAAGAGCACCCAGAGGCGTGTCCAAAATGTGCTTCTAAAAACTTTACACAAGACCCAGATGTACTTGACACTTGGTTTAGCTCTGCACTATGGCCTTTTTCAACACTAGGTTGGGGAAATGGTGATGTAGAGATGGACAAACTCTTCAAATCTGAAGATATGAAAGAGTTCTATCCAAATGCACTCCTTATTACCGGTTTTGATATCCTCTTTTTCTGGGTAGCACGTATGATGATGATGGGTGAGCACTTTATCGGTGAGCTTCCATTTAAAGATATCTACCTGCACGCTCTTGTTCGTGATGAGCACGGGCAAAAAATGTCTAAATCTAAAGGTAATGTTATTGACCCGCTTGATATGGTAAATAAATACTCAGCAGATATTTTACGCTTTACACTTGCTATCTCAGCGGCACAAGGGCGTGACATTAGAATGAGTGAAGAGAAGTTGGAGCTCAACCGTAACTTTACAAACAAACTCTACAACGCTGCAAAATACCTTCAGATGAATGTAGATACTTTCCCTGATATGAGCGGTTTTTGTGTAGAGAGTGATTTGGGTCGCTATATGATGAGCCGTCTTAATCTTGCAACAAAAGAGGTGCGTACTTACTTGGATGAGTATAAGTTTAATGATGCAGCTCTTACAATGTATAGATTTTTATGGAATGAGTTTTGTGACTGGGGTATTGAACTTAGCAAAGCTGACAAAGGTGCCATAGTAGAGCTTGGAGCAATCTTTAAAGAGGCTATGAAACTGCTTCATCCGTTTATGCCATTCATTACAGAGCATCTCTACCATCAGCTAAGCGGAACAACTCTTGAAGATGGCGATTCAATAATGATTAAGAAATTCCCACATAAAATCAAGCAGCGTAAAGAAGAGGCGAAGTTTGAGATTATTATGGATGCTATCGTATCAATAAGACGTGCAAAAGTACTTGTAGATATGGCAAACCAAAAAATCGAAAAAGCCTATGTAAAGATTGACGGTATAAGCGAGAAAGACAAAGCGATGATGACACCGTTTATTGCCAAACTTGCAAAAGTTGAAAATCTAGAATTTACAGAAGATAAGATTGAAAATGCTGTAAGTGACATTGCAGACAAATGTGAGACATTCATCCCGACTGATTCAATAGATTTGACACCTATTATCAACAAACTTACAAAACAGGATGAGAAACTCCAAAAAGAGATTGGCAAGTTAAACGGTATGCTGGGCAATGAACGCTTTGTTGCAAATGCACCGGCAGATGTACTTGAAAAAAACCGCGCAGCACTTGCAGAAGCAGAGGCGAAAAGAACAAAAGTACTTGAACAACTCAGTTCTTTAAAGGCATAAGTTGTTTGATATAAGAAAATATACATCACCAAATATAAAAAATGATGTACTCTCTGGTTTGGTTGTTGCCGTTGCTCTTGTTCCTGAGGCGATTGCTTTTAGTTTTATTGCAGGAGTGAGTCCTATTGTCGGGCTCTATACAGCTTTTATACTCGGTCTTATTACTGCACTTATCGGTGGAAAACCTGGAATGATAAGTGGAGCAACAGGTAGTGTTGCCGTTGTTATTGTCGGGCTTGTTCTTGAAGCAAATGCAAAATTGAGTGCTCTTGGAATGAGTGGTGAAGAGCTCTATGTACATATGCTTAACTATGTTTTACTCGCTACTATCCTGGCAGGAACTATTCAGGTTCTCTTTGGAGTATTTAAACTTGGAAAATTCATCCGTCTTGTTCCACAGCCTGCACTTTACGGTTTTGTCAATGGACTTGCTATTGTTATTGCTATGGCGCAGTTTAAGTTCTTTGATGGTCAGGGAGCAAGTATGTATATCATTGTAGCTATTACGATGCTTATTATGTACTTCTTACCAAAAGTGACAAAAGCAGTTCCATCAGGACTTGTTGCTATTGTTCTTTTGACGCTGATTGTCTATTTTGCAAATATTGACACACTTACTGTTGGAGCATTGGCAGATCTCTCTGAGTTTAAAGGCAAACTCCCACATCTTATCATTCCAGATACGCTCTTTAGTCTTGATGCAATCATTATGGTACTTCCATACGCCGTTATTATGGCACTTGTAGGGCTGATAGAGTCACTTCTGACTCTGGCTGTTTTAGATGAGATGAGTGGCACACGCGGAAGCGGTAACCAGGAGTGTATTGCACTTGGATGTGGAAATATAGCAAGTGGTTTCTTTGGCGGTATGGCTGGTTGTGCAATGATTGGGCAATCTATCATCAACTATACTTCAGGAGGGCTTGGGCGTCTCTCCTCTTTTACAGCAGCAGTCGGTCTTTTGATACTGGTTATCTCTATGACAGATGTACTTAATGCCATCCCTGTTGGAGTACTTGTAGGTATTATGTTTATGGTGAGTATCGGAACATTTGAGTGGTCAAGTTTCTCACATCTTAAACATATGCCGAGTGCCGATGTCTTTGTTATGATAGCTGTTACTATCATTACAGTTGTTGAAGATTTGGCAGTCGCTGTTATCGCCGGTGTTATCATCTCGGCACTTGTTTTTGCTTGGAAACACGCACGTATTTGGGCTAAAAGTCACGTTGAGGCTGACGGCACAAAAGTCTATGAGCTTGAAGGGCCGCTCTTCTTTGCAAGTGCCACAACATTTTCAGATAACTTTGATGTCAAAAATGACCCTCCAAAAGTTGTTATTGACTTTAAAAATGCACGTGTTTTAGACTTCTCAGGAGTTGAAGCTATTGATGCACTTGTAAAGAGATATGAAGAGGCAGGGAAAAATCTACTTCTTCGTCATCTGAGTCAAGATTGTAAAAAGATTATGAAAAAAGCAGGGCCTCATTGTAGTTATGAGGAGGATGACCCTACCTACAAAGTAGCCATAGATTACTAGAAGTAAATAAAGGCTTCTGGCTCTATATCTCTGTACTTGGGCATCTCCTGCCCGATATTTGCATTAATATATGTCGGGTCTGCCAAGAGGTAGGCTCTTTTACCTACACGAACACTCGCCCCTTTTAGAGGAACAAAAAGTGCCGTACTCATATGGTCGCTATATTTTACCCCGACAACGCTCACCCCAAATATATGCTTAACCAGATAGGCAAAGAGTATAGCTCTATCTTCACAGTCTGAGGCATCATAGACAAGTGTCTCCTCTGCAAACATAATCTTCTCTGCTCCAAACTGCTCTCTATCACGCTTATAGATAAAAGCCTTTTGAACAAAATGCAGAACAAAATTCAACCCTTGTGCCATCTTTTTGCCATCCAGATAGAGTTTGAACTGCTCTGCCAAATCTTGATAGGTTTGCTCTTGCATAGGCGCTTTAAAATATACCGCATAATCTACCTGCGGGTATGTAGCCATAAAATCTATAAGATTTTTATTGTATCTGTAGTGAAAAGTATATTTTTTTGCACCCTCTGTAAAAAGAAGCTCTTTAGAGTCTGTTGCCTCTGCAAATAGAGGAAGTTTTTGAAGTGAGAACTCTATTGCTTTTGCATCACTTGTGTAGCTGTTTGCATAAGAATAAAGGTTCTCTATACTTTTTGTATCGTGAATATTCTCCAGCAGATAGTAATAGTTTGTCCCTATGAGATAACGGGCTTTTTGATAGAGTCTCTCTTTTGAAGCCAGAAGAACAAAGAGACTATTTTTCTCATTGGAAGCTATTTTTACATCATAGTGGAGTTTGTTTAGAAGAAACCATATATAGAGATTTGCATCATCTCTTTGAGTGTATATCTGCTTTGCAAGTTTGCTCACTAAAAGATAAAGAGCCCAGTCATTAAGCCGGTATGCCTCTTTATATGCTTTGAGTGTCGTGAGTGTTGCGGTGTAACTGCTTGCACTAAAAGCTTTAAAGGCATTGGCTATTGCTCTGTGATTTTGCGGAAAATATTTTATATTGCTAAGTGTTTTATCTCTTTTAAAAGAGAGTTTTAGTCCAAAAAAATCAACCCTTATACTATTGGTCTCTGCAGATGGAGCTTTCAAAGAGGGCTTTTTAATTGGCTTGTTTTGTGGTACTTTTAGTTGAATAAGAGGACCGACAGCTCTAGCGTGCTTCTCACGCAAAGAGGGTATGTCTTTTGGTTTTGGTTTTTGATAAAGCGGCGGTGTGACATAGGCTCTATACCCACTCCACTCTTTTTGAAGATAGGCTGCAAAAGCAACATCATTTTGTTCTATGTAGTGTGAAAACGATTCACTCTGAACTCTTTTAAAATTCTCAAAACTTCCACCAAAAAGGGTAGAAGTCAAAAAGAGAATACTAAAAAGGCCAAACAGATTGAATAAGTTTTGTTCCCCATCCCTGATTTGTCGCACGGTCCATATCTCCCTCTGTTTTATAAAGTATCTTTGCATCACTTATCTGTGTAGAGTTTATCTTGTTGTACTGATCAATGTCATACGGACGGATAACTCCGCTTATCTGAATAAGCTGCTTTTGGTCATCAACAAGTATCTCACGTCTGCCTGATATAAAGTAGTTGCCGTTTTTAAGTACTTTTACAATTCTTGCAGAGATTGTCGTGGTAAAACTGGCATCTTTTGTCGCTTTGCCCTGCCCTTTATATGATGATTCTGATTTTGCAGTAAAACCGATATTGCTGTATCCGTTTAATTTTCCTATATTATTTGTCATTGTACCATTGGCTGCACCTGTTGTAGAAAAAATTCCACCACCCAAATCTGATTTATCACTCTCGCTCAACTGTCTTGTTCCGCTGTTTGAACTCTTGGCAGTCTCTGAAATAACAACAGTGACTATATCATTGACGTGCATCGCTTTATGATCAGAAAAGAGAGGGTTGTCTCCTTTTCCAAAAAGGCTCCCTGTCGATGCAAAATCTTGCTGCTCCTCACGTGCCGGCATCTGCTCAACATAGGTAGGAGGTTTAAAATCTATTTCAGGGTCAGCAAGCTGTGACGTACAGCCCGAAAAAAAGTACGCTATCATTATAAAAGTAAGCCAAACAAAAATCTTCTTATACATTAAATCTCTTTAGTAGTTATATTTGTGTATAATTCTAGCAATTTCAGTTCCACAAACAAGGATATTACTCAATGAATTTACGCAATCAAATCAATAATGATGTCAAAGAGGCTATGAAAGCCAAAGATACAAAAAAAAGAGATGCGCTCCGCCTCTTAACAAGTGCTTTTAAACAGATAGAAGTAGATGAAAGAAAAGAGCTTACAGATGAAGATGTTATTAAAATCATTCAAACACAGATTAAAAGAAGAAATGATGCTGCAACTCAATACAAAGATGCAGGAAGAGAAGATTTAATGCAAATAGAGCTTGATGAGATAGCCTACTACGAACCTTATCTACCTGCACAACTCAGCGATGATGAACTCTGTGAAGCAATCACAAAAATCATAGCAGAAATTGGTGCATCAACTATGAAAGATATGGGTAAAGTAATGGGTGCAGCAAACAAAGCCCTCGCTGGACAGGCAGATGGCAAACGCATTAGCGAATGCGTGAAGAAGTCACTCGCTTAACTCCTACCAATCATCCAGAATGAACTTTTTAGGTTCATTCTCTGTCTCTTTTGTACGCTCTATATTTTCATTTATCTCCGGCTCTTGTACTTTTTTGACTTCAGGTTTTGCCATCTGTTCTTCAAACTGCAACTCCAAACCTTTACTTGTCATTATAAAACCATTCACATGCAGTTTTCCATCGTGTATCTGTTTATGATGCTCCTTACACAACGGTACAAGGTTGTGTCTGTTGTCTTTGTGAAAATGTCCGATAAAACCTGCCTTGTCAGCCAGAGACTGGTGGGAGATATGATGCACATCTTCTGCCACCGCACCACAGATAATACACTTGGTTACATAGAGCTCTTTGTTGTATTTTGATTTTTTCTTCTTCACTAAAAGTTCAAGCTCATCAAAATCGTTAGCAAGTCTTTTTCTAATACTGTTTGCCGTCTCTAAAAACTCGCTGTCCATATGGAGTGATTTTGCAAACTCCAAACCATAGATACTGCTTCCACTTCCCGCTTGTAGCACTCTGTTAAAAATAAGCTTGTCACTCTCTTCATCATACTCCACGCTCAGATGCAGATCCACTACATTATTGAGTGTTGTAATCTCCGGCATTGTAGAGAGTTGGTGGAGGTGTGTCGCAAAGAGAAAAAGACATCGCACTTCAGAGAGCTTCTTAATGGCACTTGCAACAATGGCAACACCTGAGAGAGTCTCTGTTCCGTGACTTATCTCATCTCCAAGTACCAAAGAGCGTACTGTTGAACGGTTAAATATATTTTTTAACTCCAACATCTCAACAGCAAAAGTAGAGAGTCCCTTGGCAAGATTATCTTTTGAGACAATACGGGTAAAAATAGAGTCAAAAATAGAAAACTTCATCACCGCTGCACTTACAAAAAAGCCCGATTGCGCCATAAGTACTGCTATACCTATACTCTTCATCAAGGAACTCTTTCCACTTGAGTTGATTCCATAAAGAAGTACGCCATTGATGTCGTGCCCGTCATGGACAGCGACATCCAGCATAACAGTTGTAGGGTGTGGCAGATCAAGATAGTCACGATTTCCCATCACAATATCATTGGGCACATAGATACCACCCCGCTCTTGTACTTCAATGAGAGGATGACGCAGCTGCATAATCTGCATAAAGTTCTCATCCTCTTTTGCCTCAACAATCATAGGACGGGAGTGTTTGTACTCATTGGCTGCCTTTGAAGAGCTCACCCCCACATCCAAATCTGCCACATAGGCAATAACACGCTCAAATAGCAGGGAGTATCGTCTCTCAAAAAGGTTTTGCAAGGCAATATAGCGCTCTTTTACAAGTGTTATAATCTTACGACGGTTCTTCATAATCCTGTCAGAGAGTTCATCTGTAAATGCAGAGGTAATCTTTACCGAGTTTGTCAGCTTTTTAACACTAAACTTTGAGAACTCCTCATCTTTTTTAAAAAGTGACTCAATTAATGAAAAACGGTTTTTAGAGAGTGATATATAATACCCCTCCTTCTCCAAAAGCCCAAGAGAGACAACTTTTGAGGCACTACTTGCCCCAACCTCTTCAAGCAATGCCTCAATCTTTTTCATAATATCTTCAAAAGCAATAAGCATTATGCTGTTCTCTTTTACCAGCGTATCAATACTCTCATCAACACCACTCATCAAAAAGTTCTCATCTACCGTTGCATTTGTGAATCTGCGTGAGATATCCAAATCTATACTTTTTTCAATCTCACGTAAAAACTCATCTACCTCACTCTCGTGAAAAGGAGTTTTTGCAATTTTATGCTTTTTTACATAGAGCATCAGCTCTTTGACACTCAACATAGAGTCATACAGGTGGTTCATCTCAAAAGGATGGAGTCGTGCCAAAGAGAGTCTGCGTGAGAGTCTCTCAAGGTCATATATTCCACGCATTGTCTCATCTAGATAACGTGTATGCGAAGATACTCTCTCTATTAAGTTATAACGGCGCTCTAACTCATCACTCTCCATAATAGGATTTAAGAGCCGCTCTTTTAAAAGACGGCGCCCTATTGCTGTTGCACTCTTGTCCAACATCTTCAGCAGCGTAAATTCACGCCTGTCTTTTGAGATGATACCCATCTGTTCAAGTGCATTGTTCCCAAGATAGACGAAACGGCGATTATCAATAATGCGCGGCATTGCCATCTTTTGAATAATGTGATAGTCGTGTTCTATGACAAAATTGATTAAAATTGCCAAAGACTCTGTTATCATCGGATTACGTTCCAAATCAAGATGTTCTATTGGTGAGAGAAGTGACTGTATCTGATAGACCTCTTTAAAGAGTTCGTTTTGAAAGTCAATTTTTACTCTTTTGTTATTGACAGAGTAGTGATAGTGCTCCGGAATCTCCAAGTACTGCATAACGTGTTTTTGATTATCTACACCATCTAAAAATGTCATAACGACTTCACTTGTTCTATAGACATTGAGCAGATTAAAAACTTCATCCAAAGCGTATGCCGGGTCTTCACTTGTTCCGTGTGTCTCATAGAGCCACGTTTTTCCCGTTGTCACATCAATGGCTGCATATCCGACGGTATAGATATCACGAAACTTATCTACCAAAATTGAAACAATATAGTTATCATCATTATCTACTATATGGTCAAAGTTTGTTCCTGGGGAGACAATTTGGGAGATATAGCGGCTTATCTTTGGCGGTGTCCCTTTTTGACGCACAACAATGACGGTATATTTCTGCTCTGATATGAGACGGTTGAGATAGCGTTCAAAACTGACAGCGGGAACACCTGCAAGGAGAGGGTTTTTGTCTGAATTTTCTAAAATATTCTTATTTTTTTTCGTCAGCTGAATATTTAAAAGTTCGGCAATCTCTTTTGCTTTTCCAATCTGGAGTTCATCATTATTGACTTCATAAACTTCAAAAAAAGTTCCGATTTCCATAAAAACAATAGTATCACAACCATATTTTTTCTCAAAATATAACTGTAAATCAAAATAAATCTGCGTTAAAAGTTTATCTTTGTTATTTAATATTTTATCTATTTCTGACGACCGCATGGAACTCTTTTTAGTTTTTTATATTATTGTGATTATATCATAGCGAGATGAATTATTTTTGAAAGTGGTGGACGAGGAGAGATTCGAACTCTCGGTACAGTTACCCATACGCATCCTTAGCAGGGATGTGGTTTCAGCCACTCACCCACTCGTCCATTTTGTAGGACAGAATTATAGTGATATAATTCTGATATATTGCTTAAAGTTCTTGGAGTATTCTCTCCACAACCGCGGCAGGATTCGATGCCTGATAAATTGGGCGTCCAACTACTATAAAATCAACTTTTTGCTCTTTTGCAAAGGCAACATCAGCTACACGTTTTTGGTCCCCTGCATCTTCACCAAAAGGGCGTATTCCTGGAGTAAGTGTCATAAAATGCTCATCTGTAATCTCTTTAATAGATGCAGACTCGAAAGCTGAACAGACAACTCCATCAAGCCCACTCTCTTGAGCATCCTTTGCAAACTGGTCTGCTTTTGTAGCTATATCTTTCTCATAAACAGCAACAAATTCCTCTTCACTAAATGATGTCAAAGCAGTCACCGCCAAAACAACAGGACGCTTCTCATACTTCTCTAAGCGCTGCATTACTGTACGCATAGCACGACGCCCTGCACTCGCATGCACATTGAACATATCTACACCAAGTCCCATAATAGACTCGGCAGCATCAGCCATAGTATTTGGAATATCATAGAGCTTTAAATCTAAAAATATTTTAAAGTTTGGATTGATTTTTTTGATAGCTTTTAAAAAATCTTCGCCATCACGAATATAAGTACGGAGCCCAACTTTAAGCCAAACATCATACTCTTTTATCTTTTCAATTAATGCTAAATTCTCTTCTTGTGTAGGGAGGTCAAGTGCAACGCATAATTCCATAAGTAACTCTTTGTAGTGTATTTATGGAATTATAGCATTTTTGTTTTTGTTCAGCCTTATTTAGACTTTACCATATTTTCTATCTTCTCAACTACAGAAGGGTCTTCAAGTGTTGAGATATCTTGCGTAATTGGCTCACCTTTTGCAATAGAACGTAAAATTCTGCGCATTATCTTGCCTGAACGTGTTTTAGGAAGCCCCGGAGCAAAAACTATATCATCACAAACAGCGATATTTCCTATCTCCTGTTTGATAACACTATTAATAGCTTTTACCTCTTCAACCTCATCGGCAACACCCTCATCATTTTTAAGCACAACATAGGCGAAGATTCCCTCTCCTTTAATTTCATGCGGTTTTCCTACAACTGCAACCTCAGCAACATTAGGATGTTTTTTGATAGCCGCTTCAACCTCGGCAGTTCCCATTCTGTGTCCGCTTACATTAATAACATCATCTGTACGACCAGTAATCGTGATGTAGCCATCCTCATCATAAACAGCACCATCCCCCGTGAAATAGACAGGCTTGCCATCTTTTTTCACATCACCGAAGTAAGATTTGACAAAACGCTCCTCATCACCCCAAACACCGCGTATCATTGAAGGCCAAGGGCGTGTTACACACATATATCCGGTCTCACCTACTTCTACTCTCTCGCCTGTTGCAGGATCAAGAATCTCTCCCATAATACCAGGTACAGGAAGTGTCGCACACGCAGGTTTGATTGGAGTAGCTCCAGGAAGTGGCGATACAATATGCCCACCTGTCTCTGTCTGCCAGTATGTATCTACAATAGCACATTGAGAGTTTCCAACAACTTCATAGTACCATTTCCAAGCCGGTGGATCAATAGGCTCACCAACAGTTCCAAGCACTTTTAAAGAGCTCAAGTCATACTTTTGAGGCTCATCTTCACCCATTTTGTGAAGCACTCTAATGGCAGTCGGTGCAGTATAGAACTGATTTATCTTATACTCCTCTACCATCTTCCAAGCCCTGCCGGCATCCGGGTATGTCGGAACACCTTCAAACATTACCGTTGTCGCACCCATTGCAAGCGGACCATAAACGATGTATGTATGCCCTGTAATCCAACCGATATCAGCCGTACACCAGTAAGTATCGTTCTCTTTTACATCAAATACCCACTCCATTGTCATCTGTGCCCAAAGAATGTATCCTGCCTGATTGTGCTGTACCCCTTTTGGCTTTCCTGTTGAACCTGATGTGTAGAGTAAAAAGAGCGGATCTTCACTCTCCATAACCTCCGGATCACAATGTACATCTTGTGTTTGAATCAGCTCATTATAGGAGTAGTCACGTCCCGCAACCCACTCTACATCTTCACCGTTTCTCTCCACAACAAGTACTTTTTTAACCGGAGTATCCCCTTCTAAAGCCTTATCTACAACTGGTTTGAGCATATAAGGCTTATCTTTTCTAAACGCACCATCAGCAGTAATGACTACTTTTGCATCTGCATCTTCTATTCTGTCACGCAGCGCTTCAGCAGAAAAACCACCAAAAACTATGGAGTGAATAGCTCCAATACGAGCACACGCGAGCATTGCATAAGCAGACTCCAAAATCATCGGCATATAGATAACGACTCTGTCACCTTTTTTCACACCAAACTCATTTTTTAAAAGATTTGCAAATCTATTTACATTATAATAGAGTTCCAAATAGGTAACAATCTGTTTGTCGCCTCTGTCTCCTTCAAAAATAATAGCTGCTTTGTTTTTACGAGAATCCAAATGACGATCAATACACTGCACAGCCACATTGAGCTTCCCGCCTTCAAACCATTTCACAAAAGGAAAATTTGACTCATCCAAAACATTTGTAAATGGTTCTATCCACTCAAGTTTCTCTTTTGCATAGTGCCCCCAAAAACCCTCATAATCTTCCATAGCCCACTCTTGGAGCTCATGGTATTCACACATATTTTTAACTCTTGCAGTTTTTGCAAACGCTCTGTTTGGCTTATATACCGGTTTTTTAATTTCTGACATATTCATTGCCTTTTATTGTAATATTGCGTAAATTATATCTTGGAAAAATTTATCTTTCCTTGAAAATCTTTTATTCTTTATTTTTAAAGTTAATTTTATTTGACTATAATTACAAAAAATATTAATAAAAGGTAATAAATGTTTGGAAGAAAACCAGATTTAAAAGAGTATAACTTAAGTGAAGATGAGTTGGCAAAACTCCAGTATGCAAAGATTGCAACAAACAAAGGAGATATCTGGATTAAACTCTATCCAGAAGAGACTCCAAATACAGTAGCGAACTTTGCTCACCTTGCACAGAGCGGTTTTTACAATAACCTTAGCTTTCACCGTGTAATTCCGGGATTTATGGCGCAAGGCGGATGTCCACACGGAACAGGTACAGGCGGACCGGACTGGGCGATTGCATGTGAGACTGATAAAAATACGCATAAACATGTAAAAGGAACACTCTCAATGGCTCATGCCGGACCAAATACAGGTGGAAGTCAGTTCTTTATCTGTTTTGTACCGTGCCCTCACTTAGATGGTGTTCATACTGTCTTTGGCGGTATTGAAGAGGATGATGCACAAAGCTTTGCAGTTTTAGACTCTATTGAAGGTCAAGATGACATTCAATCTATTGAAATATTTGAAAAAAAGGACTAAATTATGAATAACAAAATCTTTTTAAGCATCATCTGTGCTTTTGGACTTACACTCTCTAACGCATCTGCATTCTCTCTTGGAGATGCAGCAGGCGCACTCTCAGCTGTAAGCAATGCTACATCTTCTTCTCAAAAAACTGAGAAAAAAGATACAAAATCTACAACATCAAATGCTCTTGTAGGAATGCTCTCTAGTCAGCTTGGTATAACAGACTCTCAAGCTGCCGGTGGTGTAGGAAGTATCTTAAGTTATGCAGGAAGCGAACTTAGTTCAGGAGATTACTCAAAACTTGCAGGTGCTATTCCAGAGAGTGATTCTCTACGTAAAAAAGCACCAAAATCAAACAGTATGTTTAGTGGTGTTATGGGACTTGCTTCACAATTCTCATCACTTGGACTTGACAGCAGTATGATTTCAAAATTCATTCCGGTAATTATGAACTATTTCAAAGGGAATAACTCTACTGGTGCTATGAGCGTCCTCTCCGGACTCTTTAGTAAATAAGGAAGCGACCATACTAGTCCATATCTGCTGTAGTGTTGATTCGCACTTCTTTTTAGAAAAGCTCCAACACGATTTTCCTCAGGAGAAGCTCACGGGCTTCTTCTATGATCCAAATATCCACCCCTATTCTGAGTATAGATTGCGTCTTTTAGATGTAGAGAGAAGTTGTAAAAAACTCGGTATTGAACTGATTGAAGGCGAATATGACTATGAGTCGTGGCTGCAAGCGGTAAAAGGCTTGGAGAGAGAACCCGAAAAAGGAAGACGTTGTGAAGTCTGTTTTGATAAACGCTTTTTAGTCAGCGCACAAAAAGCAGTTGAACTTGGTGAAAAAAAGGTAACAACAACGCTTCTTGTCTCTCCGCTCAAATCACAAGAGCAGCTCAAACGCGTAGGCGAAAAGTTTTATAAAGAGCACGGTGTAGAGTTTATCGCCGTTGATTACAGAAGCGGCGGCGGTACGCAAGATCAGAGTCGTGTAACAAAAGAGCAGCAGCTTTATCGTCAGGACTATTGTGGCTGTATCTATGGTTTGACTATGCAGCGTGAGCAGCAGAACAAAATAATGGATGAGATGTTCTCCCCTATTTCAGGAGGGATTTTACCTGCTTCCATTGAGGAGCGTCTTGCACTTTATGAGAGAAGAAATCAACTTGAGGATGAAGGCAAAAACTATAAAATAGTAAAACAAAAATTTCTCAACTACCGTATATTCTCTTCACAACTTCTTGCCAATAAAAAAGAGAAAATTGAGCACTATACCCTTAACTACTCAACACTCCCACGCAAAAAAGCACAGGGACGCATAGAGTATGCCATAGAAGATATTCACTACTGCAACAGAGAAGAGATAAAATTTCTCACACTTGCCTCTTTTAATGACTTTTTGAAAAAAGATTATAAAAATATTACAGAACTTATTTTCAATCCTCCTACACTTGAAGAGGAGCTCTCTTTGCGTGAGAAGATAAGCGGTTGTAGCTATGATTTAAGCCCTATTATCGTTGTTTCAGAGATACCGACATCAAAACTCACCTTCCATTTGGATGCAAAAACATACCAAGACACACGAGAAAAGCTAATCATTATATAATAAAAATTTTGCTAAAATATCCAAAATTATTATTATAAGGTTTTTCAATATGCTTATGGATGTTATGGATATACAAAAAATTCTTCCTCACCGTTACCCGTTCTTACTCGTTGATCGTGTTACAGAACTCAACCCTAAAGAGTCAATCGTTGCTTACAAAAATGTCTCTATCTCTGAGCCTGTTTTTGAAGGTCACTTCCCGGGTCACCCAATCTATCCTGGTGTTATGATTCTTGAAGGTATGGCACAAGCCGGTGGAATTTTGGCGTTTAAAAGTATGGATGATGTTACCGAAGAGGAGATACAAAATAAAGTTGTCTATTTTATGAGTATCGACAAAGCAAAATTCCGCGCACCTGTAAAGCCGGGTGACAGACTTGAGTATAAAATCTCTGTTATCAAAAACAAAGGTGCTATCTGGTTGCTTAAAGGTGAAGCCTATGTTGATGGCAAACTGACAAGCGAAGCTGAGCTTAAAGCTATGATCGTGGATAAATAGGAAAGATTTTGAGTAACATATCTGAATTGGCAATCATTGAAGATGGTGCGGTTATTGGAGAAAATGTTGAGATAGCTCCGTTTTGTTTTATCTCCAAAGATGCAGTTATCGGCGATGGAACGACTATCGCACAAAACAGCTGTATCTATGGTAAAACGACTATCGGTAAAAATAACAAGATATTCTCTCACGCAGTTATCGGTTCAATTCCACAAGATTTGAAATTTAACGGTGAAGATGTTGAGCTTATCATCGGTGATGACAACACTATCCGTGAATTCACCCTTTTTAATCCCGGAACAAAAGGCGGCGGTGGAAAGACCATCATCGGTAACCACAACCTCTTTATGGGCTATGTCCATTTAGGACACGATGTTATCATTGGAAACCATTGTATCCTGGCAAATGCCGCAACATTGGCAGGTCACGTTGAACTTGGAGATTATGTTGTTATTGGTGGTATGACACCGGTACATCAGTTTGTTCATATTGGAGATTATGCAATGGTTGGCGGAGCGAGCGCACTCGCTCAGGATATTCCGCCATTTTGTATGGCAGAGGGTAACCGTGCATCACTAAGAGGTCTTAACCTTACAGGACTACGCCGTAATATTGAAAGAGAAGATATCAATGCACTCAAATCTGCCTATCGTGAGCTCTTTGAGTCTGGAAAACCATTAAAAGATGTAGCAAGTGAGCTTTTAGAGAACACTAAAAATCACTATGTGATTGATCTTTGTAACTTCGTTATCAAAACAAAACGAGGCATACCGTTTGAGAGGAAAAATATATAAATGATACATAGACATTGTAGCTTTTGTGATGCAAGTGAGAGTGAAGAGAACCCGCTTATAGCAGGAAATGGAGTTTATATCTGTAAAAACTGTGTCATCTCTGCATATAAAATTATGTTTGGTGATGAGAAAGAGATAGCAAGTGAAGCAGATACAAAACTTACAGAGCACGTAGAGAAACTTATGACACCAAAAGAGTTAGACAACTTTTTAGGTGATTATGTCATAGGACAGGAGCGTGCAAGAAAACTTATAAGTGTAGCTGTTTATAACCACTACAAAAGAATCTTTAAAATGCATAATGCTGCCGATGATGATACAGAGATTGCAAAATCGAATGTTTTACTTATCGGTCCGACCGGTAGCGGTAAAACACTTATGGCACAAACGATTGCAAGGGTTCTTAATGTTCCTATCGCCATTGCAGATGCCACAAGTCTTACAGAGGCAGGATATGTCGGTGAAGATGTTGAAAACATCCTTACAAAACTGATTCAGGCGGCTGATGGTGATGTTGAGCGTGCGCAAAAAGGTATTATCTTTTTAGATGAGATTGACAAGGTCTCCCGTATGAGCGAAAACCGCTCAATTACACGTGATGTCAGCGGAGAAGGTGTGCAGCAGGCTCTTCTTAAAATTATTGAGGGCTCACAGGTAAATATTCCACCAAAAGGCGGAAGAAAACATCCAAATCAGGAATTTACATCTATTGACACAACGAATATCCTCTTTATCTGCGGTGGTGCATTTGACGGTTTAGAAGAGATACTCAAACGCAAGCAGGGAGAGAATGTCCTTGGTTTCGGACACGAGAAGAAGACAAAAGATGAAGCAAAACCTACCTATGATATGGTAGAGCCTGATGACTTGGTACATTACGGACTTATTCCTGAACTTGTAGGGCGTCTGCCTATCATCGCATCACTAAGCGAGATAACAGAAGATGATATGGTACGCATTCTTACAGAGCCGAAAAACTCTCTGGTCAAACAGTACAAAAAGCTCTTTGCCATTGATGATGTTGAGCTTAATTTTGAAGAGGATGCGCTGCGTGCCATCGCTCAAAAAGCGATTAAACGCAAAACTGGAGCACGTGGTCTTCGTGCAATTATGGAAGAGAGTATGATTGAGATAATGTACGAACTTCCTGAGTATGCAGGGTATGAGCTTCTTATTACCAAAGAGGTAATTGAAGATGGCGAAAAACCGGTATATATTAAAAAATCAACACAAAAAACAGCATAAGGCGAGATATGATATTTAACAAAATAGTAGGACTTTTTTCAAACGATTTATCAATCGACTTAGGAACTGCCAATACCATTGTCATTGCCAAAGGTCGTGGAATTATCATCAATGAACCTTCCGTAGTTGCAGTAAAAACTGAAAAATACGGACAGACAAGAGTACTTGCAGTCGGTCACGAAGCAAAAGAGATGGTCGGTAAAACACCAGGGAACATTAAAGCTATCAGACCGATGCGTGACGGCGTTATTGCAGACTTTGATATGACTGAGAAGATGATTAGAAAGTTCATTGAAAAAGCTCACGGCAGAACTTCTCTTATATCACCGCGTATCATTATCTGTGTTCCATACGGTCTCACGCAGGTTGAACGCAAAGCTGTGCGTGAATCGGCGTTGAGTGCAGGTGCGCGTGAGGTATTTCTTATTGAAGAGCCAATGGCAGCAGCTATTGGAGCCGGTGTTGATATTCGCGAACCACAAGGAAATCTTGTTGTAGATATTGGTGGTGGAACAACGGAAATAGGTGTTGTATCGCTCGGTGGTCTTGTTCTTTCAAAATCTATTCGTACAGCAGGAGACAAGATTGACCAGGGGATTGTGAACTATGTTCGTAAAAAGTACAATCTTCTTATTGGAGAGAGAGTTGCTGAAGAGATAAAAATCAGTATCGGTACAGCAGTAAGCCTTGACCAAGAGCTCTCTATGGTCATTAACGGTCGTGATCAGGTTGAAGGACTTCTAAGCTCAGTTGAACTTACAAGTGAAGATGCAAAAGAGGCTATGCGTGAGCCGCTCAAAGAGATAGCAGAGGCACTTCGTGATGTACTAGAGCAGATGCCGCCGGATCTCGCAGGAGATATTGTAAATCACGGTATTATCCTTACAGGTGGTGGTGCGCTCATTCGCCAACTTGACAAATATCTCTCTGATATCGTTAAAATTCCTGTTTTTGTAGCAGATGAACCACTTTTAGCTGTTGCACGCGGAACCGGTCGTGCTCTTGAAGAGATAGATCTGCTTCAAGAACTTTTCGAGAATGAATAAAAAGTTTCTTCCCTACCTTTTTATCATTGCAGCACTCTTTACGGGTGCTTTTTACTACAGCAATGCCATTCAGTCTCCTCTTTTATCTTTTTTAAACGGTATAAAGAGCTCCTACCACTCTACGACTGATGCCATTTCAAAAACTATTGACAAACACTTTTTCCAGGCACAAGAGATTCAAAGACTGAGTGATGAACTACAAAAATATGAGAAGAATCATCTCATTATGCAGGCGATGGATAATGAACTGAAAAATCTCTATAAAGAGAATAACTCCTCATTAAAATTCAATCCGAAAGTTGAACTTGTACGCACTATTGCCTATGAAAAGTTTGGAAACTTTAACCGTATCTGGCTTGAGATTCCAGACTACAATGCCTCTAAAATTTACGGGCTTGTCTATAAAGAGCTCGTGGCCGGTATAGTTGTATCAAAAGAGAACAAAGCACTTGCGCTTTTAAACAGCGATATCAAAAGTACCTATGCTGTCTTTATAGGAGATAAAAAAGCACCTGGAATTGCTCACGGAAATAATGATGAGCATATCATTGTCAATTTTATTCCGGCCTGGTCATCAATAGCCGTGGGCGATGAAGTGACAACATCAGGACTTGACAATATCTTCTTTGCAAATCTAAAAGTTGGAAAAATCATCTCAATTTCACGCTCACAAGGGTATCAAAATGCTGTTATTGAGCCCTACTTCAAACCAAATGAACCCAACTATTTTCACATCATAAGGAGTCTTCATTGAAATATATCATTACATTCGTTCTGCTAGGCCTTACAACGCTTTTTGCAGCTTCTAGTGAGAAAATCACTCTCGGTTTTGGACCATATATACAGTCACAACCCTATAAGGGAGCAAGTGATATGGTTCTTCCCTCCCCTGTTATCTTCTACGACAACGGAGTTGTTTATGCACGATGGAGCCGTTTTGGTCTCTACTTTTTAGGCGAGAAGAAGAGTGACTACGCTTGGGGGTTTTCTCTGACACTCCAGCCAAGAACACTTGGCTACAAAGCTTCAGACTCTGCCTATCTCACAGGTATGAGTGAGAGAAAATCCAGTTTTGAAGGCGGTTTGGCCTTCTCTGCGAGTTATCATGATAGACAATATATAGAAATTATGCTTCTAGGCGATATGCTGCACCGCTCCAACTCATGGGTGGCACGAGCGGAGATTGGAGACAAATACAAAGTGGGGAAATTCACCCTCTATCCAAGTTTCGTTCTTCTTTATGAGGCGAGAAAATTTATTGACTACTACTATGGTGTCAAACCAAATGAAGCGACATCATTTCGTCCGGCTTATGCTCCAAAAGATGGTTTGGAGTATGGAGTGCAGACCTACATAAAATACCCATTTACAAAAAAACTCTCAGCTTTGGTGAATATGCGTTATGACCGCATACCTTCTAGTGCCAAAAACTCTCCTTTAGTCGATAAAGGCTACATATATTCAGGGCTTTTCTCACTCATTTATACATTTGAGTACTAATCTCATCAAATCTTAAGTGCTTCTTGGCTATAATCTCTAAATTTTTAAGAGATTATTCAAGAGGTAAAAAATGCCAAAACGCACCGACATAAAAACAATTTTACTTATAGGTTCTGGTCCGATTATCATCGGTCAGGCATGTGAATTTGACTATTCAGGAACACAAGCAGTTAAGACTTTAAAAGAGTTAGGATACCGTGTTATTCTCATCAACTCAAACCCTGCTACTATTATGACAGACCCTGAGTTTGCAGACAGAACCTACATTGAACCTATCAAAGAAGATATCATTGCAAAAATCATCAAAGATGAAAATGTAGATGCCATCCTTCCTACAATGGGCGGACAAACGGCTCTTAATGTTGCTATGAGTATGTATGAAAAAGGGATGCTTGAGGGTGTAGAATTTTTAGGTGCAGACCCGCAAGCTATCAAAAAAGGTGAAGACAGACACCTTTTTAATGAAGCGATGATAAAAATCGGTATGGATTTACCAAAAAGTAAAAATGCATACAGCGTTGAAGAGGCTATTGAAGTAGCTAAAGAGATAGGCTTTCCGGTAATTAGCCGTGCTTCATTTACACTAGCCGGCGGCGGTAGTGGTGTTGCTTACAATATGGAAGAGTTTGAGAAACTTGCAGCGGAAGGGATTAGTGCATCTCCAATCAACGAAATAGAGATTATGGAATCTATGCTTGGCTGGAAAGAGTATGAGATGGAGGTTATCCGTGACAAGGCAGATAACTGTATCATCGTATGTTCTATTGAGAACTTTGACCCGATGGGTGTTCATACCGGTGACTCTATTACAGTAGCTCCTGCACTTACACTTACAGATAAAGAGTACCAAAGAATGCGTGATGCCTCTTTTGCTATCTTGCGTGAGATTGGTGTTGATACGGGTGGAAGTAATGTTCAGTTCTCAATTGACCCAAAAACGGGGCGTATGATTGTTATTGAGATGAACCCTCGTGTTTCTCGTTCATCGGCTCTTGCTTCTAAAGCAACTGGATATCCTATTGCAAAAGTGGCAACACTCTTGGCTGTTGGATTTACTCTTGATGAGATTACAAATGACATTACAGGAACACCTGCGTCATTTGAGCCGGTAATTGACTATGTAGTTACAAAAGTACCTCGTTTTACATTTGAAAAGTTCCCAGAAGCAGTAAGCACACTCTCAACTTCTATGAAGTCAGTTGGTGAGGTTATGGCTATTGGGCGTACATTTAAAGAGTCTGTTCAAAAAGCACTCTGCTCACTAGAGACCGGACTGTGCGGATTTGATGAGATTGATGCAGATGATGAGTTCGTTCGTCACGAAATTCGTCGTCCAAATGCAGACAGAATTTTATATGTTGCCGAAGGTTTTAGACGCGGTATGAGCATAGAGGATATGTTTGATACTTGTCAAATTGACCCGTGGTTCTTATACCAACTCCAAGAGTTAATGGAAAAAGAGAAAACAATTACAGACAAAATTCTTTTTGATGCAGAGCTTATGAGAAGTGTCAAAGTAGATGGTTTCTCTGACAAACGCATCTCTCAACTCATTCAGAAAAACTCAAATGAGACGGTAAGTGAAGATCTTGTTTATGAGGCAAGAAAGAAACTCGGTATCAGTTTAGAATACAACGAAGTAGATACTTGTGCAGCGGAGTTTGAAGCGCTCACTCCATACCTCTACTCAACAACAAACATCACAAAACTGCCAAATCCGGTAGTGCGTACAAGTGACAAGAAGAAGGTACTTATTCTTGGCGGCGGACCAAACAGAATCGGTCAAGGTATTGAGTTTGACTACTGTTGTGTGCATGCAGCATTTGCACTCAAAGAGATGGGCATAGAGACTATTATGTACAACTGTAACCCTGAAACAGTATCAACTGACTATGATACATCTGATGTTCTCTACTTTGAGCCTATCGATTTTGAACACGTGCGTGAGGTTATTGAAGCAGAGAATCCAGATGGTATCATTGTCCATTTTGGAGGACAAACTCCTCTAAAACTTGCAGACTCTCTGACAAAAATCGGAGCAAAAATCTCTGGAACACCATCAGCTGTTATTGACTTGGCTGAAGATAGAGAGCAGTTTAGCGACTTTGTAAATCGTCACAACCTCAAACAGCCTGCAAATGGTTTGGCTCGTACAAAAGAGGAGTCTTATGTCATTGCTGAGAAGCTGGGTTATCCTGTACTTGTTCGTCCATCGTTTGTTCTTGGTGGTCGTGGTATGCGTATTGTCTATTCAGAAGCAGAGTTAAAAGAGTATATGGACCTTGCAATCTCTGTAAGTAATGAAGCACCAGTTTTAATTGACAAGTTCTTAGATCAGGCGATTGAGCTTGATGTGGATTGTATCAGCGATGGTAAAGATGTCTATATTGGTTCCGTTATGCAGCATATTGAAGAGGCGGGTATTCACTCAGGTGACTCTGCTTGTTCTCTTCCTCCGGTAAATCTCAGCCAGGAGATGATAGAAAAAGTAGAACGCCAAACAAAAACCATTGCACTTGGTCTTGGTGTAAGAGGTCTTATGAATGTTCAGTATGCAATTTATGAGGGAGAAATCTATCTTATTGAGGTAAATCCTCGTGCAAGTCGTACTGTTCCGTTTGTAAGTAAAGCTACTGGTATGCCACTTGCAAAAGTTGCAACACGCGTAATGATGGGAGAAAATCTTCGTGATTCTCTTGCATACTATGATAAATACGATATCGTTGAAGATGCAAACAACCTGCTTCGTCCTCGTCTTAAAGGACATGTATCTGTAAAAGAGGCGGTTTTCCCATTCCATAAACTCTATGGTGCAGACTTGGTTCTCTCTCCTGAGATGAAATCAACGGGTGAAGTAATGGGTATTAGTAAAAACTTTGGTGTCTCTTTTGCAAAATCACAACTGAGTGCAGGCAATAAAATTCCGACAGGCGGAACCTGTTTCCTCTCTTTTGTAGATTCAGACAAACAACACGCAGCAGAGATTGCAAGAGGACTTGCAAAACACGGCTTTAAACTTGTTGCTACAAAAGGAACACAAGAGGCCATCGTAGCAGCAGGTGTAGAGTGTGAGCGCGTACTGAAAATCTCAGAGGGTCGTCCAAATATTGAAGACAGTATGAAAAATGACGAAATTGCAATGGCTATCAACACATCTGACAACAACACAAGTAAAAAAGATGCAGTTGTAATCCGTCAAGAGGTTCTTAAACGCTCTATTCCATATTTCACAACACTTAGTGCTGCACGTGCACTTATCTTGGCTCTTGATGAGATGAAAGATGACAAATGGTCTCAAGCAACAGCACTTCAAGACTTTCTCGTATAAAGAGGAGTATTATCCTCACGCAAACCGACACTACTGTCGGTTTCATCTCACAAAACGAGAGGGCTCTGCGTGAGATAAAATCACGCCACTCAAACAAACCCTTCATAAAAGTATTTCAAAATTTCAAAACACTCAAAGAGACAAATCTACGCATACCAAAAGAGCATAGAAGATATCTCCGCAGAGCAAAAAAAACAACCTTCATTGTAAAGAACCAGGCTATTCGCATAGCACCCTATCCACTTGACTCCGCTGTTTTAAGAAAGCTTCTCTGGAGCTACTCCACCTCGGCAAATGAGAGCTCTAAAAGTTATGAAAGAGATTTTTGTGAGCAAAAAGCTGATATAATAGTAGAAGGTAAAGAGGCTCTTTTTGAAGGAAAAGCTTCAAAACTCTACAAAATAAACCATACAAAGATAAAGAGGTTACGATGAGCAAAATAGTACAGATGCTGCTAAGCGGTATATTTTTCACTTTTATACTGGACTTTTTTCTCTTTTTGGGCATTAAAGAGAACTATATAGATACAAACCATATACAACTCTACTACAACATTTTATTTGCTGACAATCAAAATATCTTTATCTTTTTGTTCTTCTCTTTGGTACTAGGATACCTTGTAATGTACCTCTCGAACAAAATTGCCGTCATTGCAATAGTTACCCTCTTTATGCTCACTTCAGCGACACTTCTGCCACCGGTAGGAAAAGCAGTCGGAGAAGCACTCTTTATGAAAAAGAACATGACAATAAAAACAGATAAATTCAGCTATCACGGTGATCTGCTCTATAGTGGCAGAAAAAATATCACTTTTTACGATTATGAACTAAAAAAAGCTATAATTCTGGATAAAAATAAAATAGTAGGTAGTAATTAGTATGAAACATATATCTTCTTTAGCCAAAGGGGTTGCACTCGGAACTGCGGGTGTAGTAATGATGAGCACACTTACAGGATGTGAGCAAAAACAGCAGCAGGAAGCTCAAAATAAATTTTTGGTAATTGAGCAGCTTGCCGATGGAACATACAAAGTTGTTGAAGAGATGCCAACAGAGGGCCCCACTCGTGCCATTATCCGTGAGCGTGATGCAAATGGAAATATTCAAGAGCGTTTTATGAATGAAGAGGAGATGAAAAAACTGGCCGAGCAGGAGTACCAAAAGGTACAAAACGGTACAAGTGATACACTTCAAGAACACGCTCCTGATGCAGGAATGGGACTGGCAGGAACTATTCTTGCCGTAGCTGCGGGAAGTCTTTTGGGAAATATGATAGCAAACTCCCTTATGAACAACAAAACATTCTCACGCAACACACGAAGTGCTTATACATCCTCTGCATATAAGAGAAAAACAACACGCACAAGTGCAAAAAAAAGCTTTTTTGGCTCAAAATCAAAAAGTTCTTCATACAGAAGGAGTAGCGGCTCTTTTTTTGGTGGCTGATTGATGATACAAACCACTACAATCAACCCCATTGATGATAACAAACTAGAAGAGCTTGGGTTTAGCTGGCATACTGACAGCGATGGCACAAAATATGTCAGCAATGAACTTGTGACTATCACGCAAGATGAGGCAGAAGCTTACTATAAGGCAACAAACGAAATATATGATATGTATGTTGAAGCTGCCGAGTATGTTATAGAGAATGATCTCTTTTTTGAGCTTGGTATCCCTTTTAATCTTAAAGAGATGATTTTAAAGTCCTGGGAAAACGATGTCCATTGGCATATTTATGGTCGTTTTGATTTAGCAGGTGGTATAGATGGCAAAGCAATCAAGCTTATAGAGTTCAATGCAGATACACCGACTGCACTCTTTGAGACGGCCCTGCTTCAATGGGCAATGCTGCAAGCCAACGGTATGGATGAGGCGCAACAGTTTAACAATGTATATGACGCTATTAGAGAGAATTTCAAGCGACTCATTACACTCTTTGATGATACTGAGCAGT
>Ga0256843_1000491_pt1 | contig 34020 bp, 32 predicted proteins | sample AlvinellametaG_FD_191572 | JGI IMG/M metagenome (GOLD analysis project Ga0256843, IMG submission 191572) | Pompeii worm associated microbial communities from hydrothermal vent at the East Pacific Rise, Pacific Ocean - Alvinella | ecosystem: Host-associated > Annelida > Integument > Unclassified ...
AGTCCGAGATCAAAGAGGTCGTCATGGTCGGCGGATCGACCCGGGTGCCTCTGGTCCAGGAGAAGGTCAAGGCCTTCTTCGGCAAGGAGCTCAACAAGTCGGTCAACCCCGACGAAGTGGTCGCCATCGGTGCGGCGATCCAGGGCGGCGTCCTGACCGGAGACGTCAAAGACGTGCTGCTCCTGGACGTTACCCCGCTGAGTCTCGGTATCGAGACGCTGGGCGGCGTGACCACCAAGATTATCGAGAAGGGCACTACCATTCCGGTGAAGAAGTCCCAGATCTTCTCCACCGCCGAGGACAACCAGCCCGCGGTGACCATCCACGTCGTCCAGGGTGAGCGGGAGTTCGCCAAGGACAACAAGTCCCTCGGAATGTTCGAGCTGACCGGTATCCCGCCCGCGCCCCGCGGCGTACCTCAGATCGAGGTGACCTTCGATATCGACGCCAACGGTATCCTGACCGTCAGCGCCGTCGACAAGGCCACCGGCAAGTCCCAGGAGATCAAGATCACCGGATCGTCGGGACTGAGCGAAGAGGAGATCCAGCGCATGGTCCAGGATGCCGAAGCCCACAAGGCCGAGGATGAGGCCCGCAAGGCGCTGGTCGAGCTGAAGAACAAAGCCGACGCGCTGGTCCATCAGACCAAGAAAACCCTCACCGAGCTGGGTGAGAAGGTCGAGGCCGGCCTCAAAGCCGCCATCGAGAAGACCGTCGGTGAGCTCGAAGAGCTCCTCAAAAACGAGAGCGCGACCAAAGAGCAGATCGAAGCCAAGGTCAACGAGCTCAATAGCCACAATGAAAAACTCGCCCAGCAGGCCGCGCAGTCGCAGCAGGCCGGAGCCGAGCAGGGCGGCGCCCAAAGCAAGCCCAACGATGACGATGTCATCGACGCCGAAGTGGAGTAATCCCTCCGGCAACGTTTTCCCAGTATAACCTCCCTGTTTTGTCCCCCCTCCCCAGTCGAGAGGGGGGGGACAGAAACCTCTCCAAAAATATCCACGCTATTTCCCACTTTTTCCGAAACGCTTCGGCGTCAGATATTTCGTATTTCAAGCATCAATGTCCCGACGGTTTCTCCCCGTTCTGCATCTTTAAGGTCGATGGATGACCGAGGAGTTGACGCCGCCTGGAAACGGAGTGAATCCGGGAAGCGAATCGGAAAAATTCATTGAACGGGATGGATGTTTTCGGTGTTTTGAGGGGAGAAAAGAGTCAGACAGAGATTCTGTTGAGAGAATCAGGAAGACGGATCACGGCTATTCGGGATCCGGGAGGGATGCTTTACCCGCCCAGCAACTCCCGATGTTCGACCATGGCGCACATGTTCTGAACCACATGGATACCGTGCTCTTTGGCTTTTTCGGCCGCGGCGTTGTTGACAATCCCTTTTTGGGTCCACAGCACTTTGACATCACCGCGGTCGATGCAGGCGTCAGCGACGGGTGCGACGGCTTCGGGTTTGCGAAAGACTACGACCATATCCACGGGATGATCGATCTCTTTAAGGCTGCGATAGAAGGGATGACCGGGAAGAAACTCTTCCCCTTTGGGATAGATGGGAAAGACGGTGTAGCCATGCTCGATGAGATAGCGTGTGACTTTGTAGCTGTCTTTTTCCGGCTTGGGACTGGCTCCGACCACGGCGATATTCCGGCATTCCGTCAGGTACCCTTTGATCTCTTCCTCGTTGCTGTTGATGCGGGGAAACTCACACTCCATACACTGATCCTTCACTTTGGTATAATTTGCCCAATTTTACAGAGGATTGCGTAATGGTGGACTTAAAACGGATCGGACGGGCGCGAAAACGTCTCAGCGAAGTGGTCTCCAAGACCCCCTTCGCCTATGCGCCGCTGCTGAGCGAAATGACGGGACTGGAGATCTATCTGAAAAAGGAGAATCTCCAGCGGACCGGCTCCTTCAAACTGCGGGGCGCTTTCAACAAAATCGCCGTTTTGGTGGAAGAGGGGCGCCGCAACGGGGTGGTGGCCGCCAGTGCGGGGAACCATGCCCAGGGCGTCGCGTTTGCCGCCCGTCATTTCGGTATTGACGGGACCATTGTCATGCCCGAGTCGACTCCCCTGACCAAGGTGATGGGGGTTCAGGAACTTGGAGCCGAAGTGATTCTCAAAGGGGCCAATTACGATGAAGCTTATGCCTATGCCGTCAAATACGCGGAGGAACAGAGCAAGGACTTCGTCCATCCCTTCGCCGATGAAGAGGTTATGGCGGGGCAGGGGACCATTATGCTGGAGATGCTTGAAGAGCAACCCGATCTGGATGCCGCGGTGATTCCCGTCGGCGGCGGAGGGCTTATCAGCGGTTGTGCCGTGGCGGGGAAATCTCTGTCTCCGGAGATGGAGATCATCGGTATCGCCGCCGCGGGAGCTCCGGCGATGAAACAATCTTTTGACGCCGGCCGTCCCATCGATACCACCGGAGTACGGACCATCGCCGACGGAATCGCCGTGCGGGATACATCACCGGTCACACTGGAATATATCCTCAAATATGTCGATCGGATGGATCTGGTCTGTGAAGATGAGATCGCCAGTGCAATCCTCTATCTGTTGGAGCGGCAGAAACTGACGGTCGAGGGAGCCGGGGCTGTGGGAATCGCCGCGGCGATGCACGGTCATCTGGATGCGCTGAGGCCCGGCAGCAAGGTCGGGATCGTCCTCAGCGGGGGGAATATCGACGTGACGATGCTTTCTCTGATCATCGAAAAGGGGCTGGTCAAATCCTACCGGAAGATGAAACTGGTAGTGACCCTCATCGACAAACCGGGGGCTTTGGAACGTTTTGCCGGATTGATGCGTGAGGTGCAGGCCAACATTGTCCAGATCGGCTACGACCGCACCTCGACCGATCTGGAGTTCGGGGATGCCCATGTGAGCGTAGCCCTGGAGACCAAGGGTGCCGACCATCAGGAAGCGATTCGTCAGACACTGCGGGAACACGGTTTTCCCTTCCGTGAGGAGCATTGAACCGTGACTCCCGATGTGAAACGGGTCGTCATCCTGGGCGGCGGATACGCCGGGATCAAAGCCGCGGAAGTCCTCGCGGGCAGTGACGGCATCGAGGTATGGCTGATCGACAAGAACCGCTATCACTACCTTCAGACCGAAAGTTACAACCTGATCGCTTCGAACCTCACTCTGCGGGATATCACTCTCTCTCTGGAGGAGTTGGCGGCGGGACTGGGAAGCGGCATCCGTTTTATCCGGGATGAGGCGGTGGCCGTCGAGGATGGAGCGGTTGTCGGCCGCAAGGGACGCTACCCCTATGACTATCTGATTCTGGCGACGGGGAGTGTCACAAGGCTTCCGCGGGTCTTTGTCTCCGATCGTCTGTTCGGCGTCAAAAAACTGGCCAACGCTCTCCATCTGAAACACGCATTTGAAGATCTGTTGCTGCGGCATATGTCGGGGGAACGGGAGTCCTCCCGTATTGTCGTGATCGGCGGAGGTTCCAGCGGGGTGGAGATCGCCGCGGAGATGCAGCACTATCTCAATCGCTCCCGTCTCTATGCGGGGATTCGGGTGACTCTGGTGGCGGATCTTTTTCTGGCAGAGTTGGATGAGAAGTCGCGGCACAAAGCCCGGGAGATACTGGAAGCTTCCGGTGTAGAGATTGTCGAGAAGCTGGTGCATTCTGTCGAAGAGGACACCCTGGTTTTTGCGGAGGAACGGATGCCCTTTGCCTTTGGTGTCGTGGCGACGGGGATCGCTCCCGAAAGCTTGACACGGGGGTTGGAACTGCCCCGGGAAGGGGAGTTTCTAAAAGTGGATGAGACCCTGCGCGTGGCGGAGCGGATCTATGCCGTGGGTGACTGTGCGGCGTTGAAAGACCGAACGGGGAAGCTCCTGCCTCCGACGGCTCAGACGGCGGAGCAGAGCGGGACCCAGGCGGCCCGAAACCTTCTGCGCCAGATCCGGGGGGAGCCTCTGCAACCGGCGGATCTGAAAATTTACGGTCTGGCTATTGCCCTGGGGGGACGTTTTGCCATCGCGTTGACCTCCTATGGAAAGGTGGAGGGGATTCTGGCTCATCTGGGAAAAAAGATGATCGAGAAATTTTATAAGATTCCGCTGCATCTGAAAAGTGATCGCAAGGGAGATCATGGCCGATAGTGCCGTCGCACTGGACCTGGGATCCAATACTTTACGGATGGTTCGGCGGGATTGCCGCCGTAGAGTGTTCACCGCGGAGTACGAGAAGATTGTGCGTACCGCCGACGGTTTGACAGAGCGGGGAGGGATCGCTCCCGAAACAGTAGAACGGATTGTGACGGCACTGGAGGAGGGAAGGGCGCGAATCGGTTTTGATGCTGCGAGAGTGCGGGCGGTAGCCACGGAAGCGCTGCGTCGGGCGACCAACGGCGCGGAAGTCCTGGAGAGGATCCGGGAACGCAGCGGCATTGTTTTTGAAACCATCGACGGCGAGGAGGAGGCCCGTCTGACGCTCCTGGCGGTGGAAGAGCGTCTGAAACGTCTGGGGAGGGAGACGGACTCTTTTGTTCTGGTCGATATCGGCGGCGGATCGACGGAGCTGATCTGTCGATCCGGTAGGGAGACGATCAGCCGCAGTTTTCCGTTGGGAATCGTGACGCTGACTCAGGAGGCGGGGGGCCTGCAAGGGGTGGAAGGTCTGCTGCCCTCGAAACTGGAGCCGATCCGTCGTTTCATCCAGGCGGCTGTGAAGCGCCTGGGTCCCATGAGCTCTCTGGTGGCGACGGCGGGAACTCCCACGACGATTGCCGCGATGAAACAGGGGATGGAGTACGCGACTTATGATGCCCGGAAGATCAACGGAACACGCCTGAAATATTCGGAACTGCGTCATTGGCTGGAACATCTGCTCTCCCTGGATGTCGAGGCGCGGAAGCGGATCGTGGGGGTCGGGCGAGATGATCTGATCGCCGCCGGAATTCTGATTTTTGAAGGGATCTATGCCGTTACGGGGTTTGAGGAAGCTATGGTGATCGATGACGGATTGCGGGAGGGGGTGGCGATTGAGTTATGCCGGCGATCTCTGGCGGCCGAAGAGGATGGCGACAGATAGCGTTTCCGGGGAGGTGCCTCCGGACGTTCAGATTTTTTCGTGTGCATCCCAGAGTCGGTGACTCAATACCCGGGTGATTTCGTAGATCTCCGGATGAGTCGGGAACTTTTCCAGCTGTTCTATCCGGGAGAACAGCTTCTCCGTATCATGGGCGAGAAAGAGATCGATCCAGGTGTTCGGCAGCGTATAGAGTTGACGGGTCAGATACCAGAGCTGAAGAAAGGCGACAGAGTATCGGTTGAGGATCTTTCGGCTGAAGGTTTCAAAGGAGCTTTGTCCGCTCATTTCATAGTCGTCCAGAATCGTATGGATCAGTGGGCTGAGCATCCGCAGAGGGACCGAGTAGTAGAGCATCCGGCCCGGAGCCGGATCCGGGCCCTGGACTGCGCCGAGGAAGATGCGGGCGGCCCGCTCGGTTTCGCCGTAGAGATTGGTGCGCAGGCCGATGAGGCCCAGGTCGCTGTGATAGTGACGGCCGCAGCCCTTGAGACAGCCGCTGAAGCCCAGGCTGACGCCGAGATGTTGTAAGCGTTCCATCGGGAGGAGTGTCAGATCCTCTTTGATGTCCCAGAGGGAGAGCGGGCAGTAGCGGCTTCCCGCACAGGCTGTGAGGGGCGCGTGCAGGATGGATTGTGGATTGTGGATTGTGGATTGTGGATGGGATGGATTCCGAGCGATCTCTTCACGCTTAAAGACCCAGAGCTCCTGGTGGGGGGTGAGGCGGAGCGTGAGGTTTTCGGTCTGCGCTCTATCGGCGAGGGATTCCAGCGTCTCCGGGGTGATCTCTCCATGCTCTCCGTAGCGTCGAAGGGGGAGGAGATGGTCGCGGTTTTCGGTAGTGCCGCGCAGCTTCAGTTCCCCTGCGGGGAGCAGAGAACGGCCGTATTCGATTTCGATCAGTTCCCGCATCCGTTCCATACCGACGGTCTCGATGAGGTGGAAGAGTCGGGTTTTGGAGCGGCTGCCGCGGGGGCCGTGCTTCCGGTAGGCTTCGGCGACGGCCTGGAAAAGGTCGGGAAGCGCTTCGGGCGGGCAGAAAATCCCGGCCCCCCGGGCCACTTCGCTGTTTTTCCCTCCCAGATAGAGGTTGAATCCCCAGCGCTCCTCCTTTTTCGCCAGGGCGAAGAGCAGATCATTGCTCCAGGGGTTGAATGAGGGGGTGCTTCGGCCGATGAGGGCGGTGTTGAATTTCCGGGGGAGAGTGCCGATCCACTCGGGACGGCGCAGAAATCGTTTCCGGACGGCATCCAGCAGGGGAAAGGTGTCGATTACCGCGTCGGGGGCACAGTCGGCCAACGGATCAGTGACGACGGCGCGGAAGTTGTCGGTGAGGGTCTGGTATCCGCCGATTCCCGCCGCTTCCAGTTCCTGCCAGAGGGGATAGACCCGGGAGGGGGAGAGATCGTGGAGTTCGATCTGCCCCCGGGCGGTCAGAAGGAGGCGAGCCGCTTCCCGGCGGGCCGCGGCGGCAAGGGGGGCGAGTTGTCCGGCGTCGATGCGGCCGCCGTCGAAACGGAGGCGGAGCATCCATCGTTCGGGACGGAGTTTGATGTTGTAGATCCCGAAATTTTTCAGATAGAACCTGTCGGCTTCCGTGGGATGTCGCCAGTCGAGACGCTCCAGTCGCTCCCGGTACTGAAATGGAGGGAGTTCCGCCTTGAGCCGTTCGATTTTATTGGGTTTTTCCATAAGATGTTATTGTAGCGCTTCTGGTTAAGAACGACTTGAGTAATGATGCCGTCGGGCTCAAAAGCGGGTACGTCGAATTGTCATGATGGGGGAAGATTTTGACAGTCCTCAACTGACGGTAACGAAACACCTGCTATGATACCTCCCAAACTGAAGGAGCGAGTTGATGAAAGTGTATCGAGAGCTGTTGATGGGGTTGTGGCTGCTTCCCGGCGCATTGATGGCGGCCAATCCCGGTGACCATCACCCGGGTTACAAACTCTTCAAGGCGTACTGCTGGGGGTGCCACCATCAGACGGCCGAAGCCTTTGGACCCTCGTTTCGGACCATCGCCGATCATCGGAGCCGGGCACTGATCCTGGCGCAGATCGCCGATCCCGAACACACCTATAAAAAGCTGGGGTATACGCGCAACTCCATGCCGGCTTTTGACGATCTCAACGCCACGCAGCTGGAGACCCTTGCCGACTTCATCATGCTTTTCAAAGACAAAAAGGATGCCCAATGAGAAAACTGCTTACCTTCGTTCTCCTCTTCGGCGCGTTCAGCGCTTCCCTCTCCGCCCGGGAGAAGATTTTTGTCGTGGAGCGGGAAAACTCCGCTCTGGCGGTGATCGATTATAATCTGCTGGTGGATGAGATCAAAAACATGCACAACTTCAATCATGCGGTGGTGAAGTTTCGCGGGGACGACGGTTATGTCATCACCCGTGACGGCTATGTGATCAAATTTGATCCCATTCACGACAAGAAACTCAAAGAGTACCGCACTTCCAAAAGCGCCATCGGTTTTATCATCGGGGACAACTATGTCGCGGTCGCCAACTACGACAACAAGACCGTCGAGATTCTGGACCGCGATCTCAATCCGGTCCAGACGATCAAGACCGGCAGCCGCAATGTGGGGATCAAAGAGTACGGTGATCAACTGATCTTCGCCTGCATGGACAACGATGAGATCTGGGTGATGAAGGATACCCAGCCCGGCAAAAAGGTTCCCCATTTCGTCCTGGAGAAGAAGGTGACCGATATCGGCAAAGTCCCTTTCGACGCCATGATCGACAAAAACCTCTATGTCGTCGGCCTCTTCAACTCTCCCGATATCGGTGTACTCGATCTCAAAACGATGCAGTATCGCAAGGTGCCGCTGGCCCTGGGGAAGAAGGAACGGATCCTCAAAGTCCCCCACTTCGGCTTCTGGAGCATCAGCGGCAAGTACTTCTTCATCCCGGCGGTAGGCAACCGCAAGGTTTTTGTCTTTGACCATGATTTCGAACCCGTCACGACCATCGATGTCAAAGGCAACCCGGTCTTCACCGCGTTGAGTCCCGATAAAAAGTGGCTGGCGGTGACCTTCAGCGGCAAAGATTTTCCTTATGTCCAGATCGTCAACGCCGAGACCTTCAAAATCGAGCGGACCTTCAAGCTCCCCGGTTGGGTCCTGCATGTGCGCTGGTCCAAGGATACGCCACACCTCTACTTCAGCGTCAATACCGCCAATATGGTTCTGGCCTACAAAACCAAAGATCCCGATCCCAAAAAGTGGTGGAAGCATTTTGAGTGGCCCGTACCCAAGCCTTCGGGAATCTTCCTTTTCGAAGCCCCCAATCTGAAGAAGCGGCCTTTCTGATGTTTCGCCTCTCCAATCTGATCGAATCGGTTACTTCCGGACGGCCCGAACGCTCCCTCGACGGGGCTATCGCCATCTGGAACTTTACCAACCGCTGCAACCTGGCCTGCCGCCACTGCTACAGCTACGCGGACCCCAACAGCGAGGATTTTCTCTCGACGGAGTTTATTCTGGGTGCGATTCCCGAACTCAAGAAGGCGGGAATCCGCTTCGTGATCTTCAGCGGGGGCGAGCCTCTGATCCGCAAGGATATTTTCCAGATCGCCGAAGCGATGCGCGCAGAGGGGATCGTCACCTACCTCTCCACCAACGGTCTCTACGTCAGCGAAAAGAATGTGGATCGGATCATCGAAACCTTCAACTATATCGGAATCAGCATCGACGGGATCGAGGAGGTTCACGACGCGTTTCGGGGGCTGGAGGGGGCCTACCGCAAGAGCCTCGATGCCATCGCGTTGATCCAGAAGCACGGAGGAAATGCCGGGATCCGTTTTACGGTGACCAAAGAGACGCAGGAGAATCTCTACGATATCTTCGGGCTGGCCGAACGGATCGGGGTCGACAAGATCTACATCTCCCACCTGGTCTACAGCGGCCGGGGACTGGAGAATCTCAAAATCGATATTACCCCCGATGAGCGTAGGAAGTATGTGGAGTTCATCATCGACAAAGCCTTTCAGTATCATGATGAGGGAAAAAAGATCGACGTGGTGACAGGGAATATGGAGATGGATGCGATCCTCTTTCTGGAGAAGTTCGCTGCGCGTTATCCCGAGCACCGGGAGGAGATGCTGCGCCGTCTGCGCAACTGGGGCGGCAACAGCGCCGGGCGCAAACTGGTCAACATCGACTGGATAGGCCGTGTCAAACCCGACCCCTTTTTTCCCGAAGTTATCGGCAATATGACGGAGAGACCTTTCAGCGAAATATGGCTGGACGGGGGCAACGAACTGCTGAGACGACTGCGGGAACATCCCCGGAGGATTTCGGGCCGATGCGCTGAATGCGGCGTCGTCGACATCTGCAACGGCGGCAGCCGCAGTCGGGCCTGGGCGATCCACGGAGATCTCTGGGCGGAAGACCCCTCCTGCTATCTCGACGAGGCCGAGATAGCAGGAGCAAAATAAGGAAAAATTAAAAATTTTGGCAGGTCGGAATCGACGATTCCGATATTTTCAATGACGCGGGCGAAGCCCGCCAATGACCAATGACAGCGCGAAGCGCGAAATGATCTCCGCCCGAAGGGCGGTTGAAGGAGAACCAATGGTATACCTCACCGGCGCCGGTCCCGGAGCGATGGATCTGTTGACGATCAAAGCACTGCGGGTGATCCGCAAGGCGGATGTCATCATCTACGATCGCCTGGCCAATCCCGAGATTCTCAAAGAGGCCAAAGACGGCTGCGAATTTATCTATGTGGGCAAGGCGGACAGCCACCATACGCTTCCCCAGGAGGAGATCAATGAAGTGATCTATCGCGCGGCGCAGAGACATGAGACTGTCGTGCGGCTCAAAGGAGGGGATCCGCTGGTTTTCGGTCGGGGGGGAGAAGAGGCGCTCTATCTCAGGGAGCGGGGAGTGAAGTTCGAATTCATCCCCGGAGTCACCTCCGCCATCGCCGTGCCGGAGTATGCCGGAATCCCCGTGACGCACCGGGGGATTACCGTCAGTTTCCGAGTCGTCACCGGTCACGAAGCGACCAAGGAAGAGTCCCAGATCCCCTGGGAAAATTACAAGAGTGACGATACGATCATTTTTCTGATGGGGCTGCATCGTCTGGAGTACATCGTCAATAAACTGCTCTCAATCGGCAAGCCCGCCGATTTCCCCATTGCCGTCATCAGCAAAGGTACCTGGCCCGACGAACAGACGGTGATCGGAACACTGTCGGATATCGTTGAACGGGCCAAAGGACTGCCGACACCCGCGCTGATCGTCGTCGGCAAAGTGGTCGAGCTGCATGAACAGTTGAGTTGGTTTGAGAAGGGGTGAACCTTTCCGTATCAAAGGTTCCTGAATCTCCGTCGAAATCCTGCCGGATAATTTCCCAATCAGATTACTTTGCTACAATTGCCCCTCGAGAACGAAAGGGTTCAAGCCATGTATGATTTGAGAGATATTCAACTCTTTTCCAAACTCTCTGATGCGCATATCAGTGAGATCAAAGACAACTCGGTCATCCGAAGTTACGCGCGGGAGAGTATCGTTTTTTACGAAGGGGACCGGGGAGAGTATCTCTATCTTGTCATCGAAGGAACCATCAAACTCTACAAAACCTCTCCCAAAGGCACCCAGATTCAGATCAACCGTTTTGAAGCTCCCGCCGTCGTGGGGGAGTATGCCTGCTTCGAACGGATGCCCTTCCCCGCCACCTGTGAATTCGTGACCGACGGAAAGATTGCGATGGTTCCCTACGAGTTGATCTACAAGAACCTCGGAGATCAGGATTTCTCGCTGGAGATTATCAAATCCCTCACTTCCAAAATCATGGTGCTCTCTTCGCTGATTCACAAGGAGACGATCTTCTCTTCCGAGGCGAAGGTGGCCAAAATGCTTCTGGAGAACAGTGAAATCTTCAGCAAACTCAAATACAACGAGATCGCTTCGATTCTCAATCTCACCCCCGAGACTCTGTCGCGGATATTCAAGAAGATGAAGAAAGAGTCGATTATCGAAGTGGATAAAAATCACCATGTGCTTGTCCGCAACCCGGAAGCGCTGGAGATGGTGATCGAGAGCAACAAGATCAAGACATGCACCAACTGCATCGCCGATTTCAAGAAACAGATCGGGATGGAGTGATCTCGGGGGGCGAGATGGCCTCTCAGGTGCCAGGGGGCCGGAGCGCCTTTCGGTTTACAGCCCCAGGTGTTCGTTTTCCCACGCTTCAAAGGCGGGATCGAAATAGACCAGTCGCTTCTTTTTGAATTCCCGGGTGGAGTAGAGTTTTCCGTATTCGGTAAGGCCGGTCTCTCTGGCGATCTCCTCGATGACGCCGTCGCAGGCCTCCTGACTGGTGGCGTGGACCATGGCGAAGAGATTGTAGGGCCAGTTGGGGTATTTGGGACGCAGGTAGCAGTGGCTGACGGCGCGGAACTCGGCGATCTGTTTTCCCAGCTCTTCCGCACGCTCCTCCGGGACGCTCCAGACACTCATGGCGTTGGCGGTGAAGCCCGCTTTGCGGTGATTGAGAATCGTGGCGAAGCGACGCATCACTCCGGCTTCCTTCAGCTCTTCGGCCATGGCGAAGAGTTCGTCGTAGTTCATCGCCAGTCGTTCGGCGGCCTCTTTGAAAGGTTCGGAAACGACGGGGATATCTTTTTGCAGCTCCCGGATCACGGCGTAGTGGCGGGCCTTCATCTTAATGGGTTTGAAGGCTTTTTTATGTACCTTTTCCTTTTTACTCTGTTTGCCGGTGGTGTCGAGCTTGACGGAGATTTTGAACATCTTAAGGGTGGGCAGGGCGATCGCCTCTTCGGCTCCGGTCATTCTCTGCAGGCGGTTGATGGTCCCCTGAAGACCCAGTTTCGAGTCGGGGGGAACGGCCAGGGTAAACCAGATGTTGAAGTCATGGTTGCGCAGGTAGTTGTGACTGACCCCCGGGTGGGCATTGATGATGTCTGCGGCTGATTCGATCTGCTCTTCCGGAACCTTGAACGCGACCAGGGAGGAGTGGTATCCCAGCCGCTTGGTGTCGAAGATAGCCGAGGTTTGTCGGATGATTCCCCGTTCTTTGAGTTGACGGACTTTTTCGAGTATCGCCTCTTCGTCCGTTCCCATTTTGTCCGCCAGGGCGGCAAACGGACGTGGGCATAGAGGGAAAGCGTTCTGCATCTGATAAAGCAACTCTTCCTCCATTTAATCCTCCTTCGTGATCTTCTCAGTGATGCAGCGCCTATCTACTTCCGTATTATGCTGCTTTCCCGTTACCATATTGTAATGGAGGAAGGAGGAGTTCACCTTGATACCTGTCAATCATACGATTGCATCACTCCGGAAATCCGCGGCATGAATCCGGAACGGGATCGTGAAAAAACTTATAATTCTTATTGATTCGAGTCAACAATTCTTCAGAAGCAAAGCGTTAAAATTGATGCATCCCGTAACATACAGGAGGTTATAATGGGAATGAATCGACGTGACTTTTTGAAGAGTTCGGCGGCTGCGGCCGCTGCGAGTGCGGTGGGGATCAGCGTCCCCGCCGAGGTGCAGGCCGCCGCGACTCAAGGAGAAGCGGGTTGGCGCTGGGACAAGGCCGTCTGCCGCTTCTGCGGAACCGGCTGCGGGATCATGATGGCGACCAAAAACGGCAAGATCGTTGCGGTCAAAGGGGACCCCGCCGCACCGGTCAACCGCGGTCTGAACTGTATCAAAGGATACTTCACCGCCAAGATCATGTATGGTGCCGACCGCCTGAAGGTGCCTCTGCTTCGGATGAACGACAAGGGTGAATTTGACAAAAAAGGCAAATTCAAGCCGGTCAGCTGGAAGCGGGCCTTCGACGAGATGGAGAAGCACATCCGCAAAGCGCTCAAAGAGAGCGGCCCCGAAGGGGTGGCGGTCTTCGCCTCCGGCCAGTATACCGTCATGGAGGGTTATGCCGCCCAGAAGATGATGAAGGGGGGCTTCCGCTCCAACGCCATCGACCCCAACGCCCGCCACTGTATGGCCTCGGCGGTCGTCGGCTTCTATCAGACCTTCGGAATCGACGAGCCCTCCGGCTGCTACGATGATATCGAACTGACCGATACCATCATCAGCTGGGGATCCAACATGGCGGAGATGCACCCGATCCTCTGGTCCCGGGTCTCCGATCGCAAGCTCTCCGATCCCGAGCGGGTCAAGGTCGTCAACATCACCACCTACACCACCCGGAGTTCCGACCTGGCGGATTTTGAGATCATCTTCCGTCCCCAGACCGACCTGGCGCTGTGGAACTATGTCGCCCATGAGATCGTCTACAATCACCCCGAAGTAATTGATTGGGATTTCATCAAGCAGCACATTGTCTTCGCCGTCGGACCCGTCAACATCGGGTACGGTATGCGCCGCAAGGGTGAGAAGTCCCTGACCCCTGTACGTCCCGACGGATCCGCCGGTAAGTACAGCGCGCTGGAGATGCAGACCATCCGCAAAGAGATGGCCAAGAAGGTCTCCGACCTGGAAGCTCCCGCCCTGGAGCCCTACGGTTACAAAGCCGGTCAGGAGATGAAGAACCGCCCCGGAACGCTGAAACACTGGATGATCGCTTTCGAAGAGTACAAGAAGTCTCTGGCTCCCTATACGCTGGACTACGTTGCCAAGCTGGTCAAGGGAGATCCCAACGAGGATCTTGAGTCCTTTAAAGAGAAGCTCAAAAAACTGGCCGCTCTCTATATCGAGAAAGACCGCAAGGTGGTCTCTTTCTGGACGATGGGAATGAACCAGCACACCCGCGGTACCTGGGACAACACCCTGAGCTACAACGTGCACTTCATGCTCAACAAGCAGGCCAAGCCCGGTAACGGAGCCTTCTCCCTGACCGGTCAGCCTTCGGCCTGTGGTACCGCCCGTGAGGTCGGAACCTTCGCCCACCGTCTGCCGGCGGACCTGATGGTCAAAAACCCCAAGCACCGCAAGATCGTGGAGAAGAAGTGGCAGATTCCCGAGGGAACACTCAACCCCGTCGGCAATCAGCACATCATGAAGATCCACCGCGACATCGAGGACGGTGTGGTCAAATTCGCCTGGGTCAACGTCTGTAACCCCTACCAGGACAGCGCCAGCGCCAAACACTGGATCAAAGCCGCCCGGGAAATGGACAACTTCATCGTCACTTCCGACGGTTATCCCGGCATCAGCGCCATGGTCTCCGACCTGGTTCTGCCCAGCGCCATGATCTACGAGAAGTGGGGCGCCTACGGAAACGCTGAGCGCCGGACCCAGCACTGGCGTCAGCAGGTGCTTCCCGTCGGAAACGCGATGAGTGATACCTGGCAGTGGGTAGAACTCTCCAAGCGCTTCACCGTCAACGATCTTTGGGGCCCCTATACTCTGCGCAACGGCAAGAAACTGCCCGACGTCCGCAAAGCGGCCGAGAAGATGGGCTACAAGCCCGATACGACCATGTTCGAAATTCTCTTCGCCAACGACCGGGCCAAGAAATACACCCTCGACGATCCCGTCGCCAAGGGCTTCGACGACAGTGAAAGCCGCGGTGACAGCCGGAACGTTATCGGCAGTGACGGCAAACCCTTCAAAGGATACGGATTCTTCATCCACAAGTATCTCTTCGAAGAGTACGCATGGTTCGGCCGGGGCCACGGTCACGACCTGGCGCCCTTCGACGTCTACCACAAAGTCCGCGGACTCAAGTGGCCCGTCGTCAACGGCAAAGAGACTCCCTGGCGCTTCAACGTCAAGTACGATCCCTATGCGGCCAAGCACGCCAAAGAGGCGGGTCTCAAAGACTTCGCCTTCTACGGTCCTCTGGCCAAGGCGCTGCCCCATGGAGATCTCAAAGGGGTCAAGGACAAGAAGAAGACCTCTCTGGCCAACAAAGCCAAGATCTTTGCACGTCCCTACATGGATCCCCCGGAGATGCCCGACAAAGAGTACGATACCTGGCTCTGTACCGGACGGGTTCTGGAGCATTGGCACAGCGGTACCATGACCATGCGGGTTCCCGAGCTCTTCCGGGCGGTCCCCGAAGCGCTCTGCTATATGAACCCCAAAGACGCCAAGAAGCGCGGCCTGAAAAACGGTGACCTGGTCATCGTCGAATCCCGCCGCGGCAAGGTCAAGGTCCGGGTCGAAACCCGGGGCCGGAACCGGCCGCCCCAGGGGCTGGTCTTTGTGCCCTGGTTCGACGAGCGGGTTCTCATCAACAAGGTCTGCCTCGACGCCACCTGTCCGATGTCCAAGCAGACCGACTACAAGAAGTGTGCGGTCAAAATCTATAAAGCCTGAGTCGGCGGAAGGAAGAGGTCGTGAAAAAGAAAGCGGGCAAAACCGAGATCAGCGCCCGACGGCGCTTTCTCACCGATACTGCCTATGCCGGAGGGCTGGGAGTGTTGGGGGCATTGCTCTGGGCCGGATATACCGAAAAGGCCAAGAGTTCGCCTCTGACCCTGCGTCCGCCGGCGGCGCTGGGCGAGGCGGATTTCCTCAAGACCTGCATCAAGTGCGGGCTCTGTGTGGAAGCGTGCCGTAACCGTCCCGCCAATATCGACCGGGATACGGGCAAACCCCGCCCCGCGACTCTCAAGATGGCGAAAGCCCAGGATGATGTGACCATCGGGACCCCCTATTTTCTGCCGCGGGAAGTCCCGTGCTATATGTGCGACGACATCCCCTGTGTGCCGGTCTGTCCTTCGGGAGCGCTGGATCCGGCCAAGGTGACCAACCCCAAGACCGGGGAACTGGATTTCACCATGATGGATATGGGGCTGGCCGTGGTGGATCCCAACTCCTGCATCGCCTTCTGGGGATTGCAGTGCGATGCCTGCTACCGGGCCTGTCCGCTGATGGACAAGGCGATCCGGCTGGAATACGATCAGAACAAGCGGACCGGCAAGCACGCCTTTTTGAAGCCGGTGGTGGATATGAACGCCTGTACCGGCTGCGGACTGTGCGAAAAAGCCTGTGTGACGGAGAAACCGGCTATTTTTGTCCTGCCCCGCGATGTGGCGCTGGGCAAGCCCGGCGACCACTACGTCAAAGGATGGGACAAGAAGGATCAGCAGCGTGTGGCCAACCGGGTCGGCAAAGATGTGACCACCCATGACCAACGCAGTGCGAAGCAGCCGCAGGATTACCTGAACAGCGGCAATCTGCTGGGAGAATGAGATGAAATGGAGTAACATCAAATATCTGGTTTTACGGCGTTTCGTCCAGCTCTCGCTGCTCTTTCTCTATTTTGCCGGCAACTACTGGGGATGGAAAGTACTGCAGGGGGATCTCTCGGCATCGATTCTTTTCGGTAAAGTGCCGTTGAGCGATCCCTTCGCAATACTCCAGACCCTGGCGACGGGAGCGACCCTGGCGGTCAATGCTCTGTTGGGAGCGCTGATCATCGCGCTCTTCTACGGCATTGTCGGCGGTCGGGCCTTTTGCAGCTGGGTCTGCCCCGTCAACATGGTCACCGACCTGGCGGCATGGCTGCGGCGCAAGCTGCTGATCGACCGGATCGAACGGAAAATCTGGATCAGTCGGAACCTGCGCTACTATCTGCTGGCGATTGCGCTGATTGTCTCGGCGTTGACGGGTCTGGCGGCTTTTGAAGTAATCAGCCCCATCACGATTCTCAACCGGGGAGTTATTTTCGGTTTCGGAGCCGGGGCCGGTCTGCTGGTAGCGATCTTTCTTTTTGACCTGTTCGCCGTCAAAAACGGTTGGTGCGGGCACCTCTGTCCGTTGGGCGGGATGCATTCCCTGATCGGGAAGTACAGTGTCCTGCGTGTGAAACATACCAGTGAGAACTGCACCCTCTGTATGAAGTGCAAAGAGGTTTGCCCCGAGGTGCAGGTCCTGGGAATGATCGGAAAGCGGAGCGAGTTCGTCGCAGGGGCCAACTGCACCAATTGCGGCCGCTGCGTTGACGTCTGTGATGACGACGCTCTGGAATTCGATCTGCGGAATATCTTAAAAAACAAGGGAGGAAATCCATGAAGCAATACATGAAACTGGCCCTCGCGGGAGCGTTCGCCCTGAGTACAACGCTCTGGGGCGCTGAAGTGATCAATATCAACAAAGGGGTGGACAATCCCGAACTGCTGAAAAAAGAGGATCTGGGCAACAAAAAAGTCGTTACCGAAGATCAGCTGGGTTACGGTGCGGCGAGTCTGACCGGCAATACACCGCCTCCGAAAATCCAGTATGATCGTCCGGCTCCCGGTGCGGCCAAGCGCTTTGCCCGTTCCTACGTCAATGCGCCGCCGCTGATTCCTCACAGTGTGAAGGGATTGCTGCCCATTACTGCCAAAAACAATGCCTGTCTGGGATGCCACATGCCCAACGTGGCCAAGAGTATGGGGGCGACACCGATTCCCGAGTCGCACTTTGTCGACTTCCGCCCCTCGACCAAGCTGGACAAAAACGGCCAGTTGATCAAAGACGGCAAGAAGGTTGCGAATACTTCGGATATCAAGATCGCCAAGTTCCGGAAGATGAAGAAGCTCAACCCTGCCCGTTACAACTGTAGTCAGTGCCATGTCCCCCAGGCCAATGTCAAGCCGCTGGTGGGTAATACGTTCAAGCCTGACTTTATCAGCAAGAAGCAGATGGAGAGTTCCAACCTGATCCAGGTTATCGACGAGGGTGTCAAGTAAGTATGGCGTCTCGACGGGAATTTTTCCGTTCGTTGGTGCGGCCGGCGGCTGCGGCAGCCGAACGGAAAGAGGATCGGTGCGTGGTGCGCCCTCCCTACGCCGTCGACGAATCGCTTTTTCACAGTCTCTGTCCCCAGTGCGAGAGCCAGGCCTGCGCCCGGGATTGTGAAGAGGCGATCATCGTGATCGGGGCGGATCGGACGCCCATACTGAATCTCCGAAAGGGAGGCTGCACCTTCTGCGAAGTCTGCTCCGACGTCTGCGACGCGGGCGTATTGGACAAATTTCGTGCACCGGAACGGATCAATGCCCGCTTCGTCATTTCGACCGAAGGGTGCATGGCCCATCACGGGACCATCTGCTTCGCCTGCAAAGAGCCCTGCCTGGAGAATGCCATTCTTTTCAACGGGCTCTTCAATCCGGTAATCGATCCCGATCTTTGCACCGGGTGCGGTTTCTGTCTGGGACGTTGTCCCACCGATGCGATCCGGTATGACGCCGTTGCCTGCGCCGGAGCCGCCAGCGAGAACGTCGGCGTCTGAAACTCTGCTACAATCCCAAAGGAAAAGGGGATCGTTCCCTCACCAATATGAGCCTATGAGGAGGTATGTCGATGAATCGTGAGAAACTGCTGGAAAACTATCCCCACCTGATGAGTCTCGTCGATGAGGAGCTGGATGAACTGCGTTATTTCGTCGTGGTCGATCCCAATGTCGAAGAGGAGGCGGATGAGGCGGATGTCTTCGATCCGACAGAGTATAACTGGATCGTTTATTTTCCCGAGCGCGTCAAAGAGGCGTTGGGCGAAGAGAAGTTCTCCCGGATCTATGAGCGTCTGGAGGCTTTGGAAACGGTAGAGGATATCATGATGGATGATGAGGATCTTTTCGGTATCCGCTGTGCCGATGAAGAGGAGGAGCGGGTCGCTGTGACGGTTATGTCGGTTCTGGAAGAGCTGGCCCGGGAACTGAACGAGGAGGGGAGGGTATGAGACGGTTTTGGATAGGGCTGATGCTTCTGGGAAATCTGCTCTGGGCGGCCCAGACGCTGACGCCGGTCCGGCAGATTCCGGCCGACGGTGTGGTGGAGGATCTGGTACTGCGCTCCGGAAAACTTCTGATGGGGACGGGCCACGGCAGTCTGCAGGTGGTGGATCTGAAGGATTTCAATGTCAGCACCCTCGTGACCCTGAAGCAGGTCAAAGATTTCATGGGGGACGCCATCGACGCGAAGGTCTTCAGCGTGGATGAGAACGACGGTCGCTATCTGCTCCTGAGTGACAGCGGGCAGGGAGGCTATTCGGATCTCTGGATCCTGGAGAAGGGAGCGATCAGGCGGGTGATCGGCGCCCGGGATGAAAAGGCGTTGATCAAGGCGCGGTTTCTGGATCGGGATCATGTTCTGCTGGGGTATCTGAGCAACGAAGCGTCTCTGCTGGATCTCAAGAGCGGCAAGGAGCTCTATCGCGTTCAGCTGACGGAATCGAAATTTTCCGATTTCGCTCTGAATCGCGAGACGGGGAAGGCGGTTTTCGGCTGTGAGAGCGGGGAACTGACTCTGATCGACGCCCGAAGCGGCAAAATCCTCAAGCGGATCGATCAGCTGCATGTAGACAATATCTTCGGGGTGGATCTGGGGAAGCGATGGGTCATCGCCGGGGGGCAGGACCGTCGGGGTTCCTACTACAATCTGCTGACCGGGGAGAAGGGGTACTTCAAGGGGCATTTCCTCGTCTATGCGGTGGGGTTGAGCCCCAATGAGGATCTGGCGGCCTACGCGATGGATGAGGACAATACCATTACCATCTACAATCTGGAGAGCAAGATGCCCGTCTATCGGCTCAAGGGTCAGAAGAGCACCCTGGATGCGATTGTCTTCGAGAGCGAAACGACGCTCTTCAGCAGCAGCCAGGACAATACCGTCATGATGTGGAACCTCACAAAATAAAAGGAGTAAATATGAATATATCGAGTATTGTGATCCAGTGCTCACCGCAGCACTTTGATGCGGTCAAGAACTGGTGCGAAGAGAGCGGAATCTGCGAATATCACTTCGGCGACCGGGAACGGGGGAAGATTGTTGTAACCATCGAGGGGGCCGACGTCAATGAAGAGGTGGAGAAGATGATGAAGATCCAGGCCGCTCCCCATGTCATTGTCGCCGATATGATGATGACCTATCAGGAGGATCTGGACGAGGCGGTGCGTGAGCTGGAAAAGAGCGATGACGTGCCGGATCTGCTCAAACGGGTGACCGAAGAGGAGATTGACCCCAAAAGTGTCGTCTATCACGGGGATCTGCGCAAGAAATTCTGAGTTCGCGGTATCCTGGTGCCCGCTGTTAAAAGGCGGGAAGTCCGGTAGAAGCGGGTACCTTTCTCCGTCCGTCTGTCAAGAAACGTTCCCGGGACTCATTTTTCCGTTCGGGATGGTGCTGAGAGAAATTCTTTTTTTTCCGTATTTTTATCCTGAAGCTGGGTTATAATGGTGAAAAACCTTCAAAGAGTTTTTCATGAATCAGCAACGCAGAAGGGTACTGAAATGGGCTGGATGGAGCGGGATGGCGCTGCTCGTGGGCGGTTGCGCTTCGGGGCCGGAGATTCCGGGATCGACCGCGGGGGTTTACAGCGTCTATCTGAGCACCGATGACGGGCCGTTGACCTGCAGCGGATATCTTGATGCGGTGATCCGGGAAGCGCAGGTACCCGTGGCCGCTTTTGTCGTGGGCAAACATGCCCGTGCAGAGGTTTACCGCAACTATCTGGAGCGCTATCGGAGCAATCCCTATATTACGTTGGCCAATCACAGTTACAGTCATGCCGACGGACATTATCGCGACTATTACCGTCATCCTGAACGGGTTTTGGAAGATTTTGAAAAAAATCGGCGTTTTTTGGAACTGGAGAATAAAATGGGACGTCTGCCGGGTCGGGACAGCTGGCGCATCGGCGGTCGGGCCTATGACGGGGACAAAACTGCGACGGCGGCGGCCGACCTGCTGGCGTCTCACGGTTACACGCTCTATGGCTGGGATCTGGAGTGGACCCATACCCGCAGCGGCCGGCCTATCGGATCGGCGGAAGAGCTCTATCGCCGGATCCGGGCACAGCTGCAGCGGGGCCACACCTATACCCCCGGACATCTGATGCTGTTGATGCATGATCAGATGTTCGGTTCGGTTTCCGCCCGGAGAGAACTGAAGAAACTGATCGGGTTGCTCCGGAGTGATCCCGGGATCCGTCTGCGGTCTCTGAATGAATATCCCCGGACGGCACCGCGGCGCAGTACACCTGTGATCCCCGGTGCGAAACTGATTCGGGGAACGACGACGGGAGTGGGGGAGACCACCCCTGTAGATCCCATGAAATTTGCCCATTGAAGGAGGAACGAATGAGTTATTTCCCTGCGTTTTTGCAACTGGAGGGTACGAAGATTCTGTTGGTGGGCGGGGGAACGATTGCCGCGGAAAAACTGGAAAAGCTGCTGGATTTCAGCAAGGAGATTACGATAATTGCCCTGGAAATGGGGACGGAGGTTCGGCGTATGGCGGAGGAGCACGGCCTGACACTGCTGCCTCGGGCCTACCGGGAAGGGGAAGCGTTGCTTTACGACATCGTTATCGTTGCCACCGATACGGTGGAACTGCACCGACAGATTTTCGAAGAGACCCGTTCCGGCCGGGTTCTGGTCAACAGTGTTGACGATACCCGTTATTGTGATTTTATCTTCCCTTCCTATGTCAGGCAGGGGGATCTGACGGTGGCTTTTTCCACTTCGGGAGCCTCTCCGGCCTTTGCCAAGCATATTCGCCGCTGGTTTGAAGCGCGTCTGCCCGAAGGGGTGGACGCTTTTCTGGATCAGATGAAAGCGCTGCGAAAGGAGCTTCCCAAGGGACGGGAGCGTATGAAGCGTTTTGATGACATGGCCCGTGAATTTGTGGAAAAGCATTTTCACTCCTGACGAATAAATGTGAAAATATTCTTCTAAAATCGTTCAGTTTCTTGATCTAAATCAACTCTTTCCAAGTGTGCCGGCTCTATAATGCCTCCATCTTGCAAATAGGAGTAATTATGTCCGATATCACAAAAGAGCCGATCGAAGTTCCCGGGGCGACGGTCCCCTTTTTTACCTATAAAATCGGTGAGACCCAGTATTATGAGTTTGATACCTCCAAGTGCGGTCCTCCCGAGCCGATGGTCAACGCCATGGCCGGTCTGAAGATGATTGACGGTCCCGACAAGCGGGTGGTGATGATCAATCACAAAAAACCGATGGGACTGTTGGATAAGATCGGTGAAAACTTCGCATTGCTGGAAGAGGAGAATCTCCCGGACGGTACGGTCAAACTGGTCTTCGGCTACAAGCCCGGCGCCAGCGAAGAGGCAAACCTCGACGACGCCAGCTGCGCGGGCTGATCCGATGTTTTCCGTCTCCAAGGATTACGCACCTCCCTTTGGGATGATCGCTCCGTTTTTCATTATCGGGTCGATTTTCTTTTTTCTCGGGAGTGTGGCGCTGCTTTTTCTCGATCCCTCGATGGGGCACTTTGATCCGGGAATCGCCGGGTGGGTGCATTGGTTTCTTCTGGGGTTCGTGATGATGATTATCTTCGGAGCCATGGCTCAGCTGATCCCCGTAGTCGTCGAAGTGGGACACCACTCGGTCGATCTCTATTATGTCATCTGGCCGCTGTTGCTGGTGGGAACACTGCTGATGGTCCTGGGATTCTGGCTGGTGCCGGCGGTACTCCCCTACGGCGGGCTGCTGGTGCTCACCGCGATGTTGATCTACCTCTATGATACGCTGATGACTCTCAGAAAAGTGGAGCATGTGACCCTGACGGTCAAGACCGCCGTGGCGGCCAACCTCTTTCTGACAACCGGAATCGTCGTGGGCTTTCTGATGACCCTGGCCATTGGCGCGGGAGTCGAAGTCGATGTCGGCTGGTGGCTGGGGACCCATGCGGTTCTGGTCCTGGGGGGATATGTCGTCCTGACGGTGATGGGACTCTCCCTGATTCTACTGCCGATGTTCGGCCTGGCGCATGGATTTGACGAGCAACCCATCAACCGGGCTTTCAACTTTATGGTGGGCGGGGTTCTGCTTCACCTCTTTTCGACGCTGATCGGGTTCGAGTTTGGGCGCTTCGCGGCGATCTTCGTCATGCTCTTCGCCGTCAGCCTCTATCTCTGGCAGATCTGGCTGATCTACAGGGTTCGGGCCCGCAAAGAGAACGATATCTGGGCCCGTTCGATGTTTTTCGGCTACGGAGCGCTGGTCGTGGCGATGATCCTGGCGGTACCCGCGGCGATCTTCGGCGGAGAAAATTTTATTCTTGCCTCGGCGTGGTTCCTGGTGATGGGGTTCATTACCTTTCTGATTACGGGGCATCTCTACAAGATCATTCCTTTTCTGGTCTGGTTTGAACGCTACAGCCCTCTGGTGGGGAAGCAGCGGGTACCGATGCTCAATGAGATGTATCCCAAGAAGATGGCGGATTGGGAGTTTCTCTTTACTGCCGTCGGCGTCGGGATGGCCGGGATCGGGATTTTGCTTGAGTGGAACGATCTCTATTATGGCGGGGTCGCGCTTTTTATTGTGGGAGCGGGCTTTATGTTGGCCAGTGTAAAATGGATGTTGTCCTTCGGTCGTGAAACGGCCGAAGAAATAAAGAGTTAAGAGTGAAAAGTTTCGGTGTGTGTTGCGTGACAACGCTTTTCTTTAAATATGTCGCCGAAGGCGACAGTATACTAACGACCAACGACTAACGACCAAGGACTAAAATATGTGTGATATTACCAAAGAGCAGGTCTTTGACGCGATCCGTAACGTCATCGATCCCGAAGTGGGTTTCAACCTGGTGGAGATGGGACTGATCTACGACGCCATCATCGACGACGAATGCAACGTGAAGGTCGTGATGACTCTCTCGACCCGGGGCTGCCCGCTGCATCAGATGCTGACCCAGTGGGTCAAGGATGCGGTGGAGATGCGGGTTCCCGGCGTCAAAGAGGTGGAGGTCGAGGTGGTCTGGGAACCCCAGTGGAACATCTCCATGGCGGAGGATAATGTCAAAAAAGCTCTGGGAGCGCTCTAACGCTCCTTCTCCCTTCTTGCTCATCTCCTTCAAGCCCCCCTTGGATATAATAGTTCCCATTATGAATTTGACCAGAGGAATGTGAAGATATATGAAAAAAATATCGATAGTTTTTCTGCTTGTTATCGGGATTGTCTGGGGGATTGTTTTCAGCAGTATCGGACAAAAAAGCGTATTTCTGCCTCTGGCCAATCTCTACCTCGAGTATGCGGTACCCCGGCATCAGGTCCTTTTGACGGAATTGGAACCGGGGTGGCACAGTCTGCGGCTCGCCGGCACCCTGGACCGTACGATCCGTTTTGAAGCCCGGGGGCCGGTCCAGTGGACGCAGATGCTTTTGAATCTGAAGTATCGGATAGACGGGAAAGAGGTGGTTCTGGAGAAACGGCGCTATCCGGTGGATCTGACACTCCGGGGAGCGCTTCGGGGAACACCGGCAAAGCTACAGGTCACAGGCGGCGGGGAAGCGTTCGCCGCCAAACTTGATTACCGTTTTCTGCTGGAGAAATCGGAGCTGAGAGGGATTTATGTCCGGGCGGACGGCGCGCAGGTGGATCAGCTCCTGGCTCTGGCGGGCAAACGCCCCTATGCCCGCGGACGGTTGAATCTTCAAATCGATATGCCCCGGCTGGATACGGACAATCCTGAAGGGCAGGCCCGATTTACGGTATCGGAAGGGAAAATCGATGCGCCGGCTCTGAAAAAGGATTTCGGGATCGATCTGCCTGCGGTGAAAAAGTATCGGCTGGAAGGAACGTTCCGTCTGGAACAGAGACTGGTCAAAGGCGAGGCGTTGCTGAAGAGTCCGTTGATGGATCTCTCTCTGAAGCATTTCCGGAGTGACGTCGGGTTCCGGATTTTCAAGAGCCGGTATGCTTTGGAGATACCGGAACTTTCGCGGCTGAAAAAATTGACGAAAACTCCGCTCTACGGCCCATGGAAAATGGGAGGGGAATTCTACTTTGACCGAAAGGACAGAAAACTCCAGCTGAGCGGGACGAGTCCCAGCCTGGAGGGCAAAAGCTTTTTTTTCTATGACAATGGACGGATGACGCTGGATTTCAAAAAAGCGGGGATTCCCCAACTGCTGGCCCTGCTTGGGCAGAAGCCGTTGGTGGCGAAAGGGAGTTTTGACGCTCATGCCGATCTGGAAAACCCCAAAAAGATCAAAGGAGCCTATCGGATTGATGCGAAGGGAAGCTGGGATTGGGCGGAAATGGCAAAATTGGCCGGGACCGATCCCGGTACGATGCTGGATTTTACTTTTCAGAGTGACGGTCAGATCGCCAAAGGGGTGCTTGATGCCCGGGTGAAGTACCGTAATGCTCTGTTTGACCTGGAGTTCTCTCCTCTGCGCTATGCGCTGGAGGGCGGTGCATTCGAAGGAAAATACCGTCTGAAAATGCCCGATCTGGCGAGGGTGGCGGCATTGAAGCGTCAGGGAGTTCGCGGGGCGTTGGATTTCTCGGGTCAGGCCAGCTATCTGCCCGTCAAGAAACTACTCAAAGTTGAAGGCCGCAGTGCCTCACTGGGGGGAGAGACCCGGTTTGTCTATGCGGGACCGCGTCTGAACCTGACGCTCAAAAGTGTCGACGGGGCGCGTCTTCTGCGTCTTTTGGGGGTTCCGGCGGTCTTGAACGCGTCAGAGGTGAACGGAGTCTTCAAATTCTCTGACATCAGCCGCCGGGTGGGGAGTTTTACGCTGGGGGTGAAGGGAAAAGTCGACCGTACGGCCGTCAGGAAGGCGTGGGGGATCGATCCGGGGCCGCGAGTCACGCTTCGTCTGAAGGGGAAAGGGAAGGTACGGGGAGAAGAGATGGATTCCCAGTGGCATCTGGAAAGCTCTCTGGGACAGATGACGCTGGAAAAGTGTCGTCTGCGACTTGATACCGGAGCATGTCAGGGGGTCTATCATCTGAAAATTCCGGAGCTCAAACGCCTCAGGACGCTGACCGACCGGACCTACCACGGACCATTGGCTGTGGCAGGACATCTGGCCTGGGAGAAGAAACTGAAGCTGGACGGAAGCGGCAAAGAGTGGGGCGGGCGGATCGATTATCGTCTGGAAGGGTCGCTGCTTCGGATGAAAAGCACTGCGATACAGGCTCGGGAACTGATGAAAATGATGGGTTATACCCCCCTGGTGGAAGGGACGCTTTCGAGTGATCTGCGTTTGAATGTGGAAACGGAAAAGGGAACCTTTCAGGCGGAGTTGACCCAGGCGCATTTCCTTCGGAGCAGCCTGACGACTGTGGCCTCCCGGGTGTTGCATTTTGATATAGCCAAAGAGCTCTTCTCCCGGGTACGTTTCAGTTCCCGGATCGATGGTCCTTGGATCATCTTCAATCTCAATGCCCGCTCCCAGAGGCTGCTGCTGAGTATCCAAGGGGGAAAGATCGATCGGAAGAAGGGAACCATCGATGCCGTGCTCTCGATAGAAGATCGGGGCAGACGTTATCGGCTCAAACTCAGAGGCCCTCTGGATCGACCTCTGGTCGTACCGCTGATGACACGGGATCTGGTGAAAAAAGCGGAGCGTGCTCTGAAAAAACACAAAATAGACAAGGTGATTCCCACAGAGTTGCAGGAGTCGGGCAACCCGGTGGGAGATTTCATCAAAAAACTCTTTTGAAAAGGTTGAGACATGGGTAAAGTGTGGCGGGAGATCTACGGTGCGGGGATCCTTTTTTTCTATTACTTCAAATGGCTGATGATCCTGGGCTATCCGGCTCTGGTTTTCGGTCTGGATTATCCCCGGTGGTGGGTTCTGGATCTGCTCTGGCTCTACTGCGTCGCTTTGGCGGTCAAGGATATCATCTGGAAATTTTTCTTCAAACACAGCTACTGTGAAGCGGCCCGCTGCCGTCACAGTACCCTGGAGAAGACGGACGCTTCTCCGCTCGGAGAGGATGGGGAAAAAAGCCGGAAGTGAGCGGAGTTTCCTCTTTGGGTTAAAATCCTTTAGGTTACAATAGATCCCGATAAACGTTCGATTTAAAGAAGGAGGAGTGATGGCGTTGTTCAATCTGTTCGGCAGTGAAGAGGAGGATCGGGAGGCGAAGATTCTCTTCGGTTCGACGGAAGAGAGTCGCGATGAGGTGGTAGAGCGGAAATGCCCCTATAACGGAGAGGTAGTCAGCAAAGCGCCGGTCTGTACCGCAGAGGATGCCCGCAGAGCGCTGGAGGTGGCGAAAGGCGCATCCAAAGCGGCGGCGAAGGCACCGCTGCATCAGCGGATCGCCTGGCTGGAGGATGTGGCGGCGAAGATCCGGGAGAATCAGGAGGAGTTTGCCCGGCTCATTGTCGATGAAATCGCCAAACCGATCCATTTTGCGCGGATTGAAGTGCAACGCTGTGCCGAGACCATCGAATTGACGGCCAGGGAGCTGGTGCACTTCGGCGGTGAGACGATCCCTACGGATGTCACGCCCAGCGGACGGGAGGCCATGGCGTATTGGCGGCGGGTTCCGGTGGGGGTGGCGGTCTGCATCACCCCCTTCAACTTCCCCCTCAACCTGATCGCCCACAAGATCGCTCCGGCTTTGGGGGCGGGCAACGCCGTGGTGCTCAAACCCACACCCGAAGCGCCCCTGACGGCGTACAAACTGGCCAAGCTTTTTGTGGAGTCCGAATACGCTGTTCCCGATGCGCTGAGTGTCGTCTACGGGGATGCCGAGGTGGGTTCGGCTCTGGTCAGCAGTCCCATTCCCCGGGTTGTCAGCTTTACCGGTTCGGTACCGGTGGGCAAGATTATCACGACCCAGGCAGGTATCAAAAAGATCTCACTGGAGCTGGGAGGCAATGCCGCGACCTATGTGGACAAAGAGGCCAATCTGGCCGATGCGGCGGCCAAATGCGCCTTTGGTTCTTTTTACAACAGCGGTCAGGTCTGTATCTCCCTTCAGCGGATCTATGTCCATGAAGCGGTCTATGAAGAGTTTGCCGAGCTGATGGCCAAAGAGACAAAACTGCTGAAGGTGGGGTCCCCCTACGAGGATGAGACGTTCATGGGACCTCTGATCGATGACGATGCCCGTCACCGTGCCAAGAGCTGGGTCGCCAGTGCCCGCAACGAGGGAGCAACGATCCTGGTAGGCGGTGAAGAGGTCGACGGGATTTTCCCGCCGACAGTCGTGACGGATGTAACCGACGAGATGAAGATCGTCTGTGAAGAGGTGTTTGCCCCGGTGGTCTCTCTGGTGGCGGTTCCCGATATGCCTACAGCTCTGGAGAAAATCAACAGCTCCCCTTACGGCCTGCAGTATTCGATCTTTACCGATTCGATCCGAACCGCCCGGGAGTTTATTGATGCTTCCGAGTCCGGTGGCGTGGTGGTCAATGACATTCCCACGGTCCGTTTCGATGTTCAGCCCTACGGAGGCGTCAAACTCTCCGGTGTCGGTCGGGAAGGTCCTCGTTTCGCCCTCGAAGAGTTTACCGAGATTCAGTCGATAGTGATTTTCTCCTGAGAAACTCTTCACAAACTACAGAAAGAAGCGGAATTCGTCTAGAAACAGTGAATATAATCGGGAGAGGGGGAGTAGGGTTCCCCCGTCCATCAAAAAGGAGCGATTATGGATATTGGTCAACTGTTGCAGGTCGGTGCCGAGATGATTCGGAACAACAGCGACGAGGCGACGACGCATCTGGAGAGCGGTGCCGTCATGGAGGCGCTGCAGGGTATTCTGGGGGGAGAAGGGGGTAGCCTGGATCTTTCCGCCCTGGTGCAGAAATTTGCGGGGGGAGACCTGGCGGAAGCGGTCCAGAGCTGGCTGGGCGACGGGGAGAATGCTCCTCTGGAGCCGGAACAGGTAGAGTCGGTTCTGGGTGAGGAACAGGTGACGGCTTTTGCCGAAAAGCTGGGAATCAGCCATGACAGCGCCCGACAGGCGCTGGCCGACGCTATTCCCGAGGTGGTGGACAAGGCCACCCCCGCCGGCAGCGATATGCTCTCTTCGCTGTTGGATCAGGTGGGAGGGGTCGAAGGAGCCCTGGGAATGCTGGGCAAGATGTTTGGACGGGGCTGATGGCCCGTCGCGTCGCCATCAGCGCCTGTCTCCTGGGTCACCGCTGCCGTTACGACGGAACCGACAATCGGGATTCCAAACTGCTGGGAAAGCTGGAGGGGATGGAACTGATCCCTTTCTGTCCGGAAGATTTCTGTTTCGGAACCCCCCGACCCACAATGGATCTGGTAGAGACGGAGCAGGGAATCAAAGCGATTTCCAATCTGACCGGCGCGGATCTGAGCCCACCGGTCGAAGCGTATGCGCGCAGTTTTTTTGATACCCATCCGCAGATCGATCTCTTTATCGGCAAAGACCGAAGTCCCAGCTGCGGTGTCTGTAGTGCCCGGCTCTATGATCGGCAGAAGAAAAGTCTGCTTACTTCGACAGCGTCGGGCCTGATGGCAGCTGAGGCGAAGCATAGAGGAATCGAGTGCTGGGACGCGGAAGATTACGTTTCCGCCCATCCGGCTCCGCCGATTATCGGAAGTTGAACCCCTTTTCTCTATTTCAAATCGTCCAGTAATCCCGCCGCAAGGCCACCAGATACCACCGTCCTTTCCACGGAGCCAGCACCGCCACCAGCCCCTGCCAGCCGGGATCCTCTTCCCGGGGCCGATCATACCAGTAGAGGAGGTAGGCGCGGCATGTTCGGCAGCTCAGTTTCCGGGGGATGTCGATTCTTCTGCGTTCCCGGAGCCGGTCCGGATCCCGGGGAAGGGTGCGGAGAAATTCTCGCAGGCTCAGGCGGATCTCCTCTCCTGTGCCTTCGGTAACACCCCAGAGGATCTTTTTGCGGTCGTTGCGGACAAAATCCTCCGGCGTGAAATGCCGATCGACTTCCGGAGCGAAGCGGGGGAAGTAGCTGAGGATGAGCCCGCGCCGGGGGTGGATGTAGGGGGCAAGAGCCTCGGGATGTTCGGGATCGATGTGCCACAGGGCTTCGGTGAGCCGCCGCCAGGCGGGATCGTCGCCGAATCGGTAGCCTCCGGGATGCTTGGCCAGCCAGTCGAGGATCCGCTCTTCGCCGCTGCAATATCCTTCCCCGTTCTTCTCCAGCGCTTCGAAACGGCCGGCGGCCCGCAGCCGGGATCGGGCGATCCGCTGCCGATCGACGGCATGGATCGCTCCGGCTCCGTAGTATGCGGTTACCACGTCACAGATACCGTGGGAGCAGGAGAGGGTGTAGTCGCAGTTTCCCCGGCCGTCGATCAGAACGTAACCCCGGTCGGAGAGCTTCAGATAGCGGGCGTTGACCCAGCCGGCGGGACCGTCGTAGCCGTTCTGGGCGAGGGAGAAGATGCGGCACCACCGTGAGCAGCCGATCCGGCGGCACTCCCGGATTCCGACGGTGGCGTGGGGGGGAACGGCGCCGACTTTCCGGGCACGGGGATCGGGATGCAATCGGACGTTGAGGGTATCGTCTTCCGCGACGCCGCTGACCCGGCCGAAGAGGGGATCGATGGGGCGGGCGGTCGCGAGGGAAGCAAGGAGTATCGCCACGATCCAAAGAGCGCGCATAGGCTCTACTCGTTGAGGAGTTTCAAGTCATCCTCTTCCGGATTTTCCGGAGGGGTTTTCGTCTTGGGTGCCGCCTGTCGAGCGGGTTGAACACTCTGCATCAATCCTCCCAGGGCCTCCATGACCCGCCCCAGCTCCCTGGCCTGTGCTTCGGGGGTTCGGGCCTCTTGGGCCGTCTCGACGGCCCGGTCCAGACGCTCCAGAGCTTTTTGGGCCGGGTCAGGGGCTTTTCGCGGATTGGGGGTTGGTCGGGAGGTCTCCTTTTGGACGGGGGCGGACCCAGTGGCCTGGTCGGCCCGGATCAGATCGCTGTGATCCACCCGGGGAGGCAGGGGACGGAGAAATTCACCGTTCCATCGGCGATCGGGGATGTCGTCGCAATAGGACCACCTGCCCGTGAAACGGCAGCGCTTCTCGTCGAAGCTCCAGACGAAGCGTCCCCAGTGGGTGCGCCCCTCTTTGGGGGTGCGGCACTCACGGTCGGAGTGGTCCTCGATCCAGTAACCTTCCAGACGTCTGGGATAAGTCATTTCGCCAACGATGACGCCGTTGTCCTGCGGGTAGGTGCCGCGGACTTTCCTGCCGTTTTGTCGGATGTTGGCGATCCCTTCGGTGGTCTTCCAGACTCCGCTGATTCCTTCGGAGTCTTCAGAGCCGCCGAAATCGACGGCCGCGATACCGTCACGCGCCGCCTGGATCTCGATCCGCTTTTTCAAGTTGCCGGCGCTGGCTTCGACGAAGGCCCGCTCTCCTCCGAGGAGAAAGTCCGCTCCTTTGTAGGCGGGGGCGTTGCTCTCGGCCAGAAGCCGACCGTCGGGAGCGATGAGTTCAAAGTGAACCCGGGTGCAGGGGGGAAGCCCCCGGACGGAGATATGCCGAGGGGCGAAGAGGACATGAACCTTGGTGCTTTTGCCCGCTTCGATCCGGAAGGGGATGTTTGTCTTTTTGAAATCCCTATAGCTCATATCCAGGAAGTACTCTCCGGTAGGGAGTCGAAAGATTTTTGGTTTTTTGGGATCGGTCCGGTATCCCACCTTGACCCGTTCGCCGTCGGCGTCGCGGATTTCACGGATGTCGGCCTGGACCCATTTGCCCCCTTCGGTCTCGCTGGCGCTGACGGCGACGGTGCCGGTCTGGCCCATGACGACGTGGACCTTGGTGGTCTGGCCGGGTTTGATTTCAAAGGGGATGTTCTTTTTCTCGAAGCGGTTGTAGCGCATGTCGAGGGTATATTTGCCTACCGGGAGGCGGAACGTTTTTGCTTCTTTGATCTCGGTTCGGTAGCCCGATTTTACCCGCTCTCCCTCGGCGTCGCGGATTTCACGGATGTCGGCCTGGACCCACTTGCCCCCTTCGGTTTCGCTTGCGCTGATGGCGACGACTCCGGTCTGGCGGAAGTAGAGGTGCAGGCTCTTTTTCTCCCGGTCTTTGAGAGAAAAGCGCCGTTGGGTCTTCATGCCGTTGTAGGTCGCCTTCGCCAGATAGTCGCCGACGGGCAGAAGCCGGACACAGGGTTCGCTTGGAGTAGGGATGCACCAGCCGAACTCGTTGTCGAGTTGGGCTTGACTGTTTTTGACCGGGTAGATACGAACGGAGGCTTTGACCTTGGGGTCGCCCTCCTCCTCGGCGGCGTCGATGGTGACTTGGCCGCTTTTGAGCTGGATCAGTACCGTGTTGACCTTTTGGGGTTTGAGGGCGACGTCGCCGCTGACCCTCTGGGGAACGGAGGCTTCGGTGTAGTCGGCTTCGATGTGGACAGGGGCGACGGAGAGGGGAATTTCGGGATCGGTTTCCGTCCGGTCGTAGACGAGTTCGCCGTTTTGGGTGACTTTCCAGTGAATGCCGGAAATGTTGAGGCCTGTGGGGAGCAGGTTGTAGCGGGCGCCGAGTTTCAGGACGGTCCGGGTGATTTTGGGCTTGGGTTTGGGTTTGGGTTTGGGTTTTTCCGCCTTTTTGGCGATGACCCGGATGGCATTGTTGAGCGCTGCGGCGTTTTTGGCGGAGAAGTATTCGCCGCCTGTGGCGTGGGCGATGCAGGCGAGCTGACGGTCGGTTTTGGCGTCGACATTGAATCCCACCACGTGGGCGACGAAGTTGATCCCTTCGCGCTTGAGCGCTCTGGCGGTGGCGCAGGGGTCGGCGTCGCAGCTCTCCCGTCCGTCGGAGATGAGGATGATGGTCGTGGGGTCTTCGTTGCCCCGCAGGGTGTCGGCGACCCGACGCAGCGACTTGGCGATGGGGGTGCGTCCTTTGGGCATGATTCCCATGACCGTTTCGATCATCCGTTGGCGGTTCACCGGGCCGATGGGGATCACCGTTTCGATGTCGTTGCAGTCGCCTTTGGTCCGGTGGCCGTAGACGGTCAGGCCCAACGGGATCGCCGGATTCCACCGTTGAACCACCGATTTGAGGGCATCCCGGGCGATGACGATCTTGTTGACGCCGTCGATCTGCCCCCACATGCTTCCGCTGGCGTCGAAGATGATCATCGCCTTGGGGGTGGCCCAGACGACGGATGCGAAGAGTATTAGCCAGAGTGTGACAATCGCTTTCCAGGTTTTCATTATTTTTTCCCTCCCTCTTTCCTCGTCGGACAGCCCCTGCGTCCTGTCGACGCAAGGTTCCTCATTAATGATATAAATATTTAGCTTTGAAAACAATTTCTATATATAAGATTCAATAAATGTAATGTTTTGCAAGGTAAGAGGGGATGGGTCCGGAAATTGGAAAAGGAAAGGGGCTCAGCGGCCGGTCCCCGGTACGGGGACGGCCCCTTCGCCGGTGTAGAGGGGAGCTTTCTTCGCTTTGGCTTTCATTTTCAGCCCCTCCTTTTCGACCAGCTGGGACGCCAGAGTGACGAAACCGGCGTTGCAGTCGGCCAGAGCCTTGTCGTCGAAGGAGTGGTCGACACACTTTTTGGCTTCGGCGACGCTTGCGTAAATCGCCTTGGGGTCCATCTTTGGCGAGTCGACCCGGACTCCACCCAGATGGACTTTTGCCCTCAGGTCGCTGTCCCGTACCAGCATTGTAAAGGCGGTGGCTTTGATCTGGCCGACTACCTTCGGGAGCTCCTTCTGGGGGTCGTTCATCTTTTTGAGAGCCGTTTTGATCTTGTGAAGGGCCCGCACACTGTAGCGTTTTTTGAAGATGAAAGAGTCTTTGGGCTCTTCGAAGCCGGGTGTATGGGCCTCGTTGTAGACGTCGGCGGCCATCGCGTCGGTGTCGACGCCCAGGTTGACCTCCTGCATCATCAGCGCTTTCATGGAACCGCCTTTTCCGGCTTTGTACCCGTCGAGGGCTTTTTTGATCTCCGCTTCGCTCATGTTTTTGACGACGCGGCTGACGCCGAGGGCCTTCTTTTCGAAATCGAGTCCGTGGCAGGAGACGCAGCGGTCCATATCGGCAAGAAGCATGAGGGGGAGCGCACAGGCCAGGGAGAGGGGGAGGAGTTTCATAGTATTCCTTTATATAATGATTTTAATAAGTATGACTAATAAGTATTATTATAACGTTAACGCTTTCAGATCCGTTTTATCGCGGGTTTAACAGTTACCTAACAATATTCCCATAGAATTATTTTTCAAATGAACCGCAGGGGTGGGAGAGCGTGGCGCAGAGGATTTTGATAGTCGAAGATGACCGGCTCTTTAATGAAACGTTGTGTGACTTTCTGGCGGAGGCGGGCTTTGAAGTATTGGGGGTCC
>Ga0256843_1000492_pt1 | contig 33973 bp, 31 predicted proteins | sample AlvinellametaG_FD_191572 | JGI IMG/M metagenome (GOLD analysis project Ga0256843, IMG submission 191572) | Pompeii worm associated microbial communities from hydrothermal vent at the East Pacific Rise, Pacific Ocean - Alvinella | ecosystem: Host-associated > Annelida > Integument > Unclassified ...
TGTTCTGCATGTTTGCTTTCTGCCATTGTAAACTCTCCTTATTTTTTTATATTTATATCAAGTGACAGGAACGAAGTCCTGTCTTTACTATTATTCAGGGATTAAAGCCCAGCCTGGTTTGAGTTTCGCTTTCCAGATAAACATATGGTGTAGGATATGTTTGATCCAGTGTCCTGCAAGACCGATCTCACCGAATGTGTATTCAAGATCACGTCCGAGACCAGGGTATTTTTCAAAGTCAGGAACAACCGGGTAAACAGTAAGTGCTGCTGCCGTACCGTTGAAAAGACCTTTACCTGTCGATGCAACACAAGCTGCACCCATTTCCGCCATGGAAGCGTGGTGTGTAGGCTCAGTAGCGCCGTTGATCATATCGACGATCGTTTGTGCAACAGTTTTACCGATGATACCGGAAGGCATACCTGTTCTTGGAGGAGTAGGGTTGATCGGTGTTCCGTTTGGTGATTGCATTGGTTTGGAAATCAAGTGTGGCGGTGCAAATGCGATACCTGTTGCGAAAATATTTTTGTATGTCGGGTTTTGGTATGTTCTTGGCCAGTCACTTGCTTTCCACTCTTCATAAGGTTTTGGTGTGTAGTCTGCATCGACTTTAAGGAAACCGTTTGGTGCGAAGATGGTATCCGTGATATCCGAACCGTCTTTTCCGTACGCTTTTAGACCGACACCTGCAAATGGTGGGATAAGCATAGAGAAGTCGAACTCTTCTTCACCTGTTTCACCGTCAAGTAGTTCGTAGTGTACTTTACCTTCTTCTACTTTACTAACGTGCGCACCGATGATCCATCCGACGTTTCTTTCTGCAAAGATAGATTCTGCGAAAAGTTTACTGGACGCTGCGTAACCACCGCGTTTGATGTGAAGACCACCGATACCGAAGTCTCCGAGGAATGATTCGTTAGAGATCCATGTGATAGTCGCTTTATCTCTTACACCGGCTTTGTTAAGCTCATGTTCGATGTTGAAGATATATTCGAACGCCGCACCCTGACAAGTACACATACCGTGTCCCGTACCGATAAGGAATTTAAGGTGTTCACCTTTTTTCATTCTTTCGATACATTTTTGAAGTTCTTCATTCGCATGAACGGCATGGTCGGCAGTACAAACGGAAACAGTATAGTCACCGAGTTGTCCTTGTCCGTTTCCAAGACCAGGTGTTGCATCGAAGTTCAGTTTCGGACCTGTCGCGTTGATGAGATAGTCATAAGCGATCTCTTCTGTTTCGCCGGCTTTAGCAGGATCCGTATATTCTATAGTAATATATGGCGTATCGGAATCTTTTCCTCCCTCGGGATGGATAGAAACAGCTTTAGCTTGTCTGTAATCGATACCCGCTTTTTCATATACGGGTGCAAGATCAAACGTAACGTCTTTTTTCCCCATCTGTCCGACACCGACCCAGATGTTTGAAGGAATCCAGTTCCATTTACTGTTTGGGGTGACAACGATTACTTCGTGCTCATTGCCAAGCCATTTCTTTAAAAATGTAGAAGCGGTATGTCCGGAAACACCTGCTCCCATTACTACGACTTTTGCCATATGCTCTCCTTTATTAATATAAAATCATCTAATGATTATAGGATAAAAAACTTTAAGAATATATTATTGATTTAAGAAAATAATATTGAGAAAACTTATAATTGATAATAAGTTCTAATAATAATTATAAATATTCGTTTTTAAACTCTACATAGCGTTTTGCAGAACGGTACAATTCTTCTATCTCCTCATCTTTCAATTCTCTGACAACTTTCGCCGGAGAGCCCATAATAAGGCTTCTGGGAGGGAATATTTTGTTTTTAGTCACCAGTGCGCCGGCACCTACGATAGACTCTTCACCTATGACTGTGCCGTCAAGGATTGTGGCGCTCATTCCTATCAAACAAGCCTTCTTGATAGTACATCCGTGTAACATCACTCTGTGACCTATGGTAACATCATCTTCGATGATGGTTGGGTTACCGTCACTTTTGTCCGGTTTTTTGTAGTGTGTGACATGGATCATGGAGAGATCCTGTATATTGACTCGGTTTCCTATTTTGATATAGTGTACGTCGGCACGAACGACACATCCGAACCAGATGGAGCACTCGTCTCCCATCGTCACTTCTCCTATAACATCCGCACTTTGTGCGATGAAACAGTTTTTGCCAAGAACAGGGGTGATATTTTTATAAGGGTAAATCATTTGAAAATCTTTTTCCTTTTTGGTACGGTATTGGTTGCGGTACTTTTTTTACTTGCTTTGTAAAGACGGTTGACATAGTTTTCCAAAAACTTCTGCGAGTCGATCGGTTTGGTACCTTCCGGCGGAGTGCGAAGGGTATAGTCACCGTTTTCTTGTAGTTCCCATGCAAGAACATTGTCGTTTAGCTGTAGGTTGAGCAAGTCTAAAAGTTTTATGGAGAGCGACTGCTCGTAGATAGGTGTCATCAACTCGAAACGTTTTTCAAGATTTCTTGGCATCCAGTCCGCACTTGAGATGTAGATGGAGGGTTCGCTGTGTTTGAAGTAAAAGATACGCGAGTGTTCGAGGTATTTGCCTACGATGGAGATAACGCGGATATTTTCACTTACTCCTTTGACTCCGGGTCTCAGACAACAGATACCGCGTACGATCAAATCTATCTGCACACCTTCCATACTCGCTTTATAAAGTGCTTTGATAACATCTGAGTCCACAAGTGAATTCATTTTGGCGATGATACGCCCTTTGTTTTTATAACTGCGTTCCAGTTTGATCATCTCCAGCAGACTCTCTTTGAGTTGCATCGGGGACATTTTGAGGTTGTTGAGCTTTTTGTTTTTGGAAAAGCCCGTCAAAATGTGGAAAAAGGTGATCGAGTCGGCACGGAATTCATCGCGAGAGGTGAAGTAACTGACATCGGTATAGATTTTTGCCGTGGACTCGTTGTAGTTACCGGTAGAGAGGTGGAGGTAGATTTTCAGTTTGTCGTTGGACTTACGAATGACCTGTGCGATTTTCGCGTGTACTTTAAATCCCGGAATACCATAAATAACATGTGCACCCGCATCTTCAAGCGCTTTTGCCCAGATAAGGTTGTTCTCTTCGTCAAATCTTGCTTTTAGCTCGACCATAGCGGTAACTTGTTTACCGTTGTTCGCTGCGTCGATCAGAGCTTGTACGATAGGGGAGTTTTTCCCGACACGATAAAGCGTCATACGGATGGAGAGTACTTTGGGATCTTTTGCCGCATCCTGTATGAAACGCACTACCGGTTCGAAACTCTCATAAGGTTGTAATATCATCGCGTCTTCGCGATCGATGATTTTGAAAATCGATTCGTTTTGATCAAACGGCGGTAAAAGTTTCGGTACGTGCTGCGGTTCGCTCAGGTGTGAAAACTCTTTGTCCACGACCACATCCCAAAGTGCACCGAGATTTAGAGGGATAGAGTATTCATAGATATCCTGCGGGTTGATTTTCAGGTAGGAGTTTAAAAACTCCAATAGTTCATGATCGCAATCTTTTTCGATTTCAAGACGTACGAAAGCACCTTTTCTACGCAGTCTTAACCCTTGTTGCATGATCTCCATAAAATCATCCGCTTCTTCCTCTTCTATGACAATGTCGGCGTTTCTGGTAACACGAAAGAGGGTGGAGGAGAGGATTTCATATCCCGGGAAAATATCTTCGATATATTCGCGTACTAGTGATTCGATGGTGATGTAGATCCCTTTTTCAAGGTGTACGAAACGAGGTAGCAACCTCGGGATACGTATCATGGCAAACTTGATTTCCGCGTTGTTCGCATTGTCGCGCAGTTTGATGGCAAGTGACAGACTCAGGTTGTTAAGCGGTGGAAAAGGGTGTGTCGCATCGATGGCGATGGGGATGATAACCGGAAAGATGTTTTCGTAAAAAAATTCTCCCGCATAGGTTTTCAAATCTTTAGGCAAATCCTGAAACTCTTGAATGAACAGTCCTTCGTTTGCCAGTGCTTTTGTTACGTGCTGGTAACTTTTTTCAAGATCTTTCTTTTCCGTGTGTAAGTACTCCCGAATCTCTTCGAGCTGTTCCAAAGGTGTCATCTCGTCGATACCGGAAGAGATAAATCTGGCGGAATAGAGTTGTTTGAGTCCCGCCACACGTATCATGTAAAATTCGTCCAGATTGGTAGAGTAGATTGCCATGAACTTCAGACGTTCTAAAAGCGGCTTCTCCTCTTTGGTGCTTTGGTAGAGGACACGTGTGTTAAACTTCAGCCATGAAAGTTCACGGTTGATGTAAAGCGATTTATCGTTCAAGTCGGTCACATATATTCCTTAAAGGTAAAGTTTAGTGTAATTTTATCATAATTTTTTTATTTGTTGGCTTAGATGAGGTACTCTGTTGTGTTGTCCCACAGATACAAAGCCTCAAAAAGGCTTTGCTAACGAAACTTAAGGATTATAATTTTTTGATTTTTTCGATTTCGTCACGGTATTTTGCCGCGACTTCAAACTCTAAATCTTTTGCGGCTTTGAGCATTTTGGCTTTGAGATCTTTGATGATTTTCTGTTTTTCACTTTTTGGAATTTTTTGTTTCTGTTTTTTCTCGTAAATCTCTCCGTACTCTTCGACACGCAAGTTTTCATCCATCTTACGGATAACCGTTGTCGGGGTGATGCCGTGCTCTTTGTTAAAGGCAATCTGTCGTTCACGGCGGTATTTGACAGTATCTATGGCAGCTTGCATGGACCGGGTGATCTTTTTGGCAAACATCAACACGCGACCGTTAGCATTTCTTGCCGCACGTCCCATCGTTTGGATAAGTGAAGTTTCACTCCGTAAAAACCCTTCTTTATCCGCATCCAAAATGGCGACAAGAGAAACTTCCGGCAGATCCAGTCCCTCCCTTAAAAGGTTGATCCCAATCAAAACGTCGAATTCTCCGTGGCGCAGGGCGCGGATGATTTGGTTACGCTCGATGGTATCGATATCGGAGTGCATATATTTGACTTTGAGTCCCAGTTCGATGTAGTAACGGCTAAGCTCTTCCGCCATCTTTTTGGTCAGTACCGTGACCAGTACCCGCTCGTCTTTGGCGATGGTTTTTTTGATTTCGTCATAAAGACGTTCTACCTGATTGTCACTGTCTAATATCTCTATTTCAGGATCGAGCAGTCCCGTCGGGCGGATGATCTGCTCGGCGACATTTGGACCGGAGAGTTCCAGCTCGAGTTCTGCCGGTGTAGCGGAGACAAAAAGGTAGTTGGGTGCTTTGTCGATATACTCCTCAAAACGCAAAGGACGGTTATCGAGTGCAGAAGGGAGGCGGAAGCCATACTCCACCAATGTCTCTTTACGGCTGCGATCTCCTGCATACATCCCTCGAAATTGCGGCAGACTGACATGAGACTCATCGACGATGACCAGATAGTCCTCACCCATCGCTTCAAAATAGTCAAAAAGGGAGTATGGCGTTTCACCCGGTTTTTTACCGGTGAGATGACGGGCGTAGTTTTCAACACCTTTACAGGCACCCGTGGCGTTTAACATCTCCAGATCAAACTCCACACGTTGTTTGAGCCGCTGATACTCCACCATACGGTTCTCTTTTTTGAAAAAAGCCAGACGCAGTGCCAACTCTTCTTCGATCTCTTTGATGGCGATCTTAAGACGATCCTGTCCGACGATGAACTGGTTTGCTGCGTAGATGATCACTTTCTCTTTTTCCACAGTCTTTTTGTTGGTCAAAGCGTCAAAGTAGTAGATAGACTCGATCTCATCACCGAAAAACTCCACCCGTAGTGCCTCTTCGTCACTGTAAGCAGGGTAAATATCTATAACATCACCGTTTACACGAAAATCTCCTCGGTCAAAGTAGGTATCGTTACGTTTGTATCCCATATCGACCAGACGCATTAGTAACTCTTTTTGGTTGAGTTCACTGCCCACTTCAAGGATTTGTACCATTTTCTTGTATTCATGAGGGTTACCCAAACCATAGTTCGCCGAAACCGATGCGATACAGATGACATCGTTGTAACTTAGCAGCGAAGCAGTGGCAGAGAGACGCAGCCGTTCGATCTCTTCGTTGATAGAACTGTCCTTTTCGATAAAAAGATCCTGTCTGGGAATGTAGGCTTCCGGCTGGTAGTAGTCGTAGTAGGAGATAAAGTACTCGACGTGATTGTTCGGGAAGAAGTGTTTAAACTCACTATAAAGTTGTGCCGCCAGTGTTTTGTTGTGCGTCATGATGAGTGTAGGACGTTTCGTCTCTTCGATGATTTTTGCCATCGTATAGGTCTTACCACTACCCGTTACACCTACTAAAGTCTGGTATCTGTTTCCATTTAATATAGACTTTGATAATTTCTCTATTGCCTGAGGTTGGTCACCTGCAGGTTGGAAGTCGCTTTTGAGTTCGAATTTTGCCAAGCATAACCTTTTTTAGTAAAAATTATAACAAAATTCCTAAAGTTTTTATACCACAAGACGATCTAGGTACAACGGCGAACAAAAGAGTCGGGAAAATTTTTAAAACTTTAAGGAGTTCTTTATGAAAAGAAGTGGTTTTACTATGATTGAGTTGATCTTCGTGATCGTTATTTTAGGTATTTTGGCATCAGTTGCTATTCCAAAACTTGCTGCTACAAGAGATGATGCGAAAATCGCTGCGGTTGCACAACAAGTACAATCTGCAATCAGTGAAATTCCAGCGTATGTTGTTGCACAAGGTAAAGTAGATAAAATGACAGATATGTCACAGGTGTTAAGTCAGCTTAAAGATCAAGGAAAAATTGTTGTAAATGACTCTCCTACAGAGCACAATGTTACTTTACAAACATTGAATAACACCGGTGGTTTGGAAAATTGTTTTACTTTTGCTGTTGATGCGAATGCAACAAACTTGATTGTATCAAAAGAGAGTGGTACAGGAAAAATTTGTGTTGGTGTTCAAAAAAGAATTTCCGGCGGAACATTCCAAATTGGTGGACAAAACGTAGTATTCTAATCAAAACTATTTTGATTTTTAGTGCCAATCTTTTCGGTTGGTACTATAAAGTTAAAATACCGGGGTTATAAATGAAAAGCGCACTAACGATGATCGAACTTATTTTTGTCATTATCATCTTAGGTGTGTTAGCTTCAGTAGCACTTCCAAAATTGGCGGCAACAAGGGATGATGCAAAAATTTCGGTTATGGCGCAACAGGTGGAGAGTGGTTTATCGGAAATATTGGCAAATTATACGGCACACGGTATTGTTAAAAAACCACATGAAATGTCTCAGATTTTAAATAAGTTAATCAATACAGGTCATGCAGCGGTAACGGCAAATGCGCAAATTCCAGGTTCGGTTGGACAACTGACTGTATATACACAAAACGGAACAGGCGGGAATGATGCTTCCTTCGTTTTTGATATCAATCAAACGACATTGGTTTTCAAACATGGATCACCTTGTGTCGGATCGATTTGCAGGACTTTACAATCAAGAGTATCCGAAGGGAATTATTCCATCGGTGGTTCGCACGTAGTATTTTAAAGAGGGATGAAGATGAAAAGAAACGGTTTTACGATGATAGAGATTATATTTGTGATTGTAATCTTAGGAATTTTATCAAGTGTGGCTATCTCAAAAATGGCAGTGACACGTGATGATGCGATTATTTCTAAAGGTAGAAGTGAAGTAGCAGCGATTCGTAATGCGATCTCTTTAAAAAGAAACAGCAATATCTTGATGGGAAAAGGTGCGAGTTATCCTTCTCATCTGGATGCTTTGAGTACGGCAACTTCCAGTGACGGAGATGCTTTGTTCAACTACGATACAAACAGTTCGGATCCTGATGCTCAGATTTTGGATTATCCGATTTATTCGAAGTCTGCAAACGGATGGCGTAAAACAGCGGATAACCAATATACTTTCAATGCCGTCAGTACGGATGTCGCTTTTACCTATACCCCTACAAACGGGCAATTTGACTGTAATCACAATGATGCAGATGCAGCGAAAAAGGCACTTTGTAAAAATCTGACAGAATAATACTCCCATAATTTATGGTATAATCTCTTTACTTTAGGGTATAAGGTAAAGAGATGATACAAAAACAAGAAGAATTACTACATAAACTTCGACTTTTGAAAAAAGAACTTGCAAAAGAGGGATTTATTATAGAAGGGCTTTTCGGCTCTTATGCAAGGGGTGACTTCTCAAAAGATAGTGATATTGACTTACTTTATCGCCTTGAACCCACATTTTTAAAAAAATACAGAGGTTTTATCGGTTTTAAACGACTGGATGAAATAAAGAACTATTTAGCAACACAGTTACAAACTACGGTGGATTTGGCTCCGTTGAATAATCTGTCGGTGACTGGGAAAAAATATATATTGGATGAGGCAATAGATGTCTGAAAAGTCACAGGCAGCGAAAATTGATTTTATTTTAGAAATGATAGATAATATTGAAACTATTCTCTCCAGACATGGTGGTATCGTTTCTGCGCTAAGTGATTTTGAACCACAAATGGCTATTTCTCAAATTGGTGAAAGTTTAAAAAAACTTGATTCTGAGATAGTAGTTAAATATGATCTTCAAGATGATGTGGACGGTGCGTATTATACGCGTAACTATATTGTTCATGATTATGAAAATGTTGATTTAATGTTGATAGAGGATATTTTACGAAAACATTTACCTTTTCTAAAAAATAAGATTCAAAAAATACAAGAGGATTTAACTCACTAGTGTATTATTACCAAATCGCCATTATCAATTCTCCATTGGCTCCTTTGACGTATCAAAGCCCAGATCTACTTCATGAAGGGCAACTTGTCACGGTTAAACTTAGAAATAAATCTGTACAGGGTATTGTATATCAATCGTGTCAAAAGCCTGACTTTTCATGTGAGACGATAGCGGAAGTATCGACACTTCGTTATAGTGAAAAATATTTACAGATTTTCAAATTTATCAGCCAGTATTATCTCTGTTCATTCGGAGAAGCGGCGGGGCTTTTTACGCCTGTTGCAGATCATGAAACGAAACAGCACTTTAAAATCAGTTGTGAACTCTCCTTATCCGAAAAACAGAAAGAAGCGTATGCTTTTATCAAACAACATGAAACGGCTCTGCTTTTTGGGGATACGGGAAGTGGTAAGACGGAAATCTATATGCAGCTTTTGGAAGATACGATCAATGCCGGGAAAACAGCGCTTTTTTTGATGCCCGAAATCTCTCTGACGCCGCAGATGAAAAACCGTTTGAAAAAGAAGTTTGGTGATTTGGTGGCGATTTGGCACTCGAAAATCACCAAAAAGAAAAAGACGGAGATTTTGGAAGCGGTTGCCTGTGGAGAAGTGAAAATCATCGCAGGTGCGCGTTCTTCGCTTTTTGTGGCGATGCCCGATCTTGGGGTGATTATCGTCGATGAAGAACATGACGATAGTTACAAAGCTTCAAACCGTCCGCGCTACCATGCCAGAGATGTGGCGATTTATATGGGTAAAGTGCTGGGTGCGAGGGTCGTGCTTGGTTCGGCGACGCCGGCACTTTCGACGTACCATAAGTTTCCGTTTTTCAGACTCAAAGAGACTTTTTTCGAAACAGAGAAGTCGATTGTTTTTCTAAAGGAAGAAGAGGGTATCAGTGAGCGCATACTTCATGAACTCTCTTTGGTACTTTCGCAAAAACAACAGGCGATTATCTTTTTGCCTACCCGTGCAAACTATAAATATCTCACGTGTATGGATTGCGGAAAGTTTGTCGAGTGTCCTTTTTGTGCGGTAGGGATGAGTATACACCGTGAGCGAAATGCACTTCGTTGTCACTACTGTAACTATATGCAGCGCATACCGAATAGTTGTCCTTCATGTAACGGAACCAATCTTAAAACCAATCGTATGGGAACGGCGCAGGTGGTTGCGGATTTGGAAGAGAAGTTTCCCGAACATACTTTTCAAAAGTTTGACCGTGATGAGGTGACGACACAAACCAAACTTAAAAAGATCCTCAAAGATTTTAACGACAAAAAGATCGACGTTTTGGTTGGAACGCAGATGCTTTCCAAAGGGCATGATTATCATGATGTGCGTCTGGCAGTGGTGTTTGGGATCGATACGATTTTGGCACAGGCAGATTACAGAGCCAGAGAACGGGCGATGAGTCTTCTTTTACAGGTGGCGGGAAGAAGCGGTAGAAAAGGGGAAGGGAAGGTCATCATCCAAACCAACAATGCTGAATTTTTCGCGCACTATATAGACGACTATGAAAAGTTTTTACAAGATGAACTCCCCTTTAGAGAGGGGATGTATCCACCGTTTAAGAAGCTTATGAAGTTTATGATTAGCCATAAAAACAAGCAAAAAGCGCTGGAGATACTCGAAGCTTTACAAGTGTGTCTGGGAAACAGTGAAGATGTAGAAGTGGTGGGTTTTGGCGAAGCACCCATCGCCAGAATCGCGGGGAAGTTTCGTTTTCAGGTACTTCTTCGCTCCGACTCCGCGACAGCGCTGCTTCGCATCGCACACAAATGTCGCATGAAAGATTGTGAAGTGGATATCGATCCTGTACAATTTAGTTAAAAAAAGCATAAAGCGCGGTTCATCTGCGCGTGGGCATCCCGCCAAGGGAAACACAGCGTTAGCGTAGCAATTTTGGGCTTTGCTCAAAATGCGTATTCAAAATAGTAACGGTTCATCTGCGCGTGGGCATCCCGCCGAGGGAAACACAGCGTTAGCGTAGACATTTGGACTTTGTTCAAATGGCGTTATGAGGAATAGGCGTGAAGTGGATATCGATCCGGTGCAGTTTAGTTAAATTAGGCATTGGGCATTAGGCATTGGGGGGCGCGGCGTGTTTAGTTTTGGAAAAGAGCGTCAGTATTTTGGGTTAACGCTCTTTTTTTTCCAGGTTTTCAAAAAAGTTTTTTGCTTTTTGGGAGAGGATTTTCATCCGTTCGCTTCCTTTGGGTAACTCTTTTCGTAGTTTTGTCATCTCTTCTAAAAAAGAGCCTATATTTTGCGGAAGTTTTTTGCGTAGGTACTCTTTGAGATGTTTTGCAATCGCCGGGGATTTTCCACTTGTAGAAATAGCAATGGTGAGATCGCCTTCTTTGATATAGGAGGGAAAAATAAAATCACAATAAGCCACCGAATCTACAGCATTGCAGAGTGTACGCATAGTGCGTGTTTCCTGGTAGATCTGTTCTTGCAACTGGAGTGAATCGACTGCAACGATGACGATATCGAATCCTTCCACATCTCCCTTTTCGTACTTTTTGGTTTTGTAGAAGAGATTGTGGTCGATGATATGTGAAAGCATCTCTTCACTATAGTGATCTGCAATCACTTCGATATTGGTTGTAAACTCGAGAACTTTCTCGATTTTTTCCGTTGCGATGGCTCCACCGCCTACGATAAGTATTTTGCTACGGTCAAGTCTGAGAAATAGAGGAAAATAATTCATAACGCTAATTATACTGAATAATATGTAAAAATATATTAAATAAAACTTAATAAAATAAAGATAAAATATAAAAACTACAAATATGTAACTTTGTTTGTATATATTGCTATATGAATGTTTTCTTTTTTTGACCTAAAATAGTACGTAGATTTGTTATACTACGTATATTTTACACAAGGGCATATCGAATGAAAAAACTCTATCTCATGCGCCATGCAAAGTCTGACTGGAGTGGGTACTATGTAAGCGACTTTGAACGTACACTCAATAAAAGAGGAGAGCATGACGCTCCTATGATGGGTGAAATATTAAACGAAAAGATTTCGCCCGATCTCATCGTTGCAAGTCCTGCCACAAGAGCGAAGATGACAGCAGAGGCAGTTGCGAAAAAGTTGGGTTACGATCCTGAAAAGATCCGTTTTGAGGAGAATATCTACGAAGCGAGTGCGGCGGATTTGCTGTATATCATCCACGCTTTACCCGACGAGGCGGATGAAGTGCTTTTGATAGGACACAATCCCGGTTTGACCGACTTGAACAACCGTCTGGGAAATGTACGGCTCGATAACCTTCCCACCGCGAGTCTGGTAGGTTTTTCGTTTGATATCGACAGTTGGAAAGCGTTGCGTGAGGGAAGTGGTGAGTACCTCTTTTTCGAATATCCCAAAAAGTATAAACTCTAATGGCACTTTTAGATCTTATAGGTGTGAGCAAAGCCTACGAAAGCAATAAAATTCTCGATGAGATAGATTTCAGTATTCAGGAGAACGAGCGTGTGGCGATCATCGCCAAAAACGGCGGCGGTAAATCGACACTGATGAAAATCTGTCAGGGGGTCTTGGACTTTGATGACGGGCGTCGTATCGTACAAAACGGTATCCGCATCGAAATGCTCGATCAAAACCCTGTTTTTGAAGATGGTATTTCTGTGAAAGATGCGATTGAAAATGCACTTAAAGAGCTCAAAGCGGCAAAAGAGCGTTATGACGAGTTGAGTGTGCGGATTGCCGAAGATTTTGACAATAAACTTCTTTTGGAAGAGCATGCACAGCTGGCAAGTTATCTCGATACCCACAACGCCTGGAGTCTGGATGATAAAGTCGAGCGGATTTTACAGGAGTTTCAACTCAAAGAGTATGAACACAAACCGGTCAATCTCTTAAGCGGTGGGGAACAAAGACGTGTCGCGTTGGCGGGACTACTTTTGAAAAAGCCTGATATTTTACTGTTGGATGAGCCGACAAACCATTTGGATGTCTATATGGTGGAGTTTTTGGAACAGTATCTTTTAAGAGAGAAGTTTACGCTGCTCTTTATCTCTCACGATCGTTACTTTCTGGACAATATCGCCACCCGATCGATTGAGATAGAAGAGGGTAAACTCCGCTCTTTCAAAGGAGGATACAGTAACTATATCGTCGCAAAAGAGGAACTTCTGAAGTCTATGCAGAAGTCTCATGAAACCCTTTTGAAACTTCTGAAAGCGGAAGAAGAGTGGCTAAGTCGTGGCGTCAAGGCGAGATTGAAGCGAAATGAAGGGCGTAAACAGCGTGTGATGCAGATGCGCGAAGAGGCGAAGAAAAACCCTTCCGTCATCCGAAAGATGAAGCTGGAACTGGAGCGTGAAAAGAAGAGCTTTCAAAACGAAAAAGTGGTGAACCGTAAAAAGATGCTTTTTGAGATAGAGGGCGTCTCAAAGTCGCTGGGCGATAAATTGCTTATCGATGATTTTCATCTGCGTATTTTGCAACAGGATAAAATCGCCATCGTCGGAAAAAACGGTGCGGGAAAATCCACACTTTTGAAACTGCTTCTGGGTGATATGAAACCCGACAAAGGGGTGATCAAACGCGGGGATTTTACCATCGGCTATTTCGATCAGCAACGTGCGATGCTCGATGATGATAAAAACCTGATAGAGACTTTTTGCCCAAACGGCGGTGACCGTGTCGATGTGCGCGGGAAAAATATGCACGTTTACGGTTATCTGAAAAACTTTTTGTTTCCCAAAGAGCACCTGGATAAGAAGATAGGCATCTTAAGCGGCGGGGAGAAAAACCGTGTGGCATTGGCGCTTTTGTTTACCAAAAAGTATGATTGTCTGATACTGGATGAACCGACCAATGATCTTGATATCGCGACGATCAACATTTTGGAAGAGTATCTGCAAAGTTTTGACGGTGCGCTTTTGTTTGTTTCTCATGACAGGTACTTTGTCGACAAAATCGCCAAGAAGTTGTTGATATTTCGTGGAAACGGTTTGGTGGAGGAGAGTTACCAAAGTTACAGCGAATATCTGGAGATCGAAAAAGAGCTTAAAGCGTTGGATGATTTCAGTGTACAAACCCGGACAAAGCCAAAAGAGGAAAAACCCAGAGAACGCAATCGTACGGCAAAGTTAAGCTACAAAGAGAAAAAGGCGTATGAAGAGTTACCTGCACAAATCGAAGCGCTGGAAGAGGAGATCGAGAAGTTAAATGCCTGTCTCAGTGATCCTGAGTGTTATCAGGAAAAAGGGTTGCAGACACTTCATGAAACCTTACAAAAGGCACAAGAAGAGTATGAAACACTGGTGGAGCAATATCTGCAAATCGAAGAGAAGATCGAGGAGCTTGGGATACAGGTATAAAGCCCCGCTTCTCTGCCTGTTATTTACAATTGGCTATAATCCCGAAAAAGAAACTATATGAAAGGAATCATATCATGAAAGTATTATTGATTAAAGATGTTAAAAGTCTAGGAAAAGCTGGAGAAATCAAAGAGGTAAAAGACGGTTACGGACAAAATTTCCTCATCGCTAAAGGGTTCGCTAAAAGAGCGACTGACGAAGTGATCGAAGAGTGGAAAAAAGAGCAGGAAGAAAAAGCGAAAGCGGAAGCCGAAGAGATCGCAAGACTCAAAGAGATCGAGAAAAAACTTGCCGATATCAAACTTGTTATCAAACACAAACTTGGTGCAAACGGTTCACTTTACGGAGCGGTGACTAAAGAGGAGATCGCCGAAGCGCTTAAAGCACAGGAAGGTATCGAAATCGATAAAAAGAGTATCGAGATCAAAAATCCTATCAAAACGACAGGAAGTTTCGACATCTCCATCAAACTGGGACACGGTATCCATGCCCACCTCAATCTTGAGATCGTAGGAGAGTAGATGTTTCACGCCACTACGATACTTGCCTGTAAAGGTAAAAACAAAGCAGTCATCGGAGGGGACGGGCAAGTCACTTTCGGAAATGCTATCCTCAAATCCAATGCCACCAAAATCCGTAAACTCTACAACGGTAAAGTGATAGCAGGGTTTGCGGGAAGTACGGCGGATGCGTTCAATCTTTTCGATATGTTCGAGGGGATACTGGAGCAGAAAAAAGGGGATCTTTTAAAATCTGTGATCGAGTTTTCCAAAGAGTGGCGTAAAGATAAGTATATGCGTCAGCTTGAAGCGATGATGATCGTGCTCAATACCGAAAATATCTTCATTCTCAGCGGAAACGGGGATGTCGTTGAACCTGAAGACGGGAAAATCGCAGCTATCGGCAGTGGTGGAAACTTTGCCATCTCTGCAGCACGCGCACTTGACCGTCATGCCGATCTGGATGAAGAGAAGCTGGTACGCGAGTCTCTTTTGATTGCGAGTGAGCTTTGTATCTATACCAGCGATAAGATCAAAACATTTACATTGACCAAAGAGGATGTTTCATGAATATGACACCAAAAGAGATCGTCTCCTATCTCGATCAGTATATCATCGGGCAGTTTGATGCGAAAAAGGCGATTGGTATCGCTTTGCGTAATCGCTACAGACGTATGCAGCTCGATGATGTGATGCAAGAGGAGATCAGCCCGAAAAATATCCTCATGATAGGAAGTACGGGTGTGGGTAAAACGGAAATCGCCAGACGTTTGGCGAAGATGATGAATCTTCCTTTCGTGAAAGTGGAAGCGAGTAAATATACCGAAGTGGGATTTGTCGGACGTGACGTGGAGTCGATGGTCAGAGACCTTGTGATGGCTGCGATCAATCTTGTCAAAGCCGAACATAAAGAGAAGAACAAAAGTGCTATCGACGAGTATATCGAGAAAAAGATCGTTGAAAAACTCTTACCGCCTTTACCTAGCGGTGCGAGTGAGAGCAAAAAAGAGGATTATAAACGCAGCTTCGAGAAGATGCGTGAGAGACTTCGTGCCGGAGAATTGGACGATCTTGAAATAGAGATAGAGATCAGCGGCGGTATGGGTGAGATAGGTGATGCTTCGATGCCTCCTGAAATGATCAAGGTACAAGAGAGTTTCATGAAGATCCTCAGTGCCAAAAGTGACAGTGTCAAAAAAGAGATGAAAGTCAAAGAAGCCAAAGAGGCACTTCGCGGCGAAGCGAGTGAAAAGCTACTTGATTTTGAAGCAGTCAAAGCCGAAGCGCTGGATCGTGCGCAAAACGGCGGGATTATTTTCATCGATGAGATAGATAAAATCGCAGTCAGTTCCAAAAACCAGAGTCGCCAGGATCCAAGCAAAGAGGGTGTGCAGCGTGACTTGCTTCCTATCGTGGAGGGAAGTGATATCAATACCAAATATGGTGTCGTCAAAACCGATCATATCCTCTTTATCGCGGCGGGTGCGTTTCATCTCAGTAAGCCGAGTGATCTTATCCCTGAACTGCAGGGACGTTTTCCTTTGCGTGTGGAGCTTAGTTCTCTCTCCGAAGAGACGCTTTACAAGATCCTCACACAGCCGAAAAACTCACTTTTGAAACAGTATCAGGCGCTTTTGTCTACTGAAGGGGTGGAGCTTGTCTTTGAAGATGATGCGATTCGTGCGATTGCGCGTATTTCACAACTGGCAAACGAGAAACTTGAAGATATCGGGGCGAGAAGACTGCATACCGTTTTGGAGAGAGTCATCGAAGATATCAGCTATGATGCGGACGAGCACAAGGGTGAGACCATCACCGTAACCAAAGAGTTGGTGCATGAAAAGCTTGACGAAGTGGCAAGTGACGAAGATCTTTCAAGGTATATCCTGTGAGTTGTGAAGAAACCCGTGCGGGTTTTGTTGCGGTAGTAGGTCGTCCAAACGCCGGGAAAAGTTCGCTTTTAAACTTTTTTGTCGAAGAGAAACTGGCGATGGTATCGCACAAAGCCAACGCTACGCGAAAAAGACTCAATATGATTGCAATGCATGAATGTTGTCAAATCATCTTCGTGGATACACCCGGTATTCATGAAAGTGAAAGATTGATGAATCAGTTTATGCTCGAAGAAGCACTCAAAGCGATGGGAGATGCAGATTTGATTTTGTTTCTCTCTCCTGTGACCGATTCGCTCAAAGAGTATGAAAATTTTTTACGTTTAAATAAAAAAAATATCCCGCATATCGTTTTACTTACAAAAGTGGATGAGGTGAGAAATGAAAAAGTCTTGCAAAAGATCACGGAGTTTCAGAAATATCAGGATAAATTTCTGGAACTTATCCCCGTTTCGATAAAACGCGGAACAGACAAAAAACAAGTATTTTCAACTATCTGCAAACACCTCCCTTCCCATCCCTACTACTATGATCCTGAGATCCTGACAACCGAAAAAATGAAAGATATCTACAAAGAGTTGATCAGAGAAGCAATATTTGAAAAAACATCTAAAGAAATTCCCTACTTTTCCGATGTAGTAATTGAGAGGGTTGAAGAGCTTCCCGATCTTGAAAAAATTTACGCGCAGATTGTCGTAGAAAAGAAGAGCCAAAAAGGGATTATCATCGGTAAAAACGGTGAGACTTTACGGCGAATAGGACATCATGCACGAAAATCCATTGAAGCGCTCAATGGGAAAAAGACGTTTTTGAAGCTCTTTGTAGTTGTAAAACACGGTTGGACCAAAGATAAAAAATCTTTAGGAGAACTCGGTTACAACTTCTAGACCACGGTCGTAAAGACCGGGTCTGCAACCCTATTAAATTACTAATAGGCAGTTGTAATGTTGAAAAAAAGACTTATCGATCGACGAAAAAAGAGTATCGTCACACTCGATCCCTATTCGTTAAAATCGTATCGCTATAAAGAGAATCTGATCGAAGAAGAGAGTATCAAAAAGTTTGACGACAGAGCTTTTTATATCTCTTATGTACAAACCAAAGATATCATCTCTTCTACCGTCGATATCGAAATAGGTGTAACGGATGAAGAGCTTGACGATGCGATAGAGATCAAAGCGTATGATGAACTGGGACTTGAAGCGGATAAAGAGTACTCTATTTTTCACTTTCAGTCAAACCGTGATGACGGTGAATTTCGTGTATTTAACGTTATAGCGATTGATACGGATGTATTGCACAATATCTTCTCCGAAGTGAAAGATATCAAATATATCGACTATATCACCGCTGCACCGTTTTTGATGAAGTCGCTTTATACGCGTAACCTTTTAACGCCTGATAAAACAGACTGTTTTGTCTACTTTCACAAAGATGATGCACACGTTACTATCTACAAAGACGGTGAATATGTCTTCTCCAAATCGATCAAATATACACTCAGTTATATCTCCGATACATTTGCTAAAGAGTTAGGAAAGCGTATTGATGAGAAGAGCTTTTTTGCTATGCTCAAAAAGAATGGTATGCAACATGAAAACAGTGCATATCAACAGCAGTTGATGAAGATTTTCGGAGAGTTGTTCGTTTATGTCAAAGATGTGATCCTTTATGCAAAACGTGCCTATCGTCTTGAAAATATCGATCAGGTCTATCTTGGAACGGAGATTGGCAATATCGCAGGCTTGGAAGAGTTTTGTTATAACTATATCTCTTTACCGACAAAATATCTTGATTTTAAAATCTCCAAAAATGCCAACGAAATCGATGTGGAACCGTTGCACATCATGATGATCGAGAGTGCGTTGGTATATGAAGAGAGTCAGGATGAGACCTATAACATCTCTATCTTCAAAAAGCCGCCGCCGCTTAATCAACGTCCTAGTGGTAAGTTGGTACAGACGATTGCTGCAAGTTTACTTCTGTCGTTGCTCTATCCGGGATACCAGTTTGTCTATGAAAAGATGTTTTTGCAAAAAGAGTTGCAGGAACTGCAAGAGCAGCACCGCACACTTTCGGCAAAGAGTAAGCAGATTCAAACGGCACTTGCAAAGATACAAAAAGAGAAAAAAGAGATCGATACGAAACTACAGGCAAAGATGAAAGATCTTGATTTTAGAACCAGCCTTTTGAAAGAGATCTATAAAAAGAAGGTTAACTATCCGATGAAAGCAAAGATCCTGACCGATCTTTTCAAAAAAGTGAACGAACATCATGCAAAAGTGGTTGAAACGCAAGAGAACAACAACACGATGGTTATCACGGTCAGAAGTCAGAAAGATAAATATATCACGGAACTTATTCAGGATATTTCACGAAGTAAACATTATGACGTAAGTACCGATTTGATCAAAAAAGATGATAACACCTCTGTTTACGAGAGTGCGATAAAGGTAGGATTAAATGGTCAGTTCAATTAATAAAAAAGATTTTTTCAGTCAGATAGACGAGTTTTTTGCGGAGAAGAAATCTTCCGAAGTCTCTATGTTCTATCTGATGGCAGCTTTGGTGATAGGGTATGTGGTGTATCAGTTTATCTATCTTGAAACGGATAAACAGTTTACTGCCACACAAAATAAAATCACCCGGATTAAACAAAAGATTGCCAAAGAGCGTAACTATCTGACGCAAAACACTCCTCAAAAAGTGGCGATGCTCAGAAAGGTGGTTGAGGAAAAGAGAAAACAGTTTGACGATGCTTTGTATAAGATCAGTTACGTGGACAATACTTTGACAGAACTTTCGTATCTGTTGTTCGATGATGAAAACTGGGCGAAGTTTGTGGACAATATCGCGGCACTTGCCAAAAAACATCATGTCGAAATCAAAGAGATCGGTAACCGGTTTTTCAATCCCACTTACCAGAAAATCACCCATGTGGTTGTTGTGGAAGTGAAGTCGAAAGCGAAGTTTACCAATCTCATGAAGTTTATCAACGAGATCGAAGAGTCTCCGCTTGTGATCGATATCGATCACTTAAAAATGCTCAAGCCGGACGATAAAGTCTTGAGTGAATTCAGAATCGCTGTATGGGGGATGAAGTACTGATGAAAAAGTTTATAGTAGTAGCTACAGTGATGGGAATATCAAGTTTGCTTTATGCAAAGGGAAGTAACGAGCATGTAGCGTTGATCAAAGATTATAAGATGATGTTCGATCGTATCGGTGAAAAACGTATCGGCGCTCCGGAGAGAGAGATCGAGTCGGTAAAGCCTCCGTTTATTCGTTTGACCAAAGAAGAAGTAAAACAAGTCGTCGTCAAAAAAGATGGTACGAAAGTTGCTGTTAAAAAAGGATACGAGTTACAGGCGATTATGAACGATCGTGTCAAAATCAGCGGCAAATGGTATAAGCTCGGAGATAAAATCGATGATTTTATTTTAGCGACTATCAAAAATAACGCAGTATTTTTACAAAGCCGGACTGATGAATTTAAAAAAAGATTAACGTTGAGGGAAAAAAATGAAAAAATTAGCATCAAGTAAAATGAAACATAGTGTTCTTGGCGGGTTGCTTGTACTAAGTATGTCAACTGCCGTGTTACATGCAAAGAGTTGTAATCACCGCTCTTTCAATATCAAAGTTTCGGAAGAAGTTTCTACCGGTGAGATTTTGAACCAGCTTAGTAACGAGTGTAGTTTCAGTATCGTAACCAAAGATAGTCTTGCCAAAGAGAAGCTCTCACAGAAGCTTTACGGGATAAATATCAAACAGATGAGTCTGGATGAGATTTTCGATGTTCTGATCAGTGCGAAGGGATTGGACTATGACTATGACAACAAGCTTTTGACGATCAGCGGTTTGAAAACCAAAACTTTTAAAATCGACTATGTCAATACCGAAAGAAGCGGCGTGAGCAATACCGATATCTCTTTGACGGGAGATACCGGCGGTAACGAAGGAGCGGGCGAAGGCGGTAAGGGCGGAAGTCTCTCTACCGGTGCGACGATCACTTCAAGTGACAGTTTCAGTTTCTGGAAAAACATGGAAGCGGAGATCACGAGTATCCTTAACGCTACCGAAGAGAAGTCTAAAGTCAAGCCTATCATCAACCGTGAGGCAGGGCTTGTGACTGTTACCGGAACCAGTGAGCAGATCAACAGGGTTTCTGCATATATTCATCAAATGATGAAACGTTTGCACAGACAGGTACTTATCGATGTGAAGATGCTTTCGGTTACGCTTGATAATTCCCGTCAGACAGGTGTGAACTGGGGTGAAATCTATAAACTGCAAAATATGCAAATGGCATATGAGATATTGAATACCAACAATCTTAAAGAGTTAAGCAACGATAAAATCGAAACATTCGGAGACAATAATCCTTCCGCACACGCAACGTTTATTCGTCTTAGCGGTAGCACCGGAATTGCCGATGTGATCAAATTTTTGAAAACGCAGGGTGATGTGACGTCCATCTCAAATCCGAAAGTGGTTACGTTGAACAATCAGCCGGCAGTGTTTAGTTCGGGAGATCAGCTTTACTACAAGCTCTCTTCCAGTTCCAGACAAACCGGAGCCAATGCTGCGACCGAAACGTATAACAACGAAGTCGTAAAGTCGGTTTTTGCAGGTATTTTACTTGATATTACACCGGAGATTACGGACGATGACGAGATCATTCTCAAGATCAATCCGTCTATCAGTTCTGTCAAGTCCCGTGTTAAAACGGATGAGTCGGGTGTAAGAAGACTTCCGCCGGATTTGATGAAAAAGCAGATCTCCTCCGTTGTAAAACTCAGAGACGGTGAAAAGGTTATTCTGGGTGGTTTGATCAGTTCCAAAAAAGGTGTGGAAACAAGCAAAGTGCCTATTTTAGGGAATATTCCGTTGCTTGGATACGCTTTCCAGCAAAAGAAAGTAAGTGAGATCAGAGAAGAGTTGATCGTGATTATCACACCGCATATCATCCAGTCCGGACGTATGGATTCACACAGTGTGTCGCTCAAAGATTTGGGTTACGAAAAAATCACTTATTAAAAACTAAAAAAAGGATGCTTAGATGAGAATAACACGTATCATTGATAAAGAACCGACGATATTTGATGATAAAAATTTTATTAAAACCTTTACTTTGTTGATGATGATGATTATCGGTGTTTCGGTTTTTCTGATCTATCACAGCATCCATCAGGTCAATGATGTCTCTTCTTTACGGGAGTCCATACATAAAGATATGTTGAAACTGGGTGCCGTAGAGAAAGAACTCAACGGCAATACGATTAGTCTGGAAGTTCTGGAAGATGATTTTAACGAGTTTTCGGAACAGGAACTTATGGAGATGGCGGCGCAGGAACGTGCACTTCATATGCCTTCCGCTTCAAAAGTGAAAAAAGAGCAGGTATCGGTAAAAGAGACGGCAGCAACCGTATCTCATCCTAAAATAGAGATTACTTCTACACCGCTTGGAACCAAAAAAACAAAAACACAAAGATCGCTGAAATCTTTGAAAAAGAAGTTTTACGCTACTAACAATCCCAAATATGCATTGCAGATCGCGCAACGTTTTTATAATGCAAAACGTTATAAAGAGGCGTTGAAATGGTCTTTGATTGCAAATGAAGTGGATGAGCAAAAGCCTGAGAGCTGGATTATGTTTGCGAAGGCAAAAATGAAAATGGGCAAGAGACAAGATGCGATCAATGTGCTAAATGCCTATTTGAAAACTTACACTTCTGCAAAAATCAGCCGATATTTAAAAAAGATCAAAAAAATAAAAGGTTAGTGGTTATGAAAGAGCGAAAAGCATTAAGTGTCGTCGATTTTTTATATGAAAATAAAATTATCACCCAGGATGTTGTCCTGGAGATTGAGCAAGAGCTGGAAGAGACAGGAGACGATCTTGGATCGATCCTGATTCGCAGAGGTCTTGTTACAACTGAAACACTGAATATTTTACTGATTGAAGCGTTTAAAAACGGTTTGATACTTTTAAACGATATCTATGAAAACTTTTCTATTGACTTAGACAAGTTTTTGGAGCTTTTCGCGAAAAATACCAATTCCGAGTTTGTGGATCTTTACTCGCAGGAAGTAAACTATGCCCTGGGTGCTAAAGCGGGTTATCAAAAGCTTAGTAAACTGGGGATTTTGCCTTATAAAGAGGATGACATCAATGTTTATGTCGCGGTGAAAGATCCTTTCGATATCGCCCTTCAGGAACAGTTACACAGGATATTTCGCAACAAACTGATCAAAATCGCCATAGCCAATCCCGAGCAGATAGACAAACATTTGCACAATATCGAAATCAGCGAGAGCGTAAAAGATTTGATTGCGGATATTCGTCAGGAGTTTACCTCTAAAGCGCCGACTGATGTTGAAGAGAGTTCAGGTATTTTGAAGTTGATCGAGTTGATTTTGAAGACTTCGATTATCAGCGGGGGAAGTGATATACACATCGAGCCGACGGAGACCAACTGTATCGTGCGTGCCAGAATAGACGGTATGCTCAAAGAGATTTTCGTCTTTGACAAAGATATCTATCCGCCGCTCAGTTCCCGTTTGAAGCTATTGGCAAATCTTGACATCGCCGAAAAGCGTAAACCTCAGGATGGACGTTTTTCCGCGACGGTGATGGAAAAACATTATGACTTCAGGATCTCGACACTGCCTATCATGACGGGTGAGTCTATCGTTATGAGGATTTTGGATAAGTCCAAGGTTATGATCAAACTGGAAGATCTGGGGATGCATCCGGAAAACTACAAAAAGTTTAAAAATGCCATGGGTGCGCCGTATGGAATCATCTTCGTAACAGGCCCTACGGGATCGGGTAAAACGACGACGTTGTATGCGGGTATGAATGCGATCAAAGATGTCAAAAAGAAGATGATTACCGTTGAAGATCCGGTGGAGTACCAGATGAGCTTGATTCAGCAGGTACAGGTCAATCCCAAAGCGAATCTGACTTTTGCAACGGCTTTGCGTTCTATCCTTCGTCAGGATCCCGATATCATTATGATCGGTGAGGTAAGGGATAAGGAGACGCTGAAAATCGCCATCGAGGCTTCTTTGACGGGGCACCTTGTTTTCTCGACACTGCATACCAACGACGCGGTGAGTGCGATAACGAGGATTGTCGATATGGGTATCGAGGCGTATCTCATCAGTGGTGCGCTTGTTGCGATTCAGGCGCAGCGTTTGATTCGTAAGGTATGTCCTCATTGTAAAGTCAAAACAGAGCTTCCTTCCGATGTTTTAAGAGAGATTAAACCTTTGATCCCTGAGAGTTATCAGTTTTATAAAGCCAAAGGGTGTGATAAATGTAACAACACCGGTTATGCAGGGCGTGAGATGATTTCTGAAGTTTTGGTTGTGGACGATAACATCCAGAGTATGATCGCCAGAGGCGCATCCAAAGAGGATATTGCCACATATGCGCTTGAAAACGGGTTTATCTCGATGTTTCAGGATGCGGCGGTTCGTGCGGCAAACGGAAAAACGACGATTGAAGAAGTTTATAGGGTAGCGAAATCATGAAGTACTTTGAAGTAAACTATATTCAGCAGCGTAAACGCGGATCTGAAATTGTCAAGGCTATGACACGGAAAGATGCTATTTTGATGATGAAAGCGCGTATTCCTAACGGTACGGTACTGAAAGCATATGAAGTTTCCGCACCGCTGGAAGATCGTCTCGCCGATTTTAAAGAGAGTATTTTCGGTGCAATGAACAAAAAGAAGATTAAAGTAGAGTCTCTGATTTCGGCTTTTAGACAGTTGGCGGTTATGACCAATGCCGGTATTTCCATACACGACAGTATCCGGGAAGTGACCAAAGCCACAGTCGATAAAGATCTGAAAGCGATTTTCGAGCAGATTGATGATGATCTCAACTCCGGTAAGAGTTTGACCGAAGCGATGATGCCTTACAAATATCAGGTAGGGGATATTACCATCGCTATGATCGAACTTGGTGAAAATACCGGTAATATGTCCGAGTCTTTGACCAAACTTTCCGAAGTTTTGGAAGAGATGATGGAAAATGCCAAGAAATTGAAGTCTGCGATGAGGTATCCTATTACGGTGATTATCGCTATCGGTGTGGCGTTTACGATTTTGATGATGTACGTTGTTCCGAAATTTAAGGAGATTTTTGAAAAACTGGGTGCGGATCTTCCCGCTCCGACAAAACTGCTACTTTTTTTGGAACACGCCATCAATACGTACGGACACTTTATATTGCTTGGTATTATTGCTATTGTGGCGTATCACAAATTTTTGTATAAAACCAATGACGACTATAAACGAAAAGCGGATCAGTATATATTGAAGGTCTATTTGATCGGAAATGTTATCTTTTTTGCGTCGATGAGCCGTTTCATGTTGATCTTTACCGAGCTTGTCAGAGCCGGTATTCCCATCGCGGAAGCTTTGGATACGGCGGTTATTACGATCGACAATGAAGAGATCAAGGAAAAACTTGCAACAGTAAAAAAGGCAGTGGAGAGAGGAACAAATTTGACTGAAGCTTTTGAGTCGACGGGGCTTTTCGAAGGTATGCTCATTCAGATGATCAAAGCGGGTGAGTCGGGCGGTGCGCTTGACAAGATGCTCGAAAAGGTGAGTGATTACTATAAAAACCGCTTTAATGACATCATCGAAAACCTCTCCGCCTATATCGAACCGATACTAATCGGGTTTATCGCCGGTATGGTATTGATGCTTGCATTGGGTATTTTCATGCCTATGTGGGATATGGCTTCAGCAGTCAAAAACTAACTTTATGAACGTTTTGAAGGGGGGTACCTCTTTGAAACGCACAATTATAAAACTATTCTAATGTTCTAAATCTAAAAATAAAAAATTACCAAAACTTTATATAGTACAAATTTATTTTAAATAGTTTAATTTATAGATAACTTAACTCATTTTTGTAAATATAAAAGTATATATTAAGGTTTTAATTAATATAATTTAACCTAGAGTTGTATAATAGAGCAACTTCTAATTAAGTTTAAGGATATTGATTAGGATGCCACGAAAGTATAAACTTGTTAAAGAGTATCTGGTTCAGTTCCTGAAAGAAGAGACGTTTAAAACAGGACTTAACGGCGGTGTGCTGGTATTGGATGCCACTGTGGAAAGTTTTGTCGTGGCGATGCTTGCCAAAGAGGCGTTCGGTAACAGGCTGTTAACGCTTTTAGGAGAGAATACGCTTCGTACGGATGAAACGGTATCTGAAAAGGTAAAAAACTTTTGCCTTGAGAAAGATATACGTTTTCAGTCTCTTCAAAGTAGTACGGTAGCAAAAGCCTATACGAAGTTTTCCGTACAGGATGACAAACGCAGAGAAGCTTTTTTGTCACGTGTCGCTATGGCTGAGGTTTATGATATCGCAGCGGGTGAAAGGGCACTGGTTCTCGGGTCGCGGAACAAAAGCGAACTGTTGCTCGGTGAAGGAGTGTTGCACGGTGATCTTGCCTGTGCGATCAATCCTCTCGGAGATTTGTATGCGACGGAAGTTGAAGAGTTCGCTTTTTATCTGGGATTGTCCGGGTTTGTCGAAGTGTTTCGACCAAGAGCGACGCTTCGTGAAGCGTCGGCTGAAACGGCGCGTTTTTCACAGGATGCTCTCGATAGTGCGCTTAAAGGTTTTACCGAAGAGAGGCTCAGTCGTGAAGAGCTTATCGAAAAAGGATATGACAGTGAGATGGTCGAGATGATCATTCGCAGAATTTATCAAAATCAGTATAAACACAGACCACCGGTTATCGCAAAACTGACATCGCGTACGATCGGTCACGACTTGCAGTATCCGCGAGATATTAAATTATAAGGAGAAGTTGTTATGAAAGAGATCCCGTTTTATTTACCCTCTATCGATCAGAATGAAAAAAATCTGATTCAGGAGGTATTGTCCCTTAAAGGTGCTTCCAAAATCGAAGAGTTGGAAGATTTGATATGCGAATATATCGGTTGTAAGTATGCCGTAGCGACATCGAGCTGGAGCGGGGCGATGCACCTGAGTATGTTTGCGCTGGAGTTGAAACGGGGTGATAAAATCCTATGTTCGGTCAATGCCCATCCGGCGGTTCCCGAAGCGGTACGACACTTCGATGCGGAGCCGATTTTTGTAGATATCGAAGCGGATAGTTTCAATATGGATCCCAAAAAATTACGCGAAGCGTTGGAAAAACACTATCACAAAAAGCTCAAAGCGGTAGTCGTGACACATGTCGGCGGACAAAGCTGTGATATGGACGGTATCTATGAAGTAGCCAACGAGTATGGTATCAAAGTGATCGATGATGCTTCTATGGCGCTTGGAACGGTGTATAACGGTGCAAAAATCGGAACGACCGGTTCTATCATCACCACTTTCGCCTTCAATGCGAAGATGAAAAGCAGTATTGCCAATGCAGGTATTATCGCAACGGATGATGAAGCGACTTATGAGAGAGCGAAATTGATCCGTCATCATGCTATCGAAGCCAAAGAGTGGGATAAGTACGGAAATATCGGTTATGTTTACGATGTGGTGGATATCGGTATAGGCTATGAAAGCAGTGAACTTGACTCGGCGTTTTGTATCGCACAGTTGCAAAAAGCGGACGAGCAGATCCAAAGACGTCAGGAGATCGCTGCTATTTACGATAAAGAGCTTTCGGGCGTAGCGCATATCACATTACCGCAAAAGGTAAGAGACCATACTTATAGCCTTTATATCATCAAAGTGGATAAAAACAGAGATGATTTTGCCCGTGCATTGAAAGAGAAAGGGATCTATACAGGTTTACATTTCGTACCTTTGCACTTGTTGACTTACTACAAGCAGAAGTACTCGTTGCGTGTCAATGACTTTCCGGTTGCATTGACAAACTATCAGCAGATTCTCTCATTGCCGTGCTATCCGGGACTGAGTGATGACGACATTAAATATATTTGCGATCAAATTAAAGAGATTTCGGCTAGCAGAGGGTGAAACATCTTGTCTATTTTTGGGTAGAGAGGTATCTCTTCTATCCAAATACTTTCCAAAGATTTATATCTTTTTTACTATATCCGTTGTCATTGCTCTACTGTAGCGTAATGATTTTACGCCGTAAATTTGCAAAGCCTAAAAATATGGGTATACCCGTCATCAGTGTGGGGAATCTCATCGTAGGGGGAAGCGGTAAGACACCTTTTACGATCGCTTTGGCGCAAGAGTTGCACCCGATGGCAGATGTTGCGATCGTGCTTCGCGGTTACGGTAGAAACTCTAAAGGGTTGATCGTTGTCAGCCAAAACGGTGTTATCATGAGTGATGTGGATAAAAGCGGCGACGAAGCGATGCTTTTGGCAAAATCTCTTCCCCATGCCAGTGTCATTGTCAGTGAAGACAGAGTCAAAGGGATTGAAAAAGCCAAAACACTCGGCGCAAACACAGTCATACTCGACGATGGTTTCAATAAGGTTTCGATCGAAAAATTTGACATTTTACTCAAGCCCTCCGTTGTATTTCACAATGAGTTTTGCCTTCCCAGCGGTCCGTTTCGCGAACCCGCTTCTTTGTATCGTAAAGCGGACTTGACGGCAGTGGAAAATGTAGACTTTACCCGTAAAGTGAGTATCGTCGATAAAGGGGAGCGGATGGTACTTGTCACTGCCATCTCCAAACCGCAGCGACTGGAAAAGTTCGTACCGCCGTTTATAGAGCGTGTCTATTTTCCCGATCACTACCGTTTTCAGGAGCGTGAACTTGCCAAAATCTTGCGCGAACATCAGGCGGATACCATTTTAACGACCCAAAAAGATGCCGTCAAGATGGAAAATTTCAGGATAGATCTTTCTATTTTGAAACTGGAAATCGAACTCTCCGATCGAATTGTAGAGAGTGTAAAGAAATATATAAATAATTTTGGTAAAATCTCCTGAAAATTAGTCCGGCACACCAAGTCGCCTAAATCCTAAAAAGCCTTACCGAAGGATCATCATGCCGATGCAAAAAAAGATAGAAACCGTTACGACGCTTATAGATGCTTTTCCGTTTATCCGGATGTTTCGAGATCAGATTGTCGTTATCAAATATGGCGGAGCGGCACAAACCGATCCACATCTCAAAGAGAAATTTGCCAGAGATATCGCATTTTTATTTCTACTGGGATTGAAGCCTGTCATCGTACACGGCGGTGGCAAGAAGATCAACACCATCCTCGATCAGCTTGGTATCGAAACCTCTTTTGAAGAGGGGCAGCGTGTCACCAGTAAAGAAAACATGGAAGTGGTGGAGATGGTGCTAAGCGGTTCCGTCAACAAAGAGATCACTTCGCTTTTGAACCATCACGGTGTCAAGGCGATCGGTATCAGCGGTAAAGATGCCAATTTTATCAAAGCGCAGCCAAAAGATGCCGATCGTTTCGGATATACCGGAAACATCACCGACATCGACAGTAAAATCGTACTCAATCTCATCGAAGAGAAGTTTATCCCTGTTATCGCACCCATCGCAGCGGGTAACGATATAGGCGAACCGGGGTTCAATATCAACGCCGATTTGGCAGCGAGTAAAATAGCCGTCGCCATCGGTGCGAAGAAGATACTTTTTCTCACCGATACGCTTGGTGTGCTTGACAAAGAGAAAAAACTGCTTTCAACACTCAGTGAAGATGAAGTAAAAGCCCTTAAAGCCGATGGTACAATACACGGCGGTATGATTCCGAAAGTAGACGCATGTCTGGAAGCGATCGCAGGAGGCGTGGAAAAAGCACACATCATAGACGGACGTATCGAACACTCTATTTTGCTTGAGTTGTTTACGAGTGAAGGTATCGGTACCGTTATCAAGAAGGAGAAATAGTGAATTTTATAGAAACAAGAGGAAATGCGGAAGGTTTTGCCAAAGAGGTACCCTTTTCACATGCGATTTTAAATCCGAGTGCCAGTTACGGCGGTTTGTATGTGCCTGAGACACTACCGAGTATCGATGAAAACTTTTTGGAAGAGAGTAAATCCCTTCCATACCCTGAACTGGCATTTAAAGTGTTGAAAATGTTTGAGATCGACATCGACGAGGGCGTGATCAAAGAGGCGTTGGCACTTTATAAAAAGTTTGACGACCCTGAAGATACGACACCTGTCGTACAAATCGAAGAGGATCTTTTTGTCAATGAACTCTACCACGGACCAACCCGTGCCTTTAAAGATATGGCACTGCAGCCTTTCGGATATATCCTCTCCGACCTTGCAAAAAAGATCGATAAAAAATATTTGATTTTAGCGGCAACCAGCGGTGATACGGGACCTGCGACACTTGAAGCTTTTGCAGGAAAAGAGAATATCCAGGTAGCATGTCTCTATCCTGACGGTGGAACGAGTGACGTACAAAGACTCCAAATGGTCACCGAAGATGCCCCAAACCTCAAAGTGATTGGTATCGAAGGGAACTTCGACGATGCACAAAGCGCACTTAAAACCCTGCTTGCTTCCGATACGTTCAAAGAGGAGCTTCGCAAAAACGAGATCTCCCTCTCTGCGGCAAATTCGGTCAATTTCGGGCGTATTATTTTTCAAATCATCTACCATATCCGCTCTTATCTGGCGCTACTTGAAAAGGGTGTCATCCAAAAAGGCGAGAAAATCTACATCACCGTACCAAGCGGAAACTTCGGAAATGCACTGGGTGCGTACTATGCGAAAAAGATGGGACTTCCGATCGAAAAAATTCTTATCACTTCCAACGCCAACAATGTCCTTGCGCAGCTTATCAACGAAGGGTTGTACGATATTCGCGGGAAAAAGTTGATATTGACCAACTCTCCTGCGATGGATATCTTAAAATCTTCCAACGTTGAGCGTGTACTTTTTGACAAGTTCGGTGCGGAGCGTACAAGAGTGTTGATGGACAGCCTCAACAATGAAAACTTTTACACCCTTACCAAAGAGGAGCTTGCAGCACTTCAGGAAGACTTTGCGGCGATCGACAGTGACGATGGCTACGGTCAGAAGATCATCAAGCGTTATGCCGACAAAGGGTATGTGATGGATCCGCACACAGCTACGTGTTTGAAAGCGTATGAAAACCTCAAAGAGAAAGCGTTACCGATGGTGATCTGTTCGACTGCGGAGTGGACGAAGTTCGCACCGACGATGCTCATGGCTATCGAAGAGAGCGACGAGAAAAAGAGTGATCTTGAAGCGCTCAATACCATTTCCGAAAAACTGGGCATAGAGATTACACCGAGTGTCAAAGCGCTTTTTGACAAAGAGGTCGTCCATAAAGATATCGTACCTAAGGACGGTATCGAAGCCAAAATCTTACAATTTATCCAATCTTAACACAAAGACTTTCATGCCACTTTCAAAACTAAACGAAGAGCAGTACGCCGCGGCGACTGCTCCTTACGGAAACAATCTCATCATCGCGTCCGCTGGGACGGGAAAAACATCGACCATTGTCGCGCGTATCGGGTATTTGCTCTCTAAAGGCGTACAGCCGCAGGATCTGTTGCTACTGACCTTTACCAACAAAGCTTCGGCGGAGATGGTGGAGCGGGTAGGACGCTATTTTGATGAAAAAGTTGCCAAAAAGATCCAGGCAGGAACCTTTCATGCCATCAGTTACAAACTTCTTAAAGCGAGTGGGCGAAAGATCGTCCTCAAACAGCCAAAAGAGCTGAAAATGGTACTAAGAAGTATTCATGAAAAGCGTAATTTTTCTTACTTTGACTCTAAAGTTCAGCCCTATTCGGCAGGGCATTTGTACGATATGCACTCACTTTACCAAAATATGGTTTGCGATGAGAGTTTTGGCGAGTGGCTGAGTGTACAAAGCCCCGATCACTCTATTTACGCAGAAGTGTATGAAGATATTTACGAAGAGTTTAAAGAGCTCAAAAAGCGTTTTGGCTATGTGGACTTTAACGATCTTTTGATCGACTTTAAAACTTATCTGGATGAAGAGGGTGTGAAATTTCAGGAGATACTGGTAGATGAGTATCAGGATACCAACCAGCTTCAAGGCTCTTTGATCGAGGGGTTTCAAAGAGAGTCACTCTTTTGCGTGGGAGATTATGACCAGAGTATCTACGGTTTTAACGGAGCGGATATTAATATCATCGGTTCGTTTGCAGAGCGTTTTGAAAATGCCAAAGTCTTTTCACTCAATAAAAACTACCGTTCTTCAGGACCGATCCTCGCCCTTGCCAACAGGGTGATCGAAAAAAACCCGCGTATTTATCCTAAAAAGCTGGAAGTGACCAGAACAGGGGATTTCCCTTCTCCTAAACTGATGATTTTTGAAGAGCTATTTGACCAGTATTCGGGAATCGCACAAAAGATCAAAGCATCGACAACGCCTCATGAGGATATTGCCGTGATTTTTAGAAACAATGCCAGTGCGGACGGTATCGAAGCGCATCTTCGTGAACTCGGTATCAGCGCGAAGCGTAAAGGGGGAACCAGTTTCTTTGATACCAAAGAGGTCAAAGCGATGCTCGATATGTTTACCATTCTCATCAACCCTCGCGATCTGATGAGTTTCGTGCATATTTTCGAGTATGCCAAAGGAGTTGGCGGTGTCTTTGCCAAAGATATATTCGATGCCCTTTATAAAGTGGGAGACGGAAATATTTTGGAAGGTATCATGAACCCCAAAGAGAAGAAAAACCCTTTTAAACGGGGAATCGTAAACCACCAACTTGGGCTTTTTGACGAGATCATCGAAGAGGAGAGTGCGGCGCGTTTTAAAAAGATGGGATTTGAAGAGAAGTTTTTAAAAAATCCGATTTTACGCCACTCCAAGATCAATAAAGATCTCGCGACTTATCTTCATGCCTTTTATCTTTATGTCAATTCGACCATTTTTTTGGAGTCACCTTCTCAGATTGTCAGAAACATCATCAATTCGCAGCTTTTCGAGTTGATTACCGACAGGCTGGCAACCAAACGTGCCACACTCAAAGACGGTACGATAGACGAAGAGATGAAAAAGGAAGCACGCACCAATATCAAACGTAAAGCGCTTTTGTTGCAGGACTTGACCAAGCCCTACAAAGACAAATACCGCTTTATCAATGCCTTGACGCTGGGCGGCGGTGAATTGACCGAAGGGGAGGGGGTTAACCTTTTGAGTATTCACGCCAGTAAAGGGCTGGAGTTTAAAGAGGTTTATATCGTAGACTTGATGGACGGGCGTTTTCCAAACCGAAAACTCATGAGCAAAAACGGCGGCGACATCGAAGAAGAGAGACGTCTGTTTTATGTGGCGGTAACCAGAGCCAAAGATATCCTCTATCTCTCCTATGCGAAGTTTGACCGTGTCAAAAAGATAGACTATGTACATTCACCGTTTTTGGTAGAAGCAGGGATGATTCGGGAAACAGCGGAAGCGACAGCATAGCACTTTTGAAAAATTTTATTTCATTTTGACATATTTTTGTCAATAAAGTTTTACTTTTAGTATACTCTTGGTATCAATTCGATACAGGAGTGCTTCATGAGAGTTTTGGAAGCTTTGGATTTGGAACAGATGCCGCGTGAGAAGTTGCTTAGTAAAGGCGAAAAGGCACTTCGAAATGACGAGTTATTGGCGATCATGCTGGGAACGGGTGTGCAGGGTAAAGATGTACGTAAACTCTCCAAAGAGATCAGTATGCTTTTAGAGCGCCACGGTGATGATATTTCGGTGGAAAAACTTTGTGAAGTGCATGGGCTGGGACGTGTCAAAGCTTCGCAGATTGTCGCGGCTTTGGAGCTTGGTAAACGTTTGAGCAAAGCAAGCCCCCGTGCGATAATCTCTGCCAAAATGGTCTATGAACTTTTGTATGATCAAAGAGATAAAAAGCAGGAACATTTCTGGGTACTGACGCTTGACGGCGGATCGGCGCTTATTAACCTGCGTACGGTTTTTATGGGAACTTTGACACAGAGTACCGTTCATCCGCGCGAAGTTTTTGCCGATGCCATCTCCGACAGGGCTGCGAGTATCATCGTAGTACATAACCATCCTTCCGGCAGACTCTATCCCGGTGATGCGGATAAACAAGTTACCCAAAGGTTGGCAGAAGTAGGGAACCTTGTAGGGATTGCGCTGAAAGATCATCTGATCATTTCAGCGCAAGGATATTTTAGTTTTGTCGATGAGGGGTTGCTTTAGCCTTTTGACCAGTAACGGATGGGACCTGTGTCTATGTGCATAAAACCGCTTTTGGGGTAGTATCCCACACCACCGCGTCTTAGAAAAGTTGCCAGTTTTCTAAGATCTTTGAGCTCTGTTCCCGGCAGGTTGATGTCGATGGCACGAGCTTTGAGGTGGAAACTGTTTTTTGCCACGCCTTCGCTTTTTTTGCGTAGCATGGCGTTGGTTTTCGGGGAGCGGTAACCTGAGATAACTTTGAAAGGTTTATCGGTGTCTCTGATGAGTTGGATGGCATAGAGCAAGTCTAAAAGCTCGACGTCCATCATCTGTACTTCACCTGTTCTGAAGTCTCTTAGAAAGTAGTTGATACGCTCCAGTTCACCCAGTACATAGT
>Ga0256843_1000493_pt1 | contig 33964 bp, 34 predicted proteins | sample AlvinellametaG_FD_191572 | JGI IMG/M metagenome (GOLD analysis project Ga0256843, IMG submission 191572) | Pompeii worm associated microbial communities from hydrothermal vent at the East Pacific Rise, Pacific Ocean - Alvinella | ecosystem: Host-associated > Annelida > Integument > Unclassified ...
TTTGTATCAATTACTACTCTTAATTTTGTATATCTTAAATTTTCCATTTAAAATTATATTATTATTATAATTAAAAAAGAATATTAATAATTTTTTGGAATATTTTTGTCCATTTTCTATTAATTTTTTTATTTTTGATGAGGTAAAGCTTTGGACATACTCCAATAAAAGAGTGTATTTTGAGCAAAAAATGGAGCAAATAAATTAATAATAGGAATTAAATTTAAAAATGAAGTAATAATAGAAATTATCCATTTCATTGCTCCTTTATTTAAAAGAATTTTTGATTCTTCTTCAGTCAAGCAGATTGTAGAACTAGAAAGATAATAAGCTCTTTTTATAAGCCATGCCCAAAGAAGCACTTGTGTTGCAATATTTATAAAAGGGATAAAAAATAAAGGAAAACTAATAACTAAAGCTACAAGAAATATCAAAAAATCTTTTAGAAGAATTAAAAGCAATTTTTTATTAGATTTTATATTTAAACTTTTACACCCAAACTCTTTTAAAGCTAAATCTTTCAATATCTTTCTTCCAAGAATTAAATCTATCAAATAAAGAGAAAAAATAAACAAATTATAAAAGACTAAAATTGTAAGAAGTGCTGCAATTGTTTCTTCTAAAGTTTTAAAAGGAAAAATCATTAAAATCTGTTCTAATTTTTTATAGACAAAATCCCAATTAAAAAATCCAAAAAGAGTCCAGAAAATAGAGACAATTATCATTAAAACCAAAGATATAACTTCATAACTTTTAGATTTTTTTCTGTTAAAAGAGGCTAGATTTAAAATTACCATTAAGATTGAATAGGTGCTAAGAACCAAAAGAAACCATGCAAAAGCACCTATTAAAAATGCAGCGTTTGCTTTCAAAATAGCAAATGGAATCCAAGATAAAAAATAAGAAGCCAATGCAAATATACTATCCCAAAAAATATATCCAATTACAAGCCAAACAATTCCAACTCCAAACCCAACAGCAACTGCTTTTTTTGCAACCTCTAAATTTAGTATATCATCTAAACTTTTCATTAATGTAAAAGAAAAAGACATAGCAGATCCTTTTTTATCAATTATAGAGCTTCTTCATTAATAGAAATTAAAACTTTTTAATAAATAACAAAATATGATGTCTGTTTAAATAAAGATTTAGAAAAGGAGGAATTAGAAAGTTATAAAAATGGAGTTAAAAGTAAAAATTTTTATACTTTTTAGCATTTAAATACAATTTTAATTAAAAAAATAAATACAATTTTAATTAAAAAAAATTAACTCCCCAAAAGGGGAGAAAAGGAGTTTTATTCTACTTCAGCATCAATTACATCATCATCTTTTGGTTTTTGGTTATTTGTTCCTCCTTGTTGAGCATTTGCTCCAGCAGCTGCAGCTTGTTGAGCTAATTGTTGATTTAGAGTATTTAACTCATTTACTTTTGCTTCAATTTTTTCTTTTGTACTATTTTCGTCTTTTACAAGAGCTTCAAGTTCACCTACTACTTTTTCAATATTTGCTTTTAAAGAAGCATCAACTTTATCTCCAACTTCTTTTAAAGTTTTTCTTGTTTGGTGAACTAAAGCATCAGCTTGGTTTTTAGCTTCAACTAGAGCTTTTCTCTTTTCATCTTCAGCTTTGTGAGCTTCAGCATCAGCTACCATTCTTTGAATTTCTTCTTCACTAAGTCCAGAGCTTCCAGTAATTTTAATCTCTTGAGATTTTCCAGTTGCTTTATCTTGAGCTGTAACTGTTAAAATTCCGTTTGCATCAATATCAAAAGTTACCTCAATTTGTGGCACTCCTCTTGGTGCTGGTGGAATTCCTGTTAACTCAAACATTCCAAGAGATTTATTGTCTTTTGCAAACTCTCTTTCACCTTGGACTACATGGATACTAACTGCTGGTTGGTTATCTTCTGCTGTACTAAAGATTTGAGACTTTTTAACTGGAATTGTTGTTCCTTTTTCAATAATTTTAGTTGTAACTCCCCCAAGAGTCTCAATTCCAAGGCTAAGTGGAGTTACATCAAGCAATAATACATCTTTTACATCTCCAGTTAATACTCCACCTTGAATTGCAGCACCAATTGCAACAACTTCATCTGGGTTTACAGATTTGTTAAGCTCTTTTCCAAAATAAGCTTTAACTTTTTCTTGTACAAGTGGAACTCTTGTACTTCCTCCAACCATAATAATTTCTTTAATTTCATTTTTGTTAAGTCCAGACTCTTTTAAGACCTCATCAATTTTAGTAATAGTTTTTTCTACCAAATCTTCAATCAAGCTCTCAAATTTAGCTCTTGTAAGTTTCATTACAAGGTGTTTTGGCCCTGTACTATCTGCTGTAATAAATGGAAGATTAATTTCAGTTTCAGTTGCACTTGAGAGCTCTTTTTTAGCATTTTCTGCGGCTTCTTTTAATCTTTGAAGAGCCATCATATCAGCTTTTAGATCAATTCCATGATCCTTTTTGAACTCTTCAACGATATAATCAATAATTCTATTATCAAAATCATCTCCACCTAAGAATGCATCTCCACCAGTTGCAAGAACTTCAACTACACCATCTCCAGTCTCAAGAATTGTAACATCAAATGTTCCTCCACCAAGGTCATAAACAGCAATATTTTCTGATTCTTTTTTATCAAGTCCATAAGCAAGAGCTGCTGAAGTTGGCTCATTGATAATTCTTAGAACATTTAATCCTGCAATAGTCCCAGCTTCTTTTGTGGCTTTTCTTTGAGCATCATTAAAATAAGCTGGAACTGTAATTACAGCATCAGTTACAGTTTCCCCAAGATAGCTTTCTGCATCTTCTTTTAATTTCATCAAGATTTTTGCACTAATTTCTTGAGGTGTATAAATTTTTCCATCAATTTCAATAGCACAAGCTCCATTTTTATCTGTAATGTGATAAGGGAGTCTCTCTTTTGCCTCTTTTGCCTTATCTTCATTACACATAAGTCCCATAATTCTTTTGACTGAGTAGATTGTCTTTTCTGGGTTTGTAACCATTTGTCTTTTTGCAGCTTCACCTACTAAAATTTCACCTTTATCAGTAAAAGCTACAACTGAAGGAGTAGTATTTCTTCCTTCTTTATTTGCAATAATTTTTGCTTCTCCATTTTCATACACTGCCATTGCAGAGTTTGTTGTTCCTAAATCTATTCCAATTGGTTTTGCCATTGACTTCTCCTTAAATTTTATTTAATTTCTAAATCTTTTGCGAAAGTATATTCTATTTTTCAAGAATAAAAAGCTACTTAAGTTACTTTTTTACTTTTTTGTAACTACAATTGATGGTCTTAGAACTCTTTCTTTGAGTTTGTAACCTTTTTGAAGAGTATTTACAATCTCATCTTTTTCATGCTCATCACTTTCTACTTGCTGAACTACTTGATGGACATTTGGATCAAAAACTCCTTCATTATTAATCTCTTCTACCCCATGCTTTTTCAAAACTTTTAAAAATTGATCATAAGTTAAAGAGATTCCCTCTTTAATTTTTTCTATAGCTTCACTTTCTCCTTCAATCTGATTGATTGAAGAAATTGCACTCTCAAAAGAGTCAATCACACTTAAAAGATCTGTTGCAAAATTTTCATTAGCAAAAATTACTGCATTAGATTTTTCTCTTTCTAAGCGTTTCTTCATATTCTCAAAATCGGCATGGGCTCTTAAATATTTATCATTCAAAGCTTCTAGCTCTTCTTTACATTTTGTAAGCTCATCTTTTTCTTCTGTATTTGAGCTATTTTCATTTGTTGATACTTCTTCTTTTGTCTCTTCTTCTAACTCTTTTGTGTTATTTTGTTCTGTTTCATTGGGACTTTTCTTATGGCTAGTTTGCCTTTTATTTCTCTTCCCCATCGATACCTCCGTTTAAAATTTCTCTCATTATACTAAATTGAGTATACATTTGTCAAGGTTTAATTAATAAAAAGTTTTATAAAAGTTGAGTCTTTTTGTATAAACTTTAAAAGTTAATAATTACTATCGCAATGTCTCATAACAATTTCATAAAGATCATCAGCTGCTTGAGTGGCACTTTTTTGTATAAAAATTTTAAAATATTCATCAATAAACCTTTCAAAATCTCCAAAAGAACTAATATGTCTTTCTCTTTTTGGATTAATTAAAACTGAATCTCTAAATTCCATAGCAATTGAGACAATATCAATTACTTGACCACTTGTTCCAATTGCAATAAATAAATCACTACTATTTATTGCTTGATAAATATATCGATAAGCTGGTGCACTCTCTCCAAACATTACAACGTTGTGTCTTACATTTTGACTTTTGCACTTTGGACAAATTTCATCTGGTTTTTGTTCTGTATATCCAATATCCCAAATATAATTACAATCTTCACATCTTAAATCTCTCAAAGTTCCATGTAGATGAATTACACTCTTACACCCTGCTTTTTCCAAAAGATCATCTACATTTTGAGTTAAATTCCAAAATTTACACTTTCCTTCCAACTCCTTTTCAAGTTCTGCTAAGATAAAATGTGCTTTATTAGGTTTTTTATCTGCTAGATCTAATCTTCTTTTATTATAAAATTGAGTAACAAAATCTCTATCATCAAGCCAGCCTTTCACAGAACAGACCTTTTGGACATCATAATTTTCCCAAAGTCCATCATTATCTCTAAAAGTTTTTATTCCACTCTCAGCACTAAGTCCTGCTCCGCTTAAAATCATCACACCTTTCATAGTTTTCCTTTATACAATTTTAAATAAAGCTTTAAAAATATTTTACCAAAAGAAGCCGTAAGAGCCCTTGATAAGATTTAGTACTAAGCATAAAAGAAACCTTTTAGTTAGAGCACTTTTGATATAATTTTTTGTATTAAAAAAATGGGAGATTTAAAATATTTTATGAGCTTTATAGATAAAAAACTTTTTTATAAAAATAAGATATCAAACTATTTAGAAGAGTTTGATAATCTTTTAAAAAAAGAGAAATACTTTGAAGCTCATGAAGTTTTAGAAGAGTTTTGGAAAGGATGTAAAAAAGATTCTAATCTCCAAAATGTTGCTAAAGTTTTAAAAGGTTTTATCAATGCAGCTATTGCTTTTGAACATTTAAAAAGGAATAAACCAAAATCAATCAAAGTTGCAAAAAAAGCTTTTGAAGCTTACTTAAAATATCAATCTCTAATTGATAAAACTTCTTTTGAAAATGAGTTTAACTTTTCAAAAAAAGAGATAGAAAAGATTGCAAGAAAAAAAAATTTAATTTAAAAGAGATGTAATGGAAATTATACTATTTATTATTGGAGCTTTTATTGGAATTTTATCAGGCTTTTTTGGAATTGGAGGAGGAACAGTTTTGGTTCCAATACTTCTTCTTCTTGGATTTGGAATGAAAGAAGCTGTTGGAATTTCTATTACTCAAATGGTTTTTAGCTCAATTTATGGTTCTTATTTAAATATAAAAAAAGGCTCTTTAGCACTTTCAGAAGGGCTTTTTGTTGGTCTTGGAGGATTTTTAGGTGGATATTTAAGTAGTTATTTTACTCCTTATGTTCCAGAAAAAGTTTTACAATTTACATTTTTAGCATTCGTAATCTTTGCAATTATAAAAGTAGCTCTTTCAAAACCTCATACTGATGAGAGCCTTTCAAAAACACTTCCAAAGCCTCTACTTTTTTTAATTGGAGCTGGGATTGGAATTGTTGCAATTAGCATTGGAGTTGGAGGAAGCATAATTTTAGTCCCTCTTTTATCTGGACTTTTACATTATCCAATCAAAAAAGCTGTAAGTGCTGGATTGTTTTTTGTAGTTTTTTCTTCTGTAGCTGGATTTTTAGGCAGAATTTTACATACTGGTTTAAATTTAAAAGCTGGAATTATTGTTGGAGTTGGATCTTTAATTGGAGTTTGGATTGGAATTTGGCTCAAAGAAAAGATTTCTACTCATCACCATAAACGTTTTATTGTAGGAATGTATAGCGTAATTTTACTTTTGATGGTTTATAAAATGTTTTTTGCAAAATAGTTAGAGATTAAATGTTAAAATAAAACTCTATCTTCAAAAAAGGTGGAGTTTTGAATATTATTATCGCAGGAGCTGGGAAAGTTGGATTCAATCTTGCAAATACTCTTTCTCAATCTCACTCTGTAACTATTATTGACAAAAATATTGAAGCTTTAAACAGAATCCAAGAAAGTTTAGATGTTTTAACTGTTTGGGGAGATATAGAAGATCCTAAGACTTATACAAAATTTATCGATAAAGAGTTTGAACTTTTTATTGCTGTTACAAATATAGATGAAGCAAACCTCATCTCATCCATGATTATCGAAGAAAACGTAAAGGTCGAAAGAAAGTTTGTAAGATTGAAAAAAACCTTTTTCAAAGATTCTTATTTACTCCAAAAATTAAAAATTACTGAAACAATTTTTCCAATAGAGCTTACTGCTAAGAGTGTAAATTTACTTTTAAATTATCCTCTAGCAAATAATGTCAAAAGTTTTGCTTATACAAACTTCAAATTAATTTCAGTTAGAGTCAAAAAAGATTTTGGAGATTTTGGAATTTTAGATGAAAATTTTGCTATTATTGGAATAGAAAGAGAAAAAGATTTCTTTCTCTTTTCAAAGGAAAAAGATTCTTTAAAAAAAGGTGATTTAGTCTATCTTTTTGGAGATGAAACAAAAATTAAAGAAGTTTGTAAAATTTTTAATCCAGAAGTTTTGCAAGTGATAAAAAGATGTGTAATTTTTGGAGCAAATGAGTTAGCACTTAGTATTGCAAAAAAACTTTTAAAGACCCAAAAAGAGATTAAAATTGTAGAAAAAGATTTAGATCTTTGCAAAAGAGCTGATGAGATCTTAGGTGGAGAAGTTATGGTTCTTAGCTCAAAATATGGAAGTGAAGTTCTTTTTGAAGAAGAGGGGTTAAAATATGCTGATATGGTAATTAGTGCTACTGATGATGATGAATTTAATATCATAAAATCCTTGGAGGCAAAAGAGTATGGAATCTTAAAAACAGTAGCAGTTAACAATGAAAAAGAGTATTACTCTTTGATGCACTCTTTGGATCTTGTAGTAGTTAGAGGTCCCAAAATGAGTGCTTTTCATACAATAATTGAAAAAATTCACTCTACAAAAATTGTTACAGAAAGAAGATTTTGTGGAGGAAAGGGAGTAATGTTTTTAAGAAAACTCTTCAAAGGTTCTCACCTTGCTCACAAAAAAATAAAACCAATAACTTCTAAAGAGATAAAAACATTTTTAGTAAGATCTAATGATCTTTTATCTTTTACTCAACCAACTCTTCTACAAGAAGATGATGTAATTATTATTTTTGGAAAAGAGAAAGATTCTGATAAAATTGAAAGCTGGATAAATGGACTATAAAGCAATAGTAAAAGTTCTTAGCTCAATTTTAATAGCACTTGCTCTATTTTTTGCTTCAGAAATTGTAGTAGGCGCTTTTTATCATGAAAAAATTTTTAAACTTACTATATTTATCTCCATTTTTTTTACTCTTTCAGCTTTTTTTTGGATTTTGACAAAAGATTACAGAGTAAATTTGCATATTAAAGAAGGAATTTTAGTAGTAAATTTAATCTGGATATTAATTGGAATTGCTGGAGCATTTCCTCTATTTTTATATACCAAAGTCACTTTTATTTCTGCATTTTTTGAAGCAATTAGTGGATTTACAACTACTGGAGCAACTGTTTATAGCGATATTGAATCTTTGCCTCATTTTATACTTTTTCACAGAAGTTTAATGCATTGGTTAGGAGGACTTGGAGTAATAGTTTTAGGAGTTGGGATTTTATCAATTATAAATCCTTCTGGCAGTTTAACACTCTTTAAAGCAGAAAGTACTGGCATTCGTTTAGAAAAATTAAGTCCAAAAATAAAAGATACAGCAATTAGCTTGTGGTTGATTTATTTTGCTCTAACAGTAGCTGATACTATCTTTTTGAAGCTTTTTGGAATGAATTGGTTTGATGCTATTAATCATGCATTTTCTACAATTTCTACTGGAGGATTTTCAACAAAAAATGCCTCTTTAGGAGAGTTTAACAATAGTGCTATTTTTTGGATTACAACCTTTTTTATGATTATTTCTGGAATAAATTTTTTGGCACATTTAAAATTTCTTTATGGAGATAGTTCTGGATACAAAAGTGAAGAGGTCAAGAGTTATCTTACAATTTTTTTTATCTTGAGTATTTTGGTTACTTTAACTCACGATTTTGTAGATGGAGATAGCCTTTTTCACTCTGCTACACACTCTTTTTTTACAATTGCATCGGTAATGACAACAACAGGATTTGCAACAACTGATTATGGACTTTGGAGTCATAGTGCAATTGCTTTAATTTTTATTGCAATGTTAATCGGTGGAAATGCTGGATCTACTGCTGGAGGAGTGAAAGTTATTCGTTATATTGTAATTTTTAAAACACTTTTTGGAGAGTTAAAAAAAATTTTACATCCAAGAGCAACAATTTCTGTCTACATCGATAAAGTTAAATTAAAAGGGGATATTATCTCTGCAGTTTTAGGCTTTTTTTTCCTCTTCATTTTTACAAATGTTGCAATTTCTCTATATCTTTATGCAAGAGGGTTTGATGCTTTAACCTCTGTTTCTGGAGCTTTGGCTATTGTTGGAAATATTGGCCCAGGTTTTGGATTGGTTGGGCCTGCAAATAATTTTGCAATCTTTAGTGACTTAGACAAAATTTTACTTTCAATTGGAATGATAATTGGAAGATTAGAGTGTTATACAGTTTATCTGCTTTTTAGTAGTTATTTTTGGAAAAAGTTTTAATTAAGTTGCTCTTTTAAATCCTTTAGAAATTTTTCTAAAATTGGGCTTAATTGAGCTTTTTTTAGACTATTTTCTTCCTGAATCTTTCCTGTTAAAATATCAATTTCTTCAGTAAAGTTTTTAAATTTTTTTCTTTTTGAAGAAAACTTCAAATAAAAAACTGTTTTTATTAAAATATCAACTGTTTCTAAAAGTTTTTTTGTCTCTTTAAAAGATTTTTTCTCAAAAACTTCAAAGAGATTTTTTTCTATAACACTTTTGAAATTTTCATTTAGTAAAGAGAAAAATTCAATTTCTCTTTTTATTTTTAGCAAAGTCGAGTTTAAAGGCTTCTTTTTAAAAGATTTTAAAAGTTTTTCTAGATTTGAAACTCTTTTTTTTAAACTTTTTTTTATCACAAAAAGAGTAGGAGCTAAAGCTTTCTTTTTAAAAATAACCTTTTTTTCTATTTTTTTAAGTTGCAATGGATCTATATTTTCTAGCTCTCTTTTTATAATTTGAAAATTATCCTCTCTATATCTCTTGTACCTTTTTCTTAAATCTTTTTCTAAAACTTTTAAGAGTTTTTTATCTTCATTTTCTAAAGCATCTTCCAAAAACTTTCCATATGATTTAAATTCTCTAGAAAAATTTATAATCTCAGTAGCAATTTTATCTTTTTCTAAAATTATCTCAACATTTTTTATATTTTTAAAACTATTTTTATACCATTTCTTTTTAAAATATGGAGCAAAAAGTTCTAAGGTTTCTAAAATAATTTTATTTGATTCATAGAGAAATAAAACTTTCTGATTTTTTGAATCAATTTCAAAAGCTCTTTTATTTGCGATAAAAGCAGAAAAAAGAAAAATTCTAAGAGAGTCTTGAATTGATTGATACATAGGAAATTTTATTTTAGGAATCTTTACACTATTTTGATTTTCAATCTTCCAAAAAACATCTTTTAACTCATATTTTATTGAAGGAATTACAGAGACTTTTGAAAGATACCCATTTGTAAATTCTATATCATTTGTGATGTCTCTAATTAAAAATGGCTTTAAGAACTCTGGAAACTTAAACTCTTCAAAAGATTTTTTATCATAAAATTCTACTTCTAAAATTAGAAGTCCTTTCAAAAAACCTTTAAAAGAATCAATTTCCAAAATATTATCTTCAAAATGAGTTATATATCTATCTTTTTTAATCAATCTTTTATTTTGAACTTTTCTCTTTTGATTTAGATACTCTTTTTTTGTAATTCTTTCTTCATACTCTTCTCTAATTAAACCAAAACCTCTTTTTATTGTATGGATAAAACTATCTCCTACTTTTCTATATCTTTCTACTCCATCCTTACTGCTAGAGACATAAAATTGTTCTATTTTTACTTTTTTAAAAAGGAGATCTTTTGATTTTAAAAGTTCTTCAATATCTACTGGCTTTAGTAAGAATCTCTTTTCAATCTCAAGAGCCATTTTTTATCCTTCAAAAAGGGGCAAAGCCCCAAAAAAAGAGTTTAGTATTAATTTTTAGCAACTAGTGCCATCATTTGAACCATTTTATAACTATATCCCCACTCATTATCATACCAAGCAGAAACTTTTAAAGTCTTTTTGCCTACTACTCTTGTAAGATCTGGAATGAAAATAGCTCCATATTCACATCCTATAAAATCACTAGAAACTCTTTTGTCATTATCTACTAAAATCATTTTATCATACTTTTTACTAGCTTCTTCAAAAGCTTTATTTACCTCATCAACTGTAACATCTCTTTTTAAATTTACAGTTAAATCTACCATAGAAACATCTGGAGTTGGAACTCTAACTGCAAATCCATTTAACTTTCCTTTTAAGTGTGGCATTACAAGGCCTATTGCTTTTGCTGCTCCAGTTGAGGTTGGAATCATGTTAACAGCAGCAGCTCTTGCTCTTCTGAAATCTTTTTTATGTTTTACATCAAGAAGATTTTGATCATTTGTATAAGAGTGAATTGTTGTCATCAATCCATTTTCTATCCCAAACTCATCATCCAAAACTTTACAAAGTGGAGCAAGACAGTTTGTAGTACAACTTGCATTGGAGATTATTGCTTCTCCTTTGTAAGAATCTGTATTTATCTCATAAACAAAAGTAGGAGTTTCATCATCTTTTGCTGGAGCACTCATTACAACCTTTTTAACGCTTCCTTTTAAATAATCTTTTGCTTTTTGAGTTGTCAAAAAGACTCCAGTACACTCTGCAACAACTTCAGCTCCAGCTTTACCAAAATCAAGTTTTTCAAGATCTCTTTGACTAAACATCATCACTTTTTTACCGCCAATTTCAATTGTATTTTCATCAATTACTTTTGCATCTATTCCTTTGTGGACTGTATCATATTTTAATAAATACTCTAACATATCTGGTTTTGCTGTAGTATTTATTGCAACAAGCTCCATATCATCTCTTTCTAAAACCAGTTTAATTATACAAAGACCAATTCTTCCTGTTCCATTTACTGCAACTTTTATAGCCATAAACTCTCCTTATCTTTTTTTAATTTTGTTATTCTACTCAAATTTAACTCCAACTAAGTTATAATATTAGTATTAGTAAATATTTTCTTCTCAAGAAGGCTGATCTATGAACTTTGGTAATCTTTTTAAAAGTATGAGAAAACAGTCAGGACAAAATGAAGCTCCAAGTCATTGGAGAAAATGTCCTCAATGTCTTTCTATCATGTATTATAAAGAGGTAGAAAGTAAAAATAATGTCTGTCCCAAATGTTCACACCACTTTAGAATCGGGGCAAAACAAAGAATTGAAATGTTAGCCGATAAGGGAAGTTTTATCGAAAAAGATAGTACTCTAGAACCAATTGATCCTTTAAAATTTGTAGACAAAAAAAGTTACAAAAAGAGATTAGAAGAAAACAAAGCAAAAACAGGAGGAAGGACTTCATCTGTAATTAGTGGAAGTTGTACAATGGGAGGATTGCCAACTGAACTTGTTGTATTTGATTTTGCTTATATGGGAGGTAGTCTTGGTTCAGTCGAAGGTGAAAAAATAGTAAGGGCTGTAAATAGAGCAATAAAAAATAGATCTGGTGTTGTGATTGTAAGTGCAAGTGGAGGAGCAAGAATGCAAGAGAGTACTTACTCTTTGATGCAAATGAGTAAAACTTCAGCTGCACTTTACAAACTTCACCAAGAAAGACTTCCTTATATTTCAGTCTTAACAGATCCAACAATGGGAGGAGTTAGTGCCTCTTTTGCGATGCTAGGAGATATCATCATGGCTGAGCCTAATGCTTTAATTGGATTTGCAGGTCAAAGAGTAATCAAGCAGACAATTGGAGCAGATTTACCAGAAGGTTTTCAAAGAGCAGAATTTCTTTTAGAACATGGCCTAATTGATATGGTAGTAGATAGAAATCAGATGAAAGAATCTATCGTCAAATTTCTAAAACTTTTCTTAAAAGAGCCAACTCCTCCTACCAAAGAAGAGCCTCAAAAGATACCAGAAGCACAAGAAGAAAATACTCCTCCTTCTGCTTAAAGCCTTTAAAGCTTTAAGCATTTTTAAACAAATTATTCATCCTTTAGTTAGTTTAATAAAATTTATGAATATTTTCCAAGAGATTATCTATTGTAATATCGTCTCCATGCTCTTTTAAAAATTTTTCTAAATACTCTTTAGCTGCTTCTATACCCTCTTCTTTTTCTATTTGGGTTAATTTTTTATAAAGAGGATCTAAAATTTCTGTTACATGCTTTGAAATTTTTTTTCTAATTGCACGATATCCCATTACCTCTCCATCAGAATCTTTAATTATCTCAAAATCTGTAAAAACCCAATAATATCTTCCATCTTTTGCCAAATTTTTAATTGCGGCAATAAAATTTTCTCCTTTTTTTAATCGATCCCATAAAATTTTAAAGAGTAATTTTGGCATATCAGGATGACGAACAATATTATGAGGCTTTCCAACCAATTCTTCTGGAGAGTATCCTGAGATTTTTGCAAAATAGTCGTTGGCAAAGGTAATAATTCCTTTTGTGTCTGTATCGCTTTCTATATAAACATTATTTTCTAGAATAATCTCTTCATCAACTGGAGTAGGTCTTTTCATCTAATTTCCTTTTGTTTTTTTCAATTATACCAAAGCAAAACTAGGAAGAAAAAATTCTTTTAAATATTTAATAGCAATGCTTTCAGCACTTGGTTGTTAAAATACAAGATGCTAAGCAAATAGGAGATTTTGTCTAGTTTGAAATTTATACAAAGGTAAAAGATGGAGAAAAAAAAGTTTAGACTTGTAACAAGAAGCGATATGGATGGATTAGTTTGTGCAGTTTTATTTAAAAAACTTGATATGATTGATGAAATTTTATTTGTACATCCAAAAGATATGCAAGATGGGAAGATTAAAATTACATCAAGAGATATAACTACAAATTTACCTTATGTAGAAGGTGTTTATCTTGCTTTTGATCATCACTATAGTGAAACCTTGAGAAATAATCCAAAAGCAAATTACATAATTGATCCCAAAGCTCCTTCTGCTGCAAGAGTAGTTTATGAATATTATGGAGGAAAGAGTCGGTTCCCAGATATTTCTACTGAAATGATGGAAGCAGTTGACAAAGCAGACTCTGCCCAATTTACAAAAGAAGAGATTCTAAATCCAGAAGGTTGGGTTTTATTAAATTTTATTATGGATCCAAGAACTGGACTTGGAAGATTTAAAAATTTTAGAATCTCTAATTATGAATTGATGATGAAATTGATAGATTATTGTAAAGATCACACAATAGAAGAGATTTTAAATCTTCCAGATGTAAAAGAAAGAGTAGATCTGTTAAATAAATATAAAAATGACTTCAAAGAGCAGTTGATTAGGTGTTCTACAATTTATGATAATGTAGTAGTAGTTGATCTAAGAGATGAAGAGATAATTTATCCTGGAAATAGATTTACAATTTATGCAATCTTTCCTGAACAAAATGTCTCAATTCATGTTCTTTGGGGCTTAAACAGACAAAATACAGTCTTAGCAGTTGGAAAATCTATAATCAATAGAGATTCAAAAGCAAATATTGGAGCTTTGATGCTTAAATATGGAGGGGGTGGGCATATGGCTGCTGGAACTTGCCAAATTTCAAATGATAAAGTAGATAAAGTTTTAAAAGAGGTAATTGATGCTTTAAGATTTACATAAAATTACTCCTTGCTCTTTAGGCAAGGAGACTCAATTTATTTATTTTTTAACCAAATCTTAAATAAGAAGGAAGTTTTATAGTTAGATTTAAAAAATTAAGATAGAATTCTTTTAAGAATGAAAAAGAAGGGTTTAAAAATGTTAAAATACTTCTATTTAGCTCTTTTTTTGAGTTTTGTAGAACTCTTTGCATCTGCTATAAAAATGCCAAATGGTATGATGGCAAATTTCTTGCAAAAAGTTACAAATCAACAAAAAAAAGTTTTAAAATATAGTGGAAAAATTTTGATCTGGAAAAATAAAATCAAATGGACTTATACAAAACCTAGCAAAAAAGAAGTCTGTAGTGATGGAAAAAGGCTTATTGTTGTAGATCATGATCTAGAGCAAGTTGGATTTTACAAAATGAATAAAAGTTTTAATCTCCAACAAATTATAAAAAATGCAAAACATCATAAAGATAATATTTATGTTGCTCGCTACCAAAAGAAAAATTACACAATTGCAATAGATAAAAGAGGCCTAATTTCTCAAATTGCTTACCATGATGATATGGATAATGTTGTAAATATTCACTTTAACAATATAAAAATATTAAAAAAAGCTCCCTCAAGCAACTCTTTAATGTGTCAATATCCAAGCAGTTATGATCTTTTGGGTGGAGATCTTTGATGTCTTTAACTAGTGCTTCTTTAGCCTTTGGAATTGTAGTAATTTTGGTAATAATTGCTTTTGTTATTACAATTTCAATCTTTACGTTCAAATTAAAAATGGAGCAAGAAAAGCTTTTAAGATGCAAAGAAAGCTCTCAAGAAAAACTTCATCTTTTTAATGAATGCAAAAAAAGAGTAAAAGAGTTAGAGGAAAAAACACAAGAACAAAAAGAAGAGATTTTAAGATTAAAAAGTATTGATGAACAATACAGTGATAGAATTTTTTCAATAAAAGAGTCTTTAGTTGCTTTTAAAGAAAAGTTAGAAAAACAAGAAAAGCTTTTAAAATCTTTAGAATCAGAAAAGAAAAAGTTTCAAGATGAATTAAAAAGAAGCTATGAAGAAATTTATAAATTAAAACAAAAATTAAGAGAGGATAAATTTTGATAAATTTTCAATTAGAAAGCTTTAATAAAGTTGGAGACTTGCTAAAAGAAGAGATTGAAAAATATGGGAAAATTGTCCAATTTCATAAAAAAGAGCCATTTTTTAGTTATGATGATACTTTGAAATATTTTTATATTATTTTAAGAGGGAAAGTAAAGATTTATAATATGAATATAAATAATGGAAAAGAACAAACTATTTATCTTCTTGGAAGAGGAGATATGTTTGATACTGTAACTTTATTAGATAATTCTCCACACGATTTAATGAGTGAAGTTTTAGAAAGTGGAGAAGCATTACAATTGCCTCTTAAAAAGGTAAAAGAGTGGATTTTTAAATATCCTCCATTTGGAGAGATTATCATGAAATACATTGCTTCTCAATTAAGACAAGTAGAAGAGTTAGCAAGTGATTTAACTCTTTATGATACAAAAGAAAGACTTATAAAGTTGATTGTAAAAAATTTAGAAAAAAGTAAAAAAAGTGGAATAAATATGTTGCAAAATCTCTCTAGAGCAGAAATTGCAAATTTAATTGGTACAGTAAGACATGTTGTAGATAGACATATTAATTGGTTAAAAAGTGAAGGGATTTTAGATACTAGCAGAAAAAAATTTGCTCTAAAAAATATGCAAAAACTTCAAGAAAAATTGGATAGCTTTCTGTAATTTTTAGTGGAAAATGTTAATCTTCAAATTGCTTTTATTGCCTTTGTTATAGATTATATTTTTGGAGAATTTTTCTCACCTCATCCAGTAGTTTTAATGGGAAAATATATCTCTTGGTTTGAAAAAAAATTTTATAAAGATAGCTTTTTAAACGGTTTTTTTTTAGGAAGCTCTTTGATATTTTTAGTTTTTTTACTCTCTTTTTTTTTAGAAAAAACTCTTTTAAAAATAGATTTTTTAGGTGTAATTTTCTTGGGAATTTTAGCTTCTTCTACAATTGCTAATAAAATGCTTTTTGATTCAGTATTTAAAGTTATAAAAAATCCAAATAGTATTAAATATTTAGTTAGTAGAGATACAAAAAATTTAAGCTCTTCAGAAATTAATAAAGCTGCTATAGAAACTTATGCAGAAAACTTAAGTGATGGAGTTATTGCTCCCTTTTTTTATTTAATAGTTTTTGGAGTTAGTGGAGCTTTTGTATACAAAGCGATCAATACATTAGATTCTATGGTAGGATATAAAACAAAAAAGTATCAAAATTTTGGAAAATTTAGTGCAAAAATAGATGATCTTGCAAACTTTATCCCAGCTAGAATTACAGCTTTGTTAATTGTGCTTTGTTCCAAAAAAAAGGAAAGTTTTAAATTTTATAAATATGCAAAACTTCATGAAAGCCCAAATGCAGGCTTTCCAATCTCGGCTATGGCTCTAGCTTTGGGAATAAAGCTAGGAGGAGATACATTTTATTTTGGAAAATTAAAGCACAAACCCTTTTTTGGAGAAGGAAGAAAAAAAATCACAAAAAGTGATATTTTAGAGGCTTTAAAATTTAAAAAATGTATAGATTTTCTGCTTCTTCTATTTTTAATCGGATCATTCATCCTTTTAAATTTATAACTTCAAAATCTAAAGTCAAGAATCTTCCCTCTTTCCAAAAACCTTTTTTTACTTCCAATTTATCATCTTCCAAATCAAAAACCCAAAATCCCTCTCTTCCTTTCATGGTCACACTTCCTGCGCAAAAAAGAGGAACTTTTAAACCCTCCTTTTGCAAATCAACTTTAAAAGTTTTATGAATATGTCCAGTAAGAATTGCTCCTTTTTCTATCAATTTGCAAGAGTTTAAAAACTCTTCTGCATTTAAAAGGGCATGATTTTTTTTATCTTTTTTTCCTCCAGGAGCTCTAGGAGCATAGTGAGTAATAACAAAAATAAACTTATCTTTTAATCTAGAATCATTTAAAATCTTTTCAAAAGCCTTTAATTGTTCTTTTGGAATATATCCATTTGAACTCCAAGGCAAAGGATTTGGACGGACACTATTTATTCCAATTATTACAAATTCCTCAAAAATTCTTACAAATGGAAAGAATTTATCTACTTTAAATTCAGGAAGGTCACTCCTCATAAATTTTCCAAAATATTTAAAAAAACTTCCCTTTTTTAAACTATCTTTTAAATAAATATCATGATTTCCAGGTAAAGTTATAAATCTATCTTCTGGTTTTGTCAATGGCCGAATAATTTTATAAGCCTTTTTGATCTCCATCTCCAATCCCAAAGCTACATAATCTCCAGTACAAATTGTAAGACCTATACAATTTTGTTCTTTGAACTTTTCAAGTGCTTTAATTTTTTCTTTGGCTCTTTCAAATTTTTTGTATCTTCCTCTTAAAAGATTTAATCCTCCAATTGCTCTTTTCCCAAACCATTTTTTTAAAGGAACTTTGGATAAATCTACATTAAAATGTGGATCACTAAAATGCAAAATTCTCAAACTCTACCTCCTAAAAGTGGAGAGTTTGAAGGAAGTGTTAATTTAAGTTTTGAAGGAATAATTTCAAATTCAAAAACTTCAGCCTCAAAAGGTTCTCCATCTAAATTCATAATCTTTAGACCATTTTTTGGTTTAAATTTTACTTTTGAACCTCTAAAGAGTTTTCTAAAAGAAAATCTACTTAAAATTGAATTTGTTTTTGGCTGAAGATGAGCAGGAGCTTCTACATTTTTAAAGGTAAAAAGAGCAATATCTAATTTTCCATCATCTATGCATGCTTCAGGAGCCAAAATAACTCCTCCGCCAGCTTGTCTTGCATTACAAACAGCAACTGCAATTGCACTGCTTTCAACCTCATACCCGTCAATCCATAGCGTTCCTTCAATTGGAACAAAGCTAAAAAGTTTTAAAAGTCCAGTAAGAGCGTAAGCTTTTCCTCCTAAAATATTTTTAAGTGCTGGAGGAGTTGAGATCGTAATTTGAGCTCCAAATCCACCTGTTGCTACATTTAAAAAATATTTTTGATTTACTTTTACATAATCTACAAAAAAACTCTCTCCATCCAAAGCTAAATTTATACCCTCTTCTAAATTAAAAGGAATTCTTGCAGCTGTTGCAAAATCATTCGCAGTCCCAAGAGGTAAAATTGCAAGTTCTAAATTTGGATTAACTTTTAAAAGAGCATTTAAAACTTGATTGATAGTTCCATCTCCTCCTCCTGCTACAACTTTTTTTAAATTTTCTTTTTTTATCTCTTCAAAAATCTCTCCTTCTACTCCTTTTGTAAAGTAGATATCCAATTTTATTTCTCTTTTTTTTTGAATATTTTCTATTGCTTCTTGAAGTTTTAAATCATCTTTTCTTTTCCCATTAATTATAAATTTAATTTCATTCAAATCTTATCCTTTTTAAGAGTTTTTTAGTTTTTCTTCAATTTTGTTTGAGATAAATTCAACAAAGTCATCTCTATCGTTTGGACATTTTGTCACTAAATACTCTTTATATCCAATCTTTTTGGCAATTTCTAAATGCTCCATTCCAAGCTCATAAATAGTTTCAGAATTATCAATCGTAAAAGAGATTGGGAAAATAATACTTTTTAAACTTTCTGGATGTCTTAAGACATCTCCAAGACTTGGCTCTAGCCACTCATCCTTTCCAACTTTTGATTGATATGCAAGTCTAGTGCTTTTAAATTCAATTCCAATTGTTTTTAAATAGATTTTTAATGCAGAAAAGTTTGCATTAACCTGTTTTTCATATGGATCTCCGGCAAAAATTACACTCATTGGAAGTCCATGGGCTGAGACAATTAATTCAAACTCTTTAGGATCTCTTTTTGCTAAAGTCTCTTTTATTAGATTTGCTTGAATTTTTATATACTCAAAATCATCATAATAAGAGTCAATTATTTCTAAGTTTGGAGAGTAATTTAACTTTTGCAAATGATCTTCTACATCTTCAATAGAAGATAAAGTTGTAGTTGTAGAATAGTGTGGATACATAGAAAAAAGAATAATTTTTTTTATTCCTCTATTTTTAAACTCTTCTAAAGCCAAATTGGCAAATGGAGGAACATATCTCATTGCAAGTCTTACTGGAATTTGAAGTTTGTTTTCTAACTTTTTAGCAAGAGATTCAGAAATCTTTGTAAGTGGAGAACATCCTCCAAGAGTTTTATAATTTTCTTGAGCTTCACAAAGTCTCTTTCTAATTATCATTGAAGAGACTAATTTCCTAAAAAAAGATCCAAGCGGTAAAATATTTTTATCATTAAACATATTTTTTAAAAAGAGTTCTACCTCATCAAGAGAGTTTGGTCCTCCCATATTCAATAAAAGTACTCCAACACTCATTTTATCTCCTTCAAAAATCTTTTAGCTTTTTTTTGAAAAATTTTTATAGATTTTTTCTCTTTATAATTTATTTCATAATTTATAAATTGTAAATACCATTTTAGCTCTTTTGGAGTAATTCCTCTTTCTTTGGCTTCTTTTTTTAAAATGTAATAAGGAATTTTCCAACTTCTTGCTTTAAAGTTTTTAATCAATTTTTTAATTTTTTTCCCTTTTTTATTGTAGCAGAGCCTTGCAAACACAAATGGAAGATTAAATCTTTTTTTCCACTCAAAAGATAAATCTATACCAGCTCCTCCTTCTAAATAATATTTTAAAGCTCTATCTCCAATAATAACTTCTCCTTTTAATCCCAAAATCTTTGCTAATATATTTGAAGAAGCTGATGAGGTATCAAACTCTAAAGATTCTTTTTGATTTGGAATTACAAAGACACTAAAAACAGCTCCATTTGCAACTATTCCAAGATCAACACAGGAAAAATTTTTAGCATAAACAATAGAGATAAAAGCGCTATTTACCTTTGCTTTTTTTAACTTTTTATTTATGCTAGCTGGAACTCCCTTGTGCCACTTTAACATCTGTTTTTGTTGAGTTGAATTGAGATATTTTTTTAGATAAACTTGAAATGGAAGAAGATTTAAATAAGAGATTGACCCAAATATCACAATATTTTCCTTATAAAATTTAAGCGCAATTATACCTCACTCTTTTTATAATCATCTCTGCTATTTAAAGGAGGAATCTTATGATAAAAGTAGAATTTTTAGGACCAATAAATAAAGAGGCAATTGAGGTTGAAGCTTCCTCTTTAAAAGAATTATCTAAAATTTTAGCAAAGGATGAGACTCTAAAAGAGTGGCTAAAAAAGTGTGCAGTTGCTGTAAATGATAAAATTGTAAAAGATATAAATACAAAATTAGAAGATGGAGATAAAGTATCTCTTCTTCCACCTGTTTGTGGAGGTTAAAATGGAAGCTAATATTTCAAATTTGGAAAATAGTAATTTAAATGAAGATTTAATTTTAAAAGAAGGTCCCTTAGATGTAAGAGTTATTTTTAAAAAGTGGCTAGAAGAAGAGATTGATAAAAATTATGGAGCATTTATCACTTTTGTTGGGACTGTAAGAGCTGAAGATGGAATAGAAGCTCTTAGTTTTGATATTTATGAACCAATCTTAAAGCAGTGGTTTTTAAAATGGCAAAATGAGGCAAAAAAAAGAGGAGCAAAGGTGAAAATGGCTCATTCAATTGGAGATGTAAAAATACATGAATCATCTTATCTTTGTGCTGTATTCTCTCCAAAAAGAGATGTAGCATTAAAATTGATTGAAGAGTTTGTAGAAGATTTTAAAGCTGATGCTCCAATTTGGAAATATGATGTAATCGATGGAAAAAGAGTTTATGCCAAAGATAGAAGCACTCCAATGGATGGAGCTGGAATTTTAGATATTAATGGATAATCGTGTATAATGAATTTAGATTCAAAAGCCTCTTGTAGAATAAAAATTGGCTTTTTAAAATAAATAGCTGGAGATGTAAATGGCAGAATATGGTGCTGGTAATATTAAAGTTTTAAAAGGTCTTGAAGCAGTTAGAAAAAGACCTGGAATGTATATTGGAGATACTTCAATAAAAGGTCTCCATCACTTAATTTATGAAGTAGTCGATAACTCTATCGATGAAGCAATGGCTGGATTTTGTAATAAAATTAAAGTTGAACTTACAAATAGTGGTTCAGCTATTATTGAAGATAATGGAAGAGGAATTCCTGTTGCAATTCATCCTACAGAAAAGATTCCAGCAGCAACTGTTGTTTTGACAGTACTTCATGCTGGAGGAAAATTTGATAAAGATACTTATAAAGTTTCTGGAGGACTTCATGGAGTTGGAGTCTCTGTTGTAAATGCTCTTTCAAAAAAGCTTCATCTAACAATTTATAGAGAGGGAAATATTTATGAGCAGTGGTTTGAAAAAGGAATTCCTACAACAAAACTAGAAATTACTGGCACTACAAAAAAAAGAGGTACTAAAATTGAGTTTTGGCCAGATGATACAATCTTTACAGAAAGTGTAGAGTTTAATGATGATATTTTATCCAGAAGATTTAAAGAGTTAGCCTATCTCAATCCAAAGATTACAATCAGCTTCAAAGATCAAAGAAAAGGCTTAAAAGAAGAATTTCACTTTGAAGGAGGAATTAAACAGTTTGTAAGTGATCTTAGAAAAAAAGAGCCTCTTAGTACGCCTCAACTTTTTGAAGGTAAAGCTGAAGATATAGAGATGGATATTGCTTTTATGTATCAACAAAGCGATAGCGACAAAGTAATTAGTTTTGTAAATAATATTAAAACAAGTGATGGTGGAACACATGAAGCCGGTTTTCGTGCTGGACTTAGTAGAGCAATTTCAAACTATATCTCTAAAAATGCTTCAGCCAAAGATAAAAACGTAAAAATTAGCGGTGATGATGTAAAAGAAGGATTAATTGCTGTTATTTCAGTTAGAGTTCCTGAACCTCAATTTGAAGGACAGACAAAAGGAAAACTTGGAAGTTCTTATGTTAGACCTCTTGTTCAAAAATTTACTTATGAAAAAGTAAGTAAATACTTAGAAGAAAATCCAATCGAAGCAAAAGCAATTATGGCTCAAGTAATTTTAGCCGCAAAAGGAAGAGAAGCAGCAAAAAGGGCTAAAGATTTAGTAAAAAGAAAAGATTCCATGAATGTTGGGACTCTTCCTGGAAAACTTGCAGATTGTCAAAGTAGAGATCCTAAAATTAGTGAACTTTTTTTGGTAGAAGGTGATAGTGCCGGAGGAAGTGCAAAACAAGGAAGAGATAGATTATTTCAAGCAATTTTGCCTCTAAAGGGAAAGATTTTAAATGTTGAAAAAGCCAGACTTGAAAAAGTCTTAAAGTCTGAGGAGATAAAAAATATAATTACAGCTTTAGGTTGTGGGATTGCAGATGAATTTAATGAAGATAAATTAAGATATCATAAAATAATTATTATGACTGATGCTGATGTTGATGGAAGCCATATCCAAACCCTTCTTATGACATTTTTCTTTAGGTTTTTTAGACCAATCATTGAAAAAGGGTATTTATACTTAGCTCAGCCTCCACTTTATAGATATAAAAAAGGAAAATTTGAAACTTATCTAAAAGATGACAAAGCCTTAAATGCATTTTTAATTGAAAAAGGAATTGATGAGATCAAATCTTATAGCATGGGAAAAAGAGATTTGATTGAATTGTTTAAACTTGTCTCTTATTATCAATTAACTTTAAAAGAGATTGATAAAAGATTTTCTCTTGCTGAAATTATTAGATATATGATAGAAAATCCAGAAGTCCTTGGAGATAATAATGAAACTTTAGCTAAAAATTTAGAAGAATTTATTAAAGAAAAAGGTTTTAATATTTTAAATAAAAAAATAGATCAAGAAAGTATTCATTACTATATCCAAACAAAAGATGGCTTAGAAGAGTTAATAATTGATGAAAAACTTTTTCAAGATCCATATTATAATGAAGCTCTTTATATCTATAATAAAATTCAAGAACACATCACAGAGGAGTTTAAAGATAAAGATCTTCTAGAAATTTTGGATAAAATATTACAGATTGCAAAAAAAGGAGCAAATATCCAACGCTATAAAGGTCTTGGAGAGATGAATCCAGAACAGCTTTGGGAGACAACAATGGATCCAGAAAATAGAAGACTTCTTCAAGTTACAATTGGAGATGTAGATTTAGCAGATGAGACATTTGTTCTTTTTATGGGCGATGAGGTAGAACCAAGAAGAGAGTTCATTGAACTTCATGCAAAAGATGTAAAACATTTGGATGTGTAAAGATGTTAGATTCAGAAAAAGAAGAACGGGCAAGACACTTTAAACTGGCATTAAGAGTTGGGATTCCACTCCTTATTTTTATCTTTTTAATGGCTTATGGAGTCTTTTTTAAAGAGGATAAAATAGAGTGGAACCTAGAAACATGGGCACTTTTGGGTGCTATGATTTTTGTAATTGTCTATTTTATCTATTTTGCTTTAGAAATTAGCAGAAAAGAGACTTTGCTTGATAGAATTACAGGTGGATACCATTACGACTCTTTTATAGATAGAGCCAAAAAACATCCTCCAAAATCTTTGGCTGTTTTACAAGTAAATAACCTTCCAATTATCAACGAAAACTTTGGAGTAAAAAGAGCAGATAATCTCTTAAAACATTTAGTAAGACTCCTAGGAGATGAATCACTTGCTAAAAGTGCATCAAATATTTATATTGGAAGAAAAAATGGTTCTGAATTTTTGATAGCTTCAGATAGTGAAGCCGAAGTTTTAGAAAAACTTCTTGAAGAATTTATAGAAAAACATAAAATAATTGATGATATTGATATAGCTTACTCTGTGGCTGTAATTAGAAATAACATTGATGATCCAGAAAAAAGTATCGATCAATTAAGAGATCTTTTGGCAAGAAGTGAATGCAAAAGAGTTGTAGATGAAGAAGAGGTCCTTCCTCAAAAAAGTATAAATCTAATTCCAGATGCTCAAAAACTCTCCAAAGAAGAACAAGAAGTTTTAGATGCTCTAAACCGTCAAACTTTAAGTTTTCAATTTAGACCTTTAATGAATTTACATACAAATGAAGTTGATATTTATGAAGTTTCTGTAAAATTAATTTCTCCAATTGACAATCGTCCAATTACCCCAAAAGTTTTTTTACCAATTATTAATCGTCAAAATTTTGGAGAACACTATGACTTTTTAATCTTCAAAAATGTTTTAAATGTTGCAAGATTAATTGATAATCATATCTCTTTAAGTTTTAATATCTCTCCTTTTTCACTTAGAAAGAACTCTTTTATAGAAAAAATTTTTAAAGAACTTGATGAATCAAAAATCGATAGTTCAAGATTGATGGTAGAGCTTTATGAAAGAAGAAAACATCACAGATTAGATGAGTATCTTGAGAGATTAAAAGTCTTAAAACACAAAGGAATTAGACTCTGCTTGGATAATTTTGGTTCAAGTAATGCCTCAATGGAATATATCAGACATTTTCCTTTTGATATGATTCAGCTTGATAGAGATTTTGTATTAAATTTGGATAATGAACAAAACAGATCAATTATTAAATCTTTTGTTTCTATGGCAAAAGAGATGAATATGCTCTCAGGAGCAAAATGGGTAGATTCTCAAGATAAAGTAGATACCCTAAAAGAGTTAAATATAGATTACATTCAAGGATATGTAGCTGGAAGAATTTTAAGTGAAGATGAATTAATAAATCTTTTTAATCCACTTGAAAAAAAAGGATAAAATAAAATGAAATATGGAGAAAAAGAGATAAAAGAGTTTGATATAAACTGTGATGAGAATTTCTGGCCAAATGAGAATAAAAACCGTTACAAAATAGAAATTACTCTTCCAGAATTTATGTGTAAATGTCCAAGAAGTGGATATCCAGATTTTGCAACAATTTATTTAAGCTATATTCCAGATCAAAAAGTAATAGAGTTAAAAGCTCTTAAACTCTATATTAATAGCTTTATGGATAGATACATCTCTCATGAAAATGCTGCAAATGAGATTTTTGATACTCTTTATTCAAAACTTAAACCTCACTGGATGAAAATAGTAGCAGATTTTAATCCTAGAGGAAATGTTCATACTGTAATTGAAATTGATAGCAAAATGATAAAAAAGGAAGGAAGTTAGATGAAAAAAATAATCGCTATTTTTTTGACGATCTTAATTTTTGGATATATTGGTGCTTCTTCTTATCTCTCATCGCATAAAAAAGAGTATTTAGAAGAAATAATAAATTCTTACAATAGAGCTTATTCTGGTAATACTAGATTTAAAATCAAAGAGTATAAAGATGATTATGCTTTAATTGAAGTTGAAAATAAAGGTTTAGATAAAAATAGTACTTTCGAAATAAATGCCACACTAACTAGTGGTCCTATCTTTTCAAAAGAAGCAATTATTGGATTATTAGAAATTGAATTTAAACAAGATCTAAAAGAGCTATTAGAGTCAGAAAATATAAAATCTAACTTTGAAGTTGAATATGATGGAATTTTGGACTTTCTTGGAGTAATGCATGAAAAAAGTAGATTTACTACTTTTAAATATCAAGATGATGATTTTGAACTTTATATAGCTCCAATTGCAATTGATAGTAATTCTATTTTAAAAACTCTTAAAGAAAAAACGCTTATTAAGACAAATAGAATAGTTATCAAAAATCTAGCTCAAAATGGCAAAATAGATATTAAAAAACCTTCTTTCTTGATGAAAAATGAAGCTTACAAAAAAGATGATATTCTTTTATTTGGATTTTATAATATAAAAAGTGATGATATTTTTATTTATAAGTATAATCAAAAAATTATACATTTTGGAGCTGATTTTAAATTAGATTTAAAGAAAGAGAAAGAAGATTTTGTAAACTTATATATGGATTTAAAAATTTCGGAAAAAGAAGATAATAATAAATTCTACTCTTCTAAGGAGCTAGATCTTGAACCAATTAAAAATTTAATTGCAAAAGTAGAAGTTAGAAATTTAGGATATGAAGGAATCAAAGAGTTAAACAAACTGGATAAAGAAAGCGACAAATTAAATAAAGATTTAGCTTTAGCTTTACAAAAAAATGACGACATTGAAATGCAAAAAGCAATTGTAAAATTAAACTCCTTAGAAGATAGATGGGTTGATGTTTATAACAAACTTTTAATCAAAAATAAAACTCAAATAAAATTTCATCAAACTGTTCAAAGAACAAAAAAATCTAGAGTTGATATAAATATCAAATTTATTGGGGATAAATTAAAAGGAAATGCAAGAGAGGCTTTAATTTACCTTGGAGTAAATAGCGATAAAATTTTTGAAGGAGATTTCGATTTTGTTTTAGAAAAAAAACTTCTTGAAGAGTTCTACCCAGAAGTTGATTTAATCTTAGATGCTATGAGTAAAAAAGGGCTTGCAACTTTAAAAGATGGTCTTTATTATCTAAAAGCAAAATTTAAAGATGGAAAAATCATTATAAATGGAACAAAATACTCTCCTCAAGAACTTGCGCTTTTAATTTTAATTTAGATGTGTGCTATTTTTGGAGTAGTCTCAAAAGAGTATCAAGAAAAAGAGTTAAAAAAGGCTTTTGATACTCTTTTGCATAGAGGAGAAGATTTTAGTAATACTTTAAAAGTAAATGAACTTTTTTTGGGAGTTCATCGTTTAGCAATCACAAATATTACTACAAAAACTCTTCAGCCTTTTAAATTTAAAGATACGATAACCCTTTTTAATGGGGAAATTTATAATTTCGAAGAGTTAAAAGAAAAATACCTCATCAATACTTCAAGTGAAGTAGAACTCTTAAGCAGACTTTTCGATAAATTTGGACTAAATTTTGTAAAGTATTTAGATGGAATGTTTGCAATTTCTATCATAACTCCAAAAAAAATTTATCTCTTTAGAGATAATTTTGGAAAAAAACCACTCTTTTACTCCAAAGAGGGTGAAAATTTTATTTTCTCCAGTGAAATTAGAGCAATTTTAGCTTTACAAAAAGAGAAAAAATTTCAAAGAAAGGCTCTTTCTCATCTTCTATTTTTTCAATCATTTATAGCTCCAAAGACTCTTTTTAGGAATATTTTTCAAGTTTGTCCAGGTGAAGTTGTAATTTTTGATAGATTCACAAAAGAGCTTCAAAAAAATTTTTGGTTTAAATTAGATAGCTTTTCTAAAAAAAATTCTATCTCTTTCCAAAAAGCAGTTTTAAAAATTGATGAATTACTAACAAAAGCTATCTCAAAAAGAGTTCCAAAAGAGGTTGAATTTGGAGCCCTTCTTTCTGGAGGATTAGATTCTTCTTTGGTTTGTGCACTCCTTGCCAAAGATAGAAAAATTGATACTTTTAGTATTGGATATGAAAATTTTAAAAATTATGATGAAAGAGAATTTGCAAAGAGTGTAGCAAAACATATAAATTCTAATCATACAGAAGTTATTTTTAGCAAAAGAGATTTTTTTGAGTCTTTGGAAGAGTGGGTAAAGCATTTAGATGAACCTCTTTTAGATCCTGCGGCAATTCCTCTTTGGCATTTGATGAAAAAGATTAAAGAAAAAGAAAAAAAAGTAATTTTTACTGGAGATGGAAGTGATGAAATTTTTCTTGGATATCGTCTTTATAGTGAATATTTAGATATTCAAAAAGCTGAAATTTTAAGACACAAAAGCTGGTTTAAAAACTACTTTAGAGCAAATTTTAGCATGAATAAAGAGTGGGAAAGATACAAAAGAGTCTTTGAAGAAAAGCTTCTTTTTCGATCAATGGCCGAACTTTTTACAGATTTGCAATTAAATTTACTCTTAAAATTAAATGTAGCAGATAATAGTTCTTTGGAAGAGATTTCTCATATTCATGACAGATTTTTAGAAATTGGAGGAGTTGAGGATTTAGATTGGTACAGTTTTGTAGATTTACATACAATCTTAGCAGAACTCTTCCTTAAAAAGTTAGATAGGGTTAGTATGGCATTTTCCATTGAAGCAAGAAGCCCTTTTTTGGATAAGGAGTTAGTTGAATTTGTATTGAGTCTAAATCCAAACTTTAGACTTTCATCTCCGCCAAAAGCGCTTTTAAAAGAAGTTGCAAAGAATTATCTTCCACAAAAAATTATTCAAAGAAAAAAGAAAGGCTTTAGCTATCCTTTTATTGAATGGTTGAAAGAGGAAAATGAACTAAAAATTATAGATGAAGTTCAAGAAAAATTAAGAATTTTTAGACAAGAGCAGTTAGATTTACTTCTTGCTAAAAGTAGAAATTCAAAAAGATTTAAGCATCATATTTTTGCAATATATCTTCTTAGTAAATGGCTAAAAGTAAACTACTTAGATTAATTTGGTTTTAATAGAAGTTATATTAACTTTTTATGATGAAAAAGATAAAACATATTTTACTTCTTGTAGACAACTTTAATTCTCTCTCCCAAGCTGTGTATGTTTGGCTTTTTGATAGAGGATTTGAGCTTAGTGTTGTTTATGCAATTAATCAAACTCAAATGCAAAATGAAATTTTTGATCTAGATCCAGATTTAATTTTGGCTCCTTTTCTTACAAAATATATTCCAGAAAAAATTTTTGAAAAATATCCCACTTTTGTTTTTCATCCAGGACCAATTGGAGATAGAGGACCAAACTCTTTAGAATGGGCACTCTTAAATAAAAATAAAACTTGGGGAGCTGTTTGGTTAAGGGCCGATCAAGAGTTTGATGGAGGAGATATTTTTGCAAAAAGAGATTTTAAAATTAAAATGAAAAAAAAATCTGCTCTTTATAGACAAGATATGAGTTTTTTTGCTACTGAAATGTTGGAAGAGTTGTTAGAAAACATAAAAACTAAAAGTTCAATTCCTCAGATTTTAAATCCAATCCATCCAAAAATTCCAAAAATAACAATTAATTGGGAAAAAGATACTACAAAAGAGATTTTAGAAAAGGTATTTTTATTAGATAGCAAACCTGGCATTTTAGATGAAATTTTAGGAATTAAATGTTATTTATTTGGAGCTTGGGAGGAAGAAAAGTTAGGAAAAGATCCAAAAATTAAACCAAAAACAGTTATTGCAAAAAGAGCTGGAGCAATCTGTTTAAAAACAGTAGATGGAGCTATTTGGATTTCTCATTTAAAAGAGCCAAATAGATTTAAACTCCCAGCTACTTATGTTTTGAAAGAGAAATTAAAAGGAGTAAAAGAAAATAGGCTTCCTTTAATTTTTGACAAAAGTTATAAAACATTTTATGAAATTTGGGGAGAAGCAAAAGAGAATATTTTTTATTTACATTTTAATTTTCACAATGGAGCAATGAGTTCAGCCCAGTGCATTGAGCTAAAATATGCAATTGAATATTTAAAAGAAGAGTTTGAAATTATTGTTTTGATGGGTGGAGATGAATTTTTTAGCAATGGAATTCATCTAAATATTTTAGAAGATAGTAAAAAACAAGGAGAAGATGGCTGGAGCAATATTAATGCTATTAATAATTTAGTAGAATCTATTCTATTTGCTCAAGATACCCTTTTTATTACTTCATTTGAAAAAAATGCTGGAGCTGGAGGAGTTTTTTTGGGACTTGCAAGTGATATTGTTGTAGCAAGAAATAATGTTGTTTTAAATCCCCATTACAAAAGCTTAGGACTTGATGGAAGCGAATTTCACACTTACACTCTTCCAAAAAGGGTTGGAAAAGATAAAGCTCTTAAACTTTTAGATGATTTAATGCCAATTAGTGCAACTTATGCAAAAGAGATTGGAATGGTTGATGAAGTTTTTGGGAGTAAAAACTACTTAGAAAATTTGAAAAAATTTGTAGAAAGTATTGCTAAAGATGACGATAAAATCTTTGAACTTTTAGAAGAAAAAAGAGAAAATTTAGAAAGAGATTTTGATCTTATCTTAGAAAAAAAAGATGAAGAGTTAAAAATAATCTATCCACAATTTTGGGAAAAAAATAGCCTTTTTCATAAATTAAGAAAAGAATTTGTCTATAAACTTTGTCCAATAAAAACTCCAGAAAGATTTCAAAAAACCCAAAAAAGGAAAAAAAGTCATGCATGAATATTCAATAGTCCAAGCTCTTCTAAATCAATGTGAAGAAAATGCTAAAAAACATAATGCTACACAAATTAAAAAAGTTGTTTTAAAAATTGGAGTCTTAAGTGGAGTAGAACCTCATCTTTTAGAAATAGCATTTGAAACTTTTAAAGAAGGAACAATTTGCCATGATGCAATTTTGGAGATGAATATTCAAGATATAATAATTTATTGTAAAGATTGTAAACAAGAGAGTAAAGTAGATGACTTTGCTTTAGCTTGTCCAAAATGTAAAAGTATCAATGTTTCAGTTATAGATGGAGAGGATATGTATTTAATGAGTCTTGAGATGGTCTAAAAGATCAAGACTCTTTTACCCCTTTTAGCTCTTTTAAAGCTTTACTTATATTTTCTTGTCTCATAAAGTGTTCCCCTACCAAAAAAGCATCAGCTCCAACTGCACTAAGCTCTTTTACAATCTCATGATTATTTATTCCGCTTTCTGCTACTATAATTTTGTTATTTGGAATTAGAGGAATTAATTTATGGCAAAGCTGCATATCCATCTCAAAAGTTTCAAGATTTCTATGGTTTATCCCAATTATATTTGCCCCAGCAAAGATTGCTTTGATGAGGTCTGCTTTGTCGTGGATTTCAACCAAAGCCTCCATCCCAAGATGGTAAGTATACTCAAGTAACTCTTTAAGCTCTTTTCTACTTAGAGCCTTTGCAATCAAAAGTACAAAATCAGCTCCATAAACTAAAGCTTCTACAAGTTGATACTTATCAATTATAAAATCTTTTCTAAGAAGTGGCATTGGAACATATCTTCTTACCATGCTAATGTATTCAATATTTCCTTTAAACCAGTGTGGCTCAGTAAGAATAGACAAAGCATCAGCACCTCCTGTTTCATACTCTTTTGCAATTACTATTGGATCAAAATCTTTTTTTATTATCCCTTTGCTTGGACTTGCCTTTTTAATTTCAGCAATAATTCTATAAGGATTATCTTTGGTTGCTTTCAGAGCTTTTGTAACATCTCTTGGAACAAATGGATTAAAGGCTAAGCTTCTTCCTAGCCACTCCATTGGATACTCTTTTTTCTTCTTCTCTAAATCCTCTTTTGTCTTTTTGATAATTTCATCTAAAATATCAGCCAAACTCTCTCCTTAAAACATATCTGAAGAATTATCAATTCTTTTATTACACTCTCTAATACTTTCCCAGTGAGTTTTCATTTCATTTTCTTTCAAAACTCCCTCTTCAGCAATTACTTTTTTCATAATTTTATAAGCCTCTTTGCATTTTCCAAGCTTATAAAGTCCCCATGCCAAAGAGTCTAAATAGTAGCTATTATGAGGTTTTACCTTTAGAGCTTCTTTTACAAGTTTTATTCCTTTTTCAATATTCAAATCGTGATCGATTAAAATATACCCATAATAATTTAAATAAAGTGGCTCTTTTACTCCCATTTTTAGAGCTTTTTCAAAAAGCTTTTGAAAAGTTCTGAGAGTTTTTGGAGTAATATTTCTTTTTTGGTAGGCTGACTCATAAATTAAAATTGCCTTTTCTGCCAGCCATTTTGGATCTTTTGTCTCTTGAAATCTTTTTTGGGCCAATTTTATAGCTTTATCAAACCTATTTTCATCCTTATAGAGCATATACAAAAGCCCCTCATCGCCTTTATTTTGCTCCAAAAACTTTATTAAACCCTTAGTATCATTTGTATACAATGATAAAGAGACAATTTTTTTGAAAAAATATTTTTGAGGATCTCTTTTATAAAGATCTTTATAAATTTTTAGAATCTGCTTGAAGTTTTTTCTTTTTGCATAAAGTTCTATCAATTTAAAATAGATTGCAACAGAAGCATCTGGATTTTTCCTAATATGTTTTCTCAAAAGCTTAATTGCCCTTTTTTCTTTGTGCAATTTTTTTTCTAAAATAGAGACCATCTCCATCAAAATTTTATCGTCTCTTTTAACTTTATAAGCTTTCTTAAAATATCTCAAAGCTTCTTTATATTCTCCAACCTCACTTTTAATAGTTGCAAGCAAAGTTATATCATCGATATCATCACTTTTAGAAAGATATAAATTTGCATACTTTTCAGCCTGTTTTAAGTCTCCCATTTTGACATAAAGAGCTATTAACATTCTAGCTGGAGTTAGATTTTTGAGGTTGTTCTGTTTTTGGAGATACTCTTTTAGTTTTCCAATTACTTCAATCTCTCCTCCGCTATACATCATCGCCTCTTTTGAGGCTTGAATTAAATATTCTAACTTTCCAGTATTTTTATAAAGCTCTAAAAAGATCTCCTGCGATCTTGGATAATTTGCATCATCTTCACTTAAAAGTGCTTGAACTATCAAAGAATCTTCCAAAGCCCCATCTATCTTAGTAGCATTTAATCCAGAGACAAAAAATATCAATAAAAATAGAATCTTTACTCTTTCCATATCACTCCAGGACACTCTGTCCTTAACTCCTTTTGGCTCTCTTTACTTTTAAAACTATCCCAAAAAGGGTAAGTTCTGCATTGAAGAGGTCTTGCTTCATAAATTTTACAAGCTCTCTTTACCTCATCAAAAAATATACATCCAAAATCCCCATCACCTAACTTTCTCTCAACAAGAGAGTAGCGATGTCCAACTTTTCTGAGGTAGATTTTAGCAAAATCTTCTAAACTCATATCTAACACTTTTGCTATTTTTTCAATTTCAGAATACTTTACCCAGATATAGCCACTCTCTCCTCTGCAACAATTCCCCTCACAAGAGTTACAAGCAAGAGGATTGAAGCTAAAATCAAATCCATCTTTTTCAATCAACTTTTTCTCCTTAAAAATACTCCACTTTCAATATGTTTTGTGTATGGAAATTGGTCAAAGAGTGCAACATCTTCTATTTTGTGAGTCTCTGTTAGAGTCTGCAAATCTCTCTTTAGAGTCTCTAAATTACAAGAGATGTAGATAATATTTTCCATCTTTGAAGCCAAGTTTAGAGTATCACTATCAAGTCCAGCTCTTGGAGGGTCTACTAAAATTGTAGAAAAGTTATACTCTTTTAGATTGATTCCTCTTAATCTATTAAACTCTCTGACTCCATTTATTGCTTGAGTTATCTCTTTTGAGCTAAGCCTTACAAACTCAATATTTTTTATCCCATTTAACTCTAAGTTGATTTTAGCATTTTTAATTGAGGTTTTGCTAACTTCAGTAGCTAAAACTCTCTTAAACTCTCTGCTTAAAGGAATCGTAAAATTTCCAAGTCCACAGTATGCTTCAAGCAGATCTCCACTGCCAATTTTTTTGGCTTTTTGTTTTGCCCAAGAGAGCATCTTTTGATTAATAAATGGGTTTGGCTGAGTAAAGCCTCCCTCAAAGTAGTAATACTCAAACTCTTCATCTTCTACTAAAATCTTCTCTTTTATAAACTCTTTTGAAAGAACTACTCTTTGTTTTCTGCTTCTTCCAATTACACTAACTCCCAGACTCTCTTCAAGCTCTTTTGCCTCTTTGCTCCAACTTTCATCAACTCTTTTGTGATAGAGCATCACAATCAAAGTATCTCCCAAGAGTCCGCTCAAAAACTCTACTCCAAAGAGTCTCTCTTTTAAGATTTTAGAGCTATTTATCTTTTTGATTAAAGGCTCTAAAAGTTTTTCTATCGGCTTGATTACTTTTGGGCAATCTTCAATTAAAACTACTCCATCTTTTGAGATATTTCCCATTGCAAAAAAAGCTTTTTTCTCTTTATGCCAGATTCTAAACTCTGCTCTTGCTCTATAATTTGAGCTGGGAGAGTCAAAAACTTTAACTTCTGGGATTTTAAATTCTGCCAAAGCCTCATTTTGCATATTGATTTTTAATTTTAACTGCTCATCATAAGAGAGATTAAAAAGAGTGCAACTTCCACACTCTCCAAAATACTTACACTCCATCTAAACCCTTTTTGGA
>Ga0256843_1000494_pt1 | contig 33963 bp, 32 predicted proteins | sample AlvinellametaG_FD_191572 | JGI IMG/M metagenome (GOLD analysis project Ga0256843, IMG submission 191572) | Pompeii worm associated microbial communities from hydrothermal vent at the East Pacific Rise, Pacific Ocean - Alvinella | ecosystem: Host-associated > Annelida > Integument > Unclassified ...
CGAAAGTTTCAATATAGAGGAAAAACAGCTCTTAAAAACAGTAGTACTCTTTCATGATACCGGGAAAGGAAGAAAACAAGACCATAGTGAGGTTGGTGCAAAACTGATCAATGCTTTTACCAAAGAAATAGGCTTTAGTGATGAAAATATCCATAGAGCGACCCTGCTTGTAAAAAATCATGTACTTATGAGTAACATTGCTTTTAAAGAAGATATCTACCACGAAAAGACCCTGTATAAGTTTATGTCAAAAGTAGAAGATGAAAAAAATCTCAAACTCCTTTTAGTTTTAACCTATGCAGATATTAATGGTGTTGGCAAAAACATCTATACCTCTTTTAACTCCAAACTCTTAAAAGAACTTTATGAAAATGCACTAGAGATCTCACAAAATAAAGATCGTATCACCGATGCTACAAGGCGACTCAATGTTGAAAAAAGGATCAAGAACCTTCCAGAGTTTAAAGAACTACCACGCCTTATGCAAAACAAGGTTCTCAAGATCGAATCAAATCTTTTTTTCTTTAAACATACTCCAAAAGATATTGTTGAGATCGCAAAAAAAGCAAAAGCAACAAAAGAGTACTCTTACAGAATCACACCTCAACCTTCCCTCTCTATAGAGATCTTCAGAAGAAAACCTATCAACATAGGCTATCTTTTAGCAATGCTTAGTCAATTTGATGTAGCAGGAATGGAGATCTTTACCCTTTTTGATGAGATCAAATACTTTAAGATAGAATTCCAAGAAGCGATAGAGCCATCTATGATCCATGAGATCGAATATATTATAGAAGATTCTTTCGATATGCAAAAGAAGATCAAATTACAAAATATCACTATCTTACCTAAAGATATTTCTATTAACTGTGATCATTCATTACTCTATGCAAACCTTTCTTTAAAAACAACCAACCAAAAAGGGCTTTTAGCATTTGTAATGCAGAAATTTGAAGAGCTTGGAATCAATATAGCAACAGCAAAGATCCATTCAAACAAAAAAACGGTACGTGATAGCTTTTTAATGACAAAACAAAATAATTTATGTAATAATATAGAACAAATTTATGACGCTTTAACAAAAGGATAAGAACAGATGTGTGGAATAGTTGGATATCTAGGGGAAAAAAATATAAAAGAGATCTTATTAAATGGTCTTAAAGAACTTGAGTATCGAGGATATGACAGTGCAGGGATCGCAGTGCTTAACAATGGCAACTTCTCTTTATTTAAGGCTGTTGGCAAACTTATAAATCTTGAAGAAAAAACAAAAGAATTTTCAACTGAAGGTTTTAGCATAGGGATTGGTCATACTAGATGGGCAACGCATGGAAAACCAACTGAGCTCAATGCCCATCCACACATCGCAGAAGAAAGTTATGTCGTTCATAACGGTATCATCGAAAATTATGCTCAGATCAAAAAAGAACTAGAAAATGATGGTGTAAAGTTTTTAAGTCAAACAGATACAGAAGTGATCGTTCATCTATTCGAAAAGAACCTCCACACACTAAAAGATCCTTTTAAAGCCTTTGAAAAAACGATCAATACAATCGAAGGAGCCTATGCAATCTTGCTTGTTACAAAAAGCAAGGATGATACGATCTTTTTTGCTAAAAATGGCTCCCCTTTACTAATAGGAACAGAAGGTGATGATAAATTCTTTGCTTCTAGTGATACACCTATCATAGGACTTGCCAAAGAAGTATATTATTTCGATGATGGTGAATATGGATATGTCAATAAAGAATCTATCAAGATATTTGACAAAGATGGCAATGAAAAAACACCTACGTTCAAAGAACTCTCTACCAATAAACTTTCAGCTCAAAAAGATGGATATCGTTTCTTTATGGAAAAGGAGATCTATGAACAAACCACTGTTATAGCAGATACTCTTCTTGGAAGAGTAACAGATAAAGAGATCATCTTTGATGAGCTTGACCCTTCTTTATTTGATGGCATTAATGAGATAAAACTTTGTGCATGTGGAACAAGTTATCATGCAGCACTGAGTGCGAGCTATCTCTTTGAGCGATACGCAAAGATCAAAACCTCTGTAGAGATCGCTAGTGAACTACGATATCGAGATGCAATACTCACACCTGATACTCTTTTTGTTGTTATCTCACAAAGTGGTGAAACAGCCGATACTCTTGAAACACTTAAAATGGCAAAAAAAGCAGGGCTAAAATCTTTAGCTATTTGTAATGTGGATAATTCTTCTATGGTTCGCTTAGCCGATAGCACTATATTAACTCGTGCAGGAGTAGAAAAAGGGGTTGCTTCAACCAAAGCATTTGCTACACAAGTGAGTGTATTTTGGATGCTTAGTCTTTACCTTGCGCAACAAAGATCTACATTATCTTTAGAAGAGATCCAAGAACAGATCACACTGTTACGTGAAGTCCCTAAAGTCGTTAAGGTTGATGAAACATTGCATGAAAGGATCAAACGTCTTTCAAAAAGATACCTTCATGGACATGGATTTTTCTTTATCGGAAGAGACATCTTTTTCCCATTGGCACTTGAAGGTGCTTTAAAACTTAAAGAGATCAGCTATCTACATGCTGAAGGGTATCCAGCAGGAGAGATGAAACATGGCCCTATCGCACTTGCAGATCCAGAACTCTTCACTATAGCACTCCTACCCGAGCATCTGCTATTTGATAAAACAAAATCAAATATAGAAGAGCTTAGTGCAAGAGATTCAACTATATGTGTCGTCAGTTCTCAGAACTTTGACAAAGCAGATGACTTTATCCATATAAATCAGCAAAAGCATTATATGTTGGAATTTTTTGAGATGATGGTTGCATTACAACTTCTTTCACTTGAGATATCTATACGTCTTGGAAACGATGTTGATATGCCAAGAAACCTGGCAAAAAGTGTTACGGTAGAGTAGTTTTTACTTTACCGCTATAAACGTTGCAAAATTTGCCCAGCGAAATATTACTTCACAGTGAGAGAACCCTGCATTTTTTATCATTGTGATATTTTCCTCTTCACTATAAGGTACTAAAACATTTTCCAATGCCTCTCTTTTTTGAGCTATCTCATACTCACTGTAACCATTTTGCTTTTTAAAATCATAATAAAGTTCTATCAACTCTTTATTAAGACGTTTATCGTGAGAGATCAGTTTTTCGCTAAATACAAATATCCCTTCCTCTTCTAAAGCATCATAAAGCTTTTTAATCAATCTTTCTCTTTCTAAAGGTCGGATAAACTGCAAGGTATAGTTACTAACAAAGACATTAGCCTTATCATATTCATACTCAAGGATGTCTCCTTGAATAAGCTCTATATCTACATTCAATGCTTTTGCTTTGAGTTTAGCACGCTCTATCATTGAAGAGGAATTATCGATCCCTATAAGGTGAGCATTTACATGTAATGATTTAGAAAGGTTTATAAGCAAAGAAGCAGTTGAACTTCCAAGATCATAAAGGACGCCATCTTCTTTTAAATACTTTAGAACAAAGAATTCTGTGATCTTTTGTGCTTCTTCATAAAATGGCACACTACGGCTTAACATATCGTCAAAAACCGCAGCGACCTCTTCATCAAATTCAAACTGTTTTTTAATAGGCTTGGAAAAAACCTTATCCAATGTTAATTTCTTCCTACTGCATTAAGATCTTCGTAAGCTTGTTTTACACGATCTCTCATAGACTCTTGACCGGCTCTAAGCCATTTTCTTGGATCATAGTATTTTTTATTTGGTTTATCTTCCCCTTCTGGGTTTCCTATTTGTCCTTGAAGATAGTCTTTGTACTTTTCGTAGTAGTTTTTTACACCTTCCCATGTCGCCCACTGTGTATCTGTGTCGATGTTCATTTTAATAACACCATAGCTGATCGCTTCACGGATCTCACTAAGAGCAGAACCACTTCCACCATGGAAAACAAAATCAACAGGCTTTTCACCAGTTCCAAGTTTTTCTTGGATATATTTTTGAGAATTATCAAGAATCTTTGGAGTAAGCACTACATTTCCTGGTTTATATACTCCATGCACATTACCAAATGAAGCAGCTATAGTAAAGTTAGGAGATATCTTTGAGAGTTCTTCATACGCATAAGCTACTTCTTCAGGTTGTGTATAAAGAAGTGCATTGTCGATGTTGGTGTTATCGACTCCATCCTCTTCACCACCTGTTACACCTAGTTCTATCTCAAGATTGATACCGATCTTACTCATTCTTTCCAAATACGCTTTTGAGATCGCTATATTTTCCTCTAATGGTTCTTCTGAAAGATCTAACATATGAGAACTAAAAAGTGGTGTTCCTTTTGTCTTATAATAACTTTCACTCGCTTCTAAAAGTGCATCGATCCAAGGAAGTAATTTTTTTGCAGCATGGTCAGTATGTAAGATAACAGGTACACCATACGCTTCAGCCATCATATGAACATGGATCGCTCCACTTACAGCTCCAACGATCGCTGCTCTTTCACCCTCATTACTCAATCCTTTTCCAGCATAATAACTAGCTCCACCATTGCTAAACTGAATAATAACAGGTGAGTTTACATCACGAGCAGCTTCTAAAACACCGTTGATCGAATCTGTTCCTACCACATTCACTGCCGGTAATGCGAATCCGTTCTCTTTTGCATATGTATACACTTTTTTGACATCATCACCAAAAAGTACACCCGGTTTTACAATATCTAATACTCCAGCCATTTTAATCCCTAATAATTAAAGTTTATTGGTGTTATTATACTCAAAAGTTTATTATGATAAAATTACACTATTAAAATTTAGGGAAGAAGCATGCGACTTACAATAGAACAATATGCACACAAATATAAAATGTCCAAAGAGATGGTTCATTCCAAGTTACGCTCTAAGAAACTAAACTATATTGTTGATGGAAACACCACATATATCGTTATACCAGATCCCCAACCACAACAACAAGAAGAAAAGAAAGAAACCAAAAAAACAAAGATCACTGTGGCGACACTCATAGAACTTTATAAAAAAGAAAATGCTTCTTTAAAAGAAAAGATCAAAGAACTTGAGGCAAAGATTGACAAGCTCATAGATGACAAAGAACAGATGCTGAAAGAGGAACGTGAACGTATCGAAAAGGTATATGCTGCAAAAGATGAACAACTCAAGACCGTTTTAGAACTTATCAGTACAAAACTTGAATTGCAAAAACAAGAACAAAAAAACAACTTACAACATTCTCAAACCGACTCTTCTTATCTTTCATATAGAGTTGAGCTTAAAGAATACCTTAAATCATTAGATCTTGAACCACACCAAAGAAAAATCATTAAAAAGCGGTTCCAAGAAGCAAAAGGTGCTGATATAAGGATACAGGAACAAAATGGCAAGATCTATCTTGATTTTAATAAATATGACTATAGTGATCTTTTGACACTTTAGTCTCCCTTCTTTACTTCTCTTTTTTCCCCACTCACTTTTATTTTTCCAAGTTTTTATCAAAAACTATTCATTTGAGTAAATTTTTTTCTTTTTATAGCTTTTTATATATTATTATATACAGTATATCGTATATTTAATACATTATATAATCTATATATACTATTTTATGTATTATATATACATTAAAATTATATTTAATACATTTATAAGTATATTAATAGAAATTAAATGTATATTTAAGTATATTTTTCGTATAATTTTACGATGAAAATTTCAGATCTTTTTAATATTCTTCATAATGCTGTTGAAAGTCAAAATTTTGGGAGAAAGATCTCTCTTAAAAAGATGGCAGATGAATTAGGCATCCCTATGCGAACATATCAAGACTGGAAACTTGGTCGTACCAATCCTCAAGCTGCTAAAGCCGTTATGAAGATGCTGGGAAAACTTGAAGATGACGAGATTATACGGGTCATTAGAAAAATTAATAAACTTGATGGAGAAAACTAAATGAGTGCACTCACAAAAAAAGAAAGAGAAGGTCTTGAAGAAGTTTATTTATCATTAAATAAAACAGAACGATTTTATATAAAAACAAAAACTTTTTTCACATTATCTACTCATTCTAGTTTTCCCGATCAAACAAAAAAAGCACTCAAAAACCCACAATATGGGAAGATTATGGATAAATTTCGCAAAAAAAGCCTCTTTTTCATAAAACTCAAGAAATTCTTAAGCAAATAAATTATAAAGTACAGATAGCTGAATTACCTCACGAGCAGCCTGCCCATAGGTAATTTCACAAATCTATTCCTAAAAAGGTGTATCTACATGAATAAAGCTCAATTTGTTGAACTAGTACAATCTTGTGGTGATTATAAAACAAAAACTGAAGCAGAAAGAGCTATTAAAGCTTTTACTGATGCAGTAACAGAAGCACTTGTTAAAAAAGAAGATGTTTCTTTAGTTGGTTTTGGTAGCTTTACTACAGTACTTCAAAAAGGAAAAACTGGTAAAGTACCTGGAACAGACAAAACTTACACAACTTCAGACAAGATGGTTCCAAAGTTTAAAGCTGGTAAAGGTCTTAAAGACAGAGTAGAAGCTGGAAAGTAACTTCTAGCATATCACTTGTTGCCTTTATGGCAACATATCTTAACTAAAATGGGATTTCCAATTTTTTCAAAATTTTTCTCTTTTTCTTCTAATCAACATTCAGATAAAACCATATCACCTATCATCACCCTTATAGAAGAGTATGCAAAAACAAAAGAATACTTCTTTTTTCGAGATATGACCATATATCATAGATCTAAAAGCATTAAAGTTCCGCTTATGCTATTTATCCAAAAAATTGGTATTGTTTTGTTTTCTATTAAAGAATGGGATTATAAAGATCTTGAGAATGCTACACTAAAAAGAACCTCTTATCTTGATGACAATGAGAACACTTTAGCATTTGACAATATCCAGCGTTTCATTAGTGAAAAACTTCTTGATATCGCACAAATAGAAGATATACACTTTGTTAATTTTGCAATCTTACCAAGGATAGCATTCAAAGAATATACTCTTTTGGATAATTCGATAAAAACTCTTCTCCCAGAAGAAAAGATTCTTTTTGAAGATACAACACTAGAAGATATTGACAAAAAACTTTCTCTACTTACATCAGAGAAACAATACGATCCAAATAAGATCATCCCTTTTATCTATAGTGAATATATGATCATAGATCAAAATAATATTGCTTTAGCCAATGAAGAGCAAAGAGCCTTTATCGATACACAACTTCATTCTATAAAAAATATTTCTGCAAAAAGAATAAGTGGAAAAACACATACACTTATATTGAAAGCATTAAAAGAAAAACTCTACAATCCTGAAAAAAAGATCACAATAATCGCTCCTACCAAACTGCATATCTATATTTTAAGACAACTTTTATTGCAACTGTTAGAAAAATCCTGTATCATTCTCGATATGGCAGAGTTCTCCTTTTTTACACCTGAAGAACTTATAGAGTTCCATGCAAAGAAAATCAATAAAGAACTAATGACCTATAAAAAAGTAGATCCTATCTTACTAAAAAAAGAGATCTTCATCGCTGAACTTATCTTATGTGACGATGCAAACCTTTTTGATAGAGAGTTTATTACGTATTTGAAAAAACAACAACAAAAATACTCCCTTTGTTTTATAAATGAACAAGAGCTTACTCCAACATATATATTTACACAAACATATTTAGAGAACAAAGTAGAATTTCATCCTAATAACAGCTCCTCTTATCTTTTTACGACACTCTATAATCTACTAGAAAATGATATCAATGCGTCTATCTTGATATTTACGGAAATAGATGAAGAAAAATCACTTGCTGAAGATATCAAAAACTATACAGGGATAACAACAAACTTTATAGAACAAGATAATATTCAAAATATCGATAAATCACAAATTCAGATCGCTCCACTGAAAAGTTCTATTCCGCTCCGTGCAGAATATGTTTTCATACTTACAACAGATGATACAAATCTTGAAGATTTAACATACCTCTTAAATGCAAGCAAAAAAACAACTTTCGTACTTTATAATGAGGAAAACAAAACAATAAAAGATTTCCAAAAGGATTTGAATGGAAAAAGTGATAAAAACTAAGCAAGAATGGAAAGAGATCCTCACACCTGAAGAGTTCTATGTTTGTAGAGAAGCAGGAACCGAGCGAGCATTTACTGGAAAATATAATGACTTTAAAGAAGATGGGATCTTTACATGTAAATGTTGCAACAACCCTCTTTTTGATTCAAAAACAAAGTTTAACTCAGGGACTGGATGGCCTAGTTTTTTTCAACCTATCTCATTAGACGCAGTTATAGAAAAAAAAGATATGAGTCATGGAATGATACGAACTGAAGTGCTTTGTGCGAAATGTGATGCACATTTAGGGCATGTTTTTCCTGATGGACCAGAACCAACAGGTCTTAGATACTGTATAAATTCAATTTCACTCAACTTTCAACCAAGGGAAGAAAAATGAAAAAACTCTTACTTTTACTTACATTAACTCTTGCTCTTTTTGGAGCTAATCCTCATGTAGTTTTAGAAACGACCAAAGGAAATATAGAGCTTGAACTCTATCCGGATGTTGCTCCAAAAGCAGTAGAAAACTTTGTGACCCATGTCAAAGAAGGATACTATAATGGTGTTGTCTTTCATAGAGTCATTAAAAACTTTATGATCCAAAGTGGTGATCCAACAGGAACTGGACGTGGTGGAGAGAGTATCTGGCATAAACCTTTTAGAGATGAGTTCAAACCAGGTTATACTTTTGATGAAGCAGGAGTTCTTGCTATGGCAAACCGTGGACCAAATACAAACGGAAGTCAGTTCTTTATAACAACAGCTCCAGCACGTTGGCTTAATGGGAATTACACTATATTTGGAAAAGTTATTTCTGGAATGGATACTGTAAGAAAAATAGAAAACACTCCTACTACAGGAAGGCGTGGAGGGGATAGACCTTTAAGTGAAATAAAAATTAAAAAAGCTTACATAAAAGAGTAAGCTTTTTTAGAACTTCATCCCTATAAGAAGCTTAACTACATCAAAATCATCACCGTTATTTGCACCCAGATTAATAAAGTGTTTTACATAGCTCAATGAACCATATCCATCTCTTAGATCATAACGTAAACCTATTTCCATACCATATGAAAACTCTGTCGTAGTATAAGTTTCATTCATTGGTCCACAAACATAACCCCACCAAGGGTCCCAGTAACAAACATGTTCATAATCACCTGTCGTTACACCACTATCTACATATGTAATACCAATATAACCACCAACAAACGGTGTAAATTCATCATCTAAGATATTGTAATTTCCTTGAAGAAACATACTACTTGTATACATTTTCTCCTTGATCTTCAACTCTTTATTTTTATCATCAACCGCTATAGCTGTATAATCAGTACTACTTCCGCTAAAGATGATCTGCCCTTCAAAGTTTTTTGTAAAGTTATAACCAAATCCAAATCCTAATCCAAAGCCACTATCAAGATCCACTTTGGCATTATGATCGAACTCCAATGTAGTACTGTCAATATACATAGGTATCATAAAAAATTCTGTTTTTTGCGTTCTATAATCTCTTGCTTGAACATTCAATCCAACAAATATACTCGCTATCAAACTTACATGTAGAACTGTTTTTCTCATCTCTTACCCTTGTTGTTCCAAAGCTTTCCATACTTCTATAGCTTGTTTATGTTCAAAAACATCATGAACTCGTAAAATATCGGCACCTTCTTGTATTGCTTTAAGATGGATACTGAGTGTTCCCGCTAACCTTTGTGATACATCACTCTTAAAGATCATATCAATCATCGACTTTCTTGATGCACCGATTAAAAGTGGATACCCCAATGTTTGAAAGTGTTGAAGATGTTGTAAAAGTAAAATATTGTGTTGGAGTGTTTTTCCAAATCCTATTCCTACATCTAAAATGACTTCTTTTACTCCAAACGATTCGGCTTTTTCAGCTTGTTGTTGTAAATAATCAAAGACTTCACAAATAACATCTTCATAGTGTGGATTTTTTTGCATATTTTGCGGAGTTCCTTGCATATGCATAATAACCGCACCGGCATTATATTGTGCACATAAACGACAAAGCTCATCATTTTCAAACCCTGTAATATCATTGACTATAGAAAATCCACGTTCAAGCACATATGAGATCACTTCAGGGCTATATGAATCTATACTAAAACGAACCTTTTCATAAAGTTTTTCTTCAAAGATAACATCAGCTATAGGCTTTATCCGTTCCAACTCCTCTTGAGGATCGACTTTTTGCGCTCCTGGACGAGAAGAAACACCACCTATATCAATAATATTTGCACCATCTTCTATCATCTTTTCTATTGTTATTAATGCTTCTTTTCCCTTAAAACGGCTCTTTGAATAGAAACTATCATCATTTGCATTAATAATCCCCATGATCTGTAGTTTCTTCTCTTTTATATCTAAGGTCTTTTCTATATATTTTCCGACCTCTTTTAACCCAAATGGTTGTAATCTTAACTTTAGAGCTAACTTTTGTAAACTTCTTTTAGAACCTATCAATACAGCATCAACATAAGGATCTTTTGCAACTACTGTTCCTTTAGGCACTCCTAGGTCAGCTCCAACACTAATAGCATCTTGCTTTAAGATATTTGCTCCACCTACATGTAAAGCTTCTATAAGGATCAGATATTGATAATGTTTTGCAGAGAGTATCGATATTCCACCCCGATCTACATCGATCTTCTTTAAGAGTTCTTCTATCTTTATATTAGGAGAAAGTTGTTTGATTTTCATGTAAAAATCCCATTAATAGAAGTGTTAAAATATATGATGGTCTTGTATTAAGTTCTAAAAGTCTATATGCTTTATCAAAATTTTCTAATTGATTTTCATTCATAGAGATCCCTTGTAAGAGTGCTTTTTTATAAAGTGCTTCAACCAACACCTTCGCATCATTTTTTGAAATATTTTTATGCTCTTGTAAAAAATCAAATATAGCCGTTAGATCAAGTCTTTTCAGATCTAACTCAAGTGAACTTGATTCATGCTGTTGTACAACCTTTTGGATCGGAAGTCGTGAACGTACAGTAGGGAGTAATGCTGATTTTGAAGGGCTCAAGATAATAAAAACAATATTTTTAGGAGGTTCTTCCAGTATCTTTAAAAGTGCATTTTGAGAATAAACATTGAACTCTTTAGCACCAATGATTATATATTTGAAATCACTTTCACTAATATACGCTTCAGCCGTCACAGCTTTCGCATCTTCTACAAGGAACTTTTCTTTTACAAACAAGACACACCGTTTTGGAGCGACTTCCTCTTTTAAGATCTGTGCTTGTTCTTCAATATCATCACAAATGAGGATATATCCTCTATGAGGAAACATCTATTTCTCCAAACATAGCAGCATTTAATGACTGATTAAATAATTTAAAAAGTTGTAACAACTTTATATCAAGATATGGATCGTGGGAGTTTAGTCGAAAACTGTTAGGATAATCTTCATCAAATATCCAAAAATAGCTATCATCTCTTCTTTTTGCTATATCCGCACGTTTATCATCTCCACGACCGATATACCAAAAGATATAATTTTCACCAAAAGAGAGGTTTATCATCCCTTCTAACATATCGATCATATCTCCACCACTGATATGATCATAATGTGGATAGATCCCCTCCATATTTACAAGGGGAATGAGAGGACGATCCGGCTTAATAGGATTGATAGAATGAAGAATGTATTTTTCGAACCATTCCCTTTTTCCATCTGTTATCAAGATGATCGTTTTACCACTAAGTATCTCATACAAACAAGCACCTGTAGGGATCACCCAGTCAAAACGAAGCTCTTCTAACCAACTAAGACTCGCGCCCTCTTCTCGGATCGCATCTAAGCTCCACTGTGCAAAATCTTGCATCTACCTACTTATCTAATTCGTAAGTATTATGCAAACTTCTTACAGCAAGTTCTGCATATTTCTCATCAATTACCATAGAGATCTTGATCTCACTCGTTGAGATCATATTGATATTGATATTTTCTTTTGCCATTGTGCTAAATGCTTTTGCTGCAACACCAGAATGAGATTTCATTCCAACACCAACCACACTTACTTTACAGATCGCCTCATTATATGACTCATCTTCAATCTCACCATTATCAACAAATTTTGCAACAACAGATTTCGCATCATTCAGATCAGTTACTGGTACTGTAAAATCAATATTCGTTTTTCCGTTATGTGCTTTGTTTTGGATGATCATATCAACATTGACACTTGCATCTGCCAAAGCATTGAAGATATCACTTGCGATTCCAGGTCTATCTTTTACACCCATCAAAGAAACTCTAGCTTGATTCTTATCTAATGCTATTCCACTTACTAACGGTTTTTCCATAATATTTTCTTCCTTTGTAATTAATGTTCCCTCTTCATCACTAAAACTACTTCTTGTTACTAGATTGACATTGAGTTTTTTTGCAAGTTCCACTGAACGGTTTTGTAAAACCTTTGCTCCAAGACTCGCGAGTTCTAACATTTCATCGTATGAGATACGTTCTAACTTTTTCGCTTTTGGCTCTATACGTGGATCTGTTGTATAGATCCCATCCACATCAGTATATATTTCACAAAGATCTGCTTTGAGTGCACCTGCGATCGCTACAGCACTAAGATCACTTCCTCCACGACCAAGTGTTGTTACTTCACCATCTTGGGTTACCCCTTGAAAACCAGCTACTACGACAACCTTCCCTTCTTTGATATTATTTTGCATATTTGATGGGTCTATCACTTCTATACGTGCTTTTGTATGCACACCATCTGTCACGATTCCCGCTTTTCGTCCACTCATAGAAACCGCAGGAACTCCCATCTCATTTAGTGCGATAGAAAGAAGTGCAGCAGTTACTCGTTCCCCTGAACTCAGTAACATATCCATATCTTCACGACGAGGATTCTTACTAAAGTGTTCTGCATACCCTATGAGTTTATTTGTTTCACCACTCATCGCTGAAACAACGACAACAACATCATGTCCTTCTTTACGCGTTTTTGCAACACGGTTGGCCACATTTTGGATTCGTTCTAGATCCCCAACACTTGTTCCACCAAATTTTTGAACTATCAACATTATAAAAGTCCCTCTTTATTAAAATATTTTAAAACAACTTCATAGACCGGCTTTTTAAAATGAGCCGTATGTTCAAGAACCTCATCAGGAGAAACAAATTTATATTTATCAAACTCAGGATGTTGCGTATCAAGCTTTATCACGGCATCATCTTTCAATTTGACAAGAAAATATCTTTGTATCTGCCCACTATAAGGTTTCATCTTTTTCATGATCTTTTCAGGAAAATCATAACTGATCCATTCCGGATACTCTGCTATGATCTCTACATCTTTAGTACCGATCTCCTCTTCAAGTTCACGAAAAAGGGCTTCTTTGACCTCTTCCCCTTCATCGATCCCACCTTGTGGGAACTGCCACACACCTGAAATATCATTTCTTTGAGCTATAAATATCTCTTTTTTTTCAGGATATTTTGGTGAAACGATAATCATTGCTACATTTGGACGGTATTTCTGTTCTTTTGCCATCTCATTAGCCTCAAATTTAATTGCGTGATTATACAAAAAATGGTATTATGTTTACTTTAAGTTGATAGTATTTTAAGATGTTACTCTATATCCATATCCCATTTTGCGACTCCAAATGCCACTACTGTAGCTTCAATTCCTATGTTGACCGGTTCCATCTCAAAGAAGTCTATATGAAAGCATTGCAAAAACAACTGCTTTTTGAATTAAAACTCTTTCATGCACAACCAGACTCTATAGAAAGTGTTTTCATAGGTGGTGGAACACCATCAACAGTAACTCCTAAACTCTATGAAGATATCTTCAATACTTTACATCCCTACTTACAAGAGGATACAGAGATCACTTTCGAAGCAAATCCAAACAGCGCTTCACAAGAATGGCTTAAAGGGATATATGCTCTTGGAGCAAATAGGATCAGTTTCGGTGTACAAAGCTTTAATGAACAAAAGCTCAAACTCCTTAACCGTGCTCACAATCCATCTCAAGCGATCAAAGCTATAGAAAATGCAAAAAAAACAGGTTTTGAGAATATTTCTCTTGATCTTATCTATGGTGTAACTGGTGATACAAAGGAACTCTTAAAACATGACTTACATGTAAGTAAACAACTTCCTATAAATCATCTTAGTGCCTATGCGCTGACTATAGAAGAAAACACCCCTTTTGAGAAAAAACCTCAAATGGCCCATGAAGAGCTCAACCATACAAGGTGGCTTTTTAGAATGATACATGAAAAACTAGGATTGCAACAGTATGAGATAAGTAACTTTGGAAGATACAGATCAAAACATAACCTTGGATACTGGTATTATAAGGACTATATGGGTGTTGGCAGTGGAGCAGTTGGAAAACTTTATAATAAACGATTCTATCCTACGACAAATCTTGAGGAATATATAGCTGATCCCCTTAAAAGAAAAACAGAAATCTTGTCAGATGCAGATATTAAGTTTGAGAAGATCTTCTTAGGACTTCGCAGTGAAGTGGGAATAGATGCGAAGATTCTTACTACACAAGAGTTCCAAAAAGCAATTATTTTGGTAGAAGAGAAAAAACTCTCTTATAAAAATGGATCTTTTTTTAATAACGATTTTTTACTTGCAGATGAGATCGCTCTCTTTTTAGATTAAGTATTTTACGCTAAAATCACACAATAATTTTACAATAAGGTTTTTTCATGTTTGGTATGGGATTTTCAGAACTGCTTGTAATTGCAGTGATAGCTATACTCTTTTTAGGTCCGGACAAACTCCCTTCAACGATGGTGGAGATCGCAAAGTTTTTTCGTAGTATGAAACAAACGGTCAACAGTGTTAAAGAGTCTATCAATGAAGAGATCCATATCGAAGATATCAAAAAAGAAGCAGAATCTTATAAACAACAGCTTCTTGAAGCACAAACAAAGGTAAACTCTACAGTAAACCTTTCTTCACTTGATGATGAGATCAACTCTTTGATCGATGATGATGAAGAAAAACCAAAACCAAAAAGTGACAAAGCAATTAAAGCAACCTATGAAGAACCAACCTTTACTAAAAAAACAAAAACTGAAGAAAACTTAGAAAAAGAGAACAAAGATGTTTGAAGAATTACGCCCACACCTAGTTGAACTTCGAAAACGCCTTGGGATAAGTGTCCTTGCACTTATCATTATGTTTTTTGTGATGTTTTATTTTCATGAAGCACTTCTAAACTGGATGGTAGCCCCACTAAATGATGCCTTAGCCGAGGTTGGAAAGAAATCAGTCAATGCGGCAAATGGAATGGTAACGACTTCACAAGTGGGAGGAGCATTCTTTGTTGCACTCAAGGTTTCTTTCTTTGCTGCAATCGTTGCAGCCCTCCCTATCATCCTCTCTCAGATCTGGCTTTTTATCGCTCCAGGTCTTTATTCTCACGAAAAGAAAATGATCCTTCCATTTATTGTTGGGGGAACAACGATGTTCATTGTTGGAGTACTCTTTGCCTATTACATCGTTACCCCTTTTGGATTTGATTTTCTTATAACCTTTGGTAGTTTTAAATTTACCCCTTTAATCAATATTGAGGACTATGTCGGTTTTTTTACTAAGATCATGTTTGGATTTGGATTGGCATTTGAATTACCGGTGTTTTCTTACTTTTTAGCACTTCTTGGTCTTATAGATGATCGCCAAATGGCAGGGTTTTTCAAATATGCTATCGTTATTATTTTTATCGTAGCAGCACTTCTTACCCCTCCAGATGTTCTAACACAACTTCTTATGGCAGGACCACTTATCATCCTTTATGGTTTTTCAATATTGATCGTTAAGATGGTCAATCCAGCACCAAAAGAAGATGATGACGATGATGAAGTAGAAACAACACAAGAAGCTATTAGCAAAACATCACAAGATGACTAAAGATCCACTACTTACATCCAGCTATGATTTTTCACTCCCTGAAAAACTCATAGCCAAATACCCTGCAAACCCACGTGATAGTGCAAAACTTCTTGTATATGATCGAAAAACAGACACTATTACACATACTATCTTTAAAGATATCCAAAACTTTCTTCCAAAAGATATCGCTTTTATCTTCAATAACACAAAAGTGATAAAAGCCAGACTCTATGGACAAAAACCAACTGGTGGAAAGATAGAACTTCTTATAGATAAACCCTTAAATGCTCATGATATATCTGTCTATATCCGTGGGAAGGTCAAAGTAGATACAAAGCTTCTTTTTCAAAACGATTTACATGTAAAGGTTATAGAACTCAAATCTGATGGAAGCCGAATAGTACGTTTTTTCCACAAAGATACTCTTTTACGTTTTGAAGAACTCTTACCTATTATCGATGATATAGGACATATCCCACTTCCACCATATCTTCAGCGTGAAGATGAAAAGCTCGATGAAGATGAGTACCAAAGTGTCTTTGCTAAAAATGAAGGAGCAGTAGCTGCACCTACAGCATCACTCCACTTTACCCCTGAACTTTATCAACAGATTACTCAAAACTTTCAACACGCCGAACTCACATTACATGTAGGAAGTGGTACATTTAAACCAGTTGATGCAACGATTATAACAGACCATCCAATGCATTCAGAGTACTATGAAATACCGCAAAAGGCTCTTGATATATTAGAAAGTGATACCCCAGTCTTAGCTGTAGGAACAACAAGCACAAGAACAATTGAATACCATGCCAGAACAAAAAAGGCAAATGGGATGGCAAATCTTTTTTTACACCCTAATAATCCACCAAAAAGGGTCAATCATCTCCTTACAAACTTTCATCTACCAAAATCAACTCTTTTAATGCTTGTTGCCTCTTTTGTAGGATTGGAAAAAACACTCCAACTCTATCAAGAAGCGATCAAAAATGAGTACCGCTTCTACTCATACGGAGATGCAATGCTCATCTTATAATATCAACCTTTATGATGTTGGTAAAGGACAACCTTATTTTTTCCTGTTCTCTTTGCCTCATATAATGCATTATCGGCTCTTTTAAGAGCTTCTTCTATACTGTTATCACTTTCTAAAATAGCATCTACTCCTATACTAACACTAAATTGAAGTATAGTTCCATCTTCTAATCTCAACTTGTTATTTTGAACATTCTTTCTTAGTTTTTCAGCAGTCTTATAGGCTCCTTGAAGATCTGTAAACGGTAGTAATATTATAAACTCTTCTCCACCAAAACGTGAGATAATATCACTTTTCCTTACCGTTTCTCTCATAATATCAGCTAATTTTTTTATAACAATGTCACCAACATCATGACCATAGGTATCATTGATCCGTTTAAAGTTATCAATATCAAGACTTATAATTGCAGAAAATCGTTTTTCCCTCCATGCTATACGCATAAAACTTTTAGAGATCTCATTAAAATAACGCCTATTATAAAGACCCGTTAAAAAATCTCTATTTGATTGGTCTTCAAGTTCCTTACGAGCTTCTTCAAGTTCTTCAATCACTTTATTACTAAGATGTGTTAAAGCATCAAGAACTAAAAAATATTTATCTTCAAAAATATTTTCTGTTTTTTCCTTTTCAACATCTTCAATAAAATCGATCTCTTTATCAACATCAACATCATTTTCAGAAAGTGCCAAAATCGTAAAGGACTCATTTAAAAGGGCATTTTTCTTTTGAAGATGATAGATCTCACCATATGTAAAGAAACCTACATTGGGAGCTACTGCATTTAATGGAGCTAATTCTTGGGATATTTTAGATTGTAACAAACTTTTTCGTGCTGCACAGCTATAAACAAATATTATATCTGGATGAAATGATTTATATTTTCTTAGTTTTTTATTTGTGCTTTTCAGGATCAAATCGACATTTCCAAAGGAGAATCTCACCTTATCTCCAACTTCTAGATTTCCAATAGTTAGTAATGAACCATCATCAAATTGATGAACAAATGTTCGACATATTTCAAACCCTTCATCATCTATTTTTAAAAGTGGAAATTCTACTGCAGAATATGGAAGGTTTTTACCTATATTTTCTCCTAGATACCTTGTGTACATTTCACTGGCATTTACTCCATTAAGTTCATAGAGCCTATTTTTGTTTGCTTTGGTTACAGTCATCACCTGCCCTATAGCCTGCCAGTTAAGTTGGTATTCATTGAGTATTTTCAATCGATTGCTTTGTAAGGCTATTGCAACACACCCTTTTGAATAAACACCATTTTGATCAAAAATGAAACTAGCTACTAATTTACCATCTTCACCTGCCAAACCTCCTGCTATAGGGATGGTATTGTTTATAGAACTTATTCCATCGATAATATCATTTCCATTACTTTGCAATCCATCTATAAACAATATCATCGCTTTTGTTTGTTTATGAATGAGTTCTAAAGCTACTTTTTTCCCTAGTTGGAAATCATCTAAATCATTAAAATAATTCTCTTTGATAGTTGTTGTTTCAAATTTAATAATAGAAACTACTATAGTTTTTTCTAAAGAGTCCCCTTCGAAAATCTCTCCAGCCGTAGTTGTTCCTATAAAAATGATATCTTCATTTTTTTGTTTAATGATCGATTGGATCTGTTTAATCTCAGATTCTAAGATATAACCACTAAATATTTGTATCAAACTCTTCTGTGGATCCAATCCTGTTAGATCCAACCCATGAGAAAGTTCATCAATAGTTAAGTATTTTTTATTTATAACAACCATATAATCATTATGCCATAAATATTATAAAGTCCTAATAATATATAAGAAATCTATATATTGCTTTATAATGCAGGAAAAACAATACCATTACGTATATAGATCGTACCTCTAAGCTCTTCCATAGAAACTTTTGCACCATACTTTGCAACTGCTTCTTCATAAGTAGGATTTGTTGCACAATACTCTAAAAATGGGTCAGTTCCTTTCTTTGAATTCACTTTGCCAAATTTTTGAACAAATGATTCTATATCATAAATAGGTTGTGCTTTTTCTTGTTGTAACAGTTCATTTGTTCCTTCACTCTCACCCAACCTATGAGGCAAGACATATAATGGTTTCTTTAATTTTAAAGCATACTCTACACTTCTCATACTTCCACTGTTTAGATCAGCATATGTTACAACGACCGCATCTGCAAGTGCTACTATAAGCTGGTTACGAAGCGGAAAATTATATCTTTGTGAAGGGGTTCCAGTTTCAAATTGGGAAAGAACAAGCCCTTTTTGTTCTATCTCCTCTATAAGAGACTTATTGATAGCTGGATAACGCTTATCAAGTCCTGTTGCCGCAACCATAATAGTATTTTCTGCACCTACTGCTTTGTGTGCTATAGCATCGACTCCGATAGCTCCGCCACTTATCACTATAACACCTGCATGTGAAAGTTGCTGTGCTATTTTATGGGTATATGTTTTTGCATATGTATTAGGCTTACGCGAACCAACTATCGCTACTATTGGTTTTTCTAAAAGTGAAAGGTTCCCCTTATAAAAGATCTTTTTATTTTCTAAAGGAGTGTTTTGAAGTTTTTGAATCTTAGTAGAGTTGATACACATAAACAAGTTCCACCCCTTTAAAAAGATTTTTAGACTCTTTTAACGCTTGAAGCGTATTTTTATGAGGATGTCCTATCGCTATTGCTGCTCCATATTTTTTTGCTATCTTCACAGCTAAAGCGATCTGTTTTTTTATAGATGCTATATCCCCTTTATGATCTAAAAAAACATCTCTTGCCATATAACGGTGATGATGTTGCTGTACCACATCTTTTACCTTTGTCTTAGATGTAGTACGACTATCAATGAACTGTATCCCATATTTATCAAAAACATTGACAAGACGTTCAACCGCAGCTTTATTTGAAGTAAACTTACTCCCTGTATGATTATTAATATAATGAACTCTTGGGAAAAGCTCTTTTATCTTTTTAATTCTATCATCGATAATAGCTTGAGAATCATTTACATGTAAAGTAAAAGCCTCCTCTTTATTAAAATGGATCGCTTCCATAGGTAAATGTACCATATAAAATGGTTCTCTTTTTGCTAGCTTGGGTGTATCTGGATGGATTGCTGTTGGTGGGAAAAAAGACATAGTTACTTTAAGATTTAATTTTTTGATCTCTTTTACTTGAGATGGAAAAGAGACATCATCAAAAATAATTGCAAGCTTTGGATATTTTTTGTGATGTTTAGGATGTTGTTTTCGTTCTAGTGGTTGTAATGCTTTTTTATCTTCTATCTCATGTGCTGCTGTAATATCATACTTTGCTTTCTCTTTTTTTCTCTTATCAAGCTGTTTAGTAGATAAAGGTTGATTTTCTTTTAAAACTTTTTCAAGTTCTTCGATCGCTTTTAGATGTTGTTTTTCTTTCTTCTGAAGTTTTTTATCTATTTCATCCTTACCATGAAGATATCCAAAATAATATCCCACTAAAAACAAGACGATAAAAGAAGAAAGGACAGAAAGTATTATAATAAGATTTCGTAGAAAATTCTCACTTCTAGTTTTTTTAGACCTAGAAGAACGTTTACGTTTTTTTGCCATTGAACTCTTTCAAAAGTTTTTCAAACTATACCAAAAAAAATTTAAAATAAAACGATTTCATGACAAATTGTTAAGAAGATTCATGTAGAAATGAGGGAAATAAGGAATGCAGAGTAGAGTCTTACTCTATCTCTGCATCGATAACATCATCGTCATCTTTTTTTGCTTGGTTCGCACCACCAGCTTGTCCGCCTTGTGCTCCAGCTTGTTCTTGTTTATACATTGCTTCAGCTAGTTTGTGACTTGCTTCAGTAAGTTTTTTCACACCCTCTTCGATTTTCTCTTTTGTTGCACTATCATCTTTTAGGATCTCTTTGAGTTCATTGATAGCTGATTCGATATTTGCTTTATCATTAGCATCTATCTTATCACCCGCTTCCCCAAGAGTTTTTTCAGTTTGAGCGATAAGTGCATCAGCTTGGTTTCTCGCTTCTACAAGCGCTTTTCTTTTCTCATCTTCAGCTTTGTTCGCTTCAGCATCTTTGATCATTTTTTCGATCTCTTCTTCACTTAGACCTGCTGAACCGGTGATCGTAATTTTTTGCTCTTTACCAGTACCTTTGTCTTTTGCACTTACATTTAAGATACCATTTGCATCGATATCAAATGTAACTTCGATTTGTGGTACTCCTCTTGGTGCTGGTGGGATATCGCTAAGTTCGAATTGTCCTAAAGATTTATTATCTTTAGCGAATTCTCTCTCACCTTGAACAACATGGATCGTAACCGCTGGTTGATTATCTTCCGCAGTTGAGAACACTTGTGATTTTTTTACAGGGATCGTTGTTCCTTTTTCGATGATTTTTGTTGTAACACCACCAAGTGTTTCAATACCAAGGCTTAGTGGAGTAACATCTAGTAGAAGTACATCTTTTACATCACCTTTAAGTACCCCACCTTGGATCGCTGCACCTGCTGCTACAACTTCATCTGGGTTTACACCTTTGTTAAGTTGTTTACCATCAAAGTATGCTGAAACTACCTCTTGTACTTTTGGTACACGAGTTGAACCACCAACCATAATTACTTCATTGATGTCACCTTTGCTAAGATCTGCATCTTTCATCGCTGTATCGATATGTGCAAGTGTTTCTTGGATTAGATCATCGATCATACCTTCAAATTTTGCACGTGTTAGTTTTACAACCAAGTGTTGTGGACCAGCATCTGTCATAGTGATAAATGGTAGATTGATCTCTGTTTCTTGTGCACTTGAAAGCTCTTTTTTTGCATTTTCAGCTGCATCTTTTAATCTTTGAAGTGCCATTTTATCATTTTTAAGATCAATTCCATGACTTGCTTTGAACTCATCATTTAAGAAATCAACGATTCTGTTATCGAAGTCATCACCACCTAAGAATGCGTTACCATCAGTTGAAAGTACTTCAAATGTACCATCAGCGATCTCTAGTGTAGTAACGTCAAATGTACCACCACCAAGGTCGTAAACTAGAACATTTTCTTCACCTTTATTATCAAGACCATATGCTAATGCAGAAGCAGTTGGTTCATTAATAATTCTTAGAACATTAAGACCAGCAATCGTACCAGCATCTTTTGTTGCTTTTCTTTGTGCATCATTGAAGTATGCAGGAACTGTAATTACCGCTTCAGTTACAGTCTCACCAAGATAAGACTCTGCATCTTCTTTTAATTTAGTCAAGATTTTTGCTGAGATCTCTTCTGGAGTATATACTTTTCCATCAACATCTACAGCTGCTTTTCCATCTTTGTTAACGATAGTATAAGTTACCTTATTCATCGCTTCTTTTGTTTTTTCTTCGTCATACATCAGACCCATAATTCTTTTTACTGAACTAATAGTTCTTTTTGGGTTTGTGATCGCTTGACGTTTTGCAGGATCTCCTACTAGAACTTCACCTTTATCAGTAAATGCAACTACTGAAGGAGTTGTATTTTTCCCTTCTTTATTAGGGATGATTTTTGCTTCACCACCCTCATATACTGCTACACAAGAGTTAGTTGTTCCTAAGTCTATTCCTATTACTTTACTCATTTTTTTCTCCTTTGTTTGTTAAAAAATTGTTTCGATTTTTTTTCTGGTGAAATCTTACACCATTTTCAATTCTTTGTCTGCCACCTAAGTGGCAGTTATACATTTTTTTTAGTTAGCAACGACGACCATCGCTTCACGAAGAGGTCTTCCTTTATATTTGTATCCTGTTTGGAAAGTCTGAACGATCTCTCCACTTTCAACCTCATCATGATCTACACTTTGAACAGCATTATGGATATTTGGGTCAAAAGGTTCTTCATGTGCAACCCTTTCAACTCCATGTTTTTCAAGATTCGTCAAGAACAGCTTATATGTCAGCTCTATCCCTTCTTTCATTTTATTTAAAAGATCCTCACATGCTGCTTCCCCTTCAGCTGCTTTGAGTGCACCTTCAAGTGAATCAAGCACTGGGATCATATCTTTTGCAAATTTTTCATTTGCATATTCGATCGCCTGATATTTTTCTTTTTCAAGACGTTTTTTTACATTTTCAAAATCTGCATGTACTCTTGCATATTTATCTTTAAAAGAGTTTAGTTCCTCTTGTAGTCTATCAAGTTCATTATCAACTGCTGCTTCGTCAGATTCTAATTGTTCCTCTGCTTCAGTTACAGCCTCATTTTGTTCTTGTTCATTTAAAATTTCTTCTTGCTTTTTTTTATCGCTCATAATTGTTTAATTCTCCTTTTTATCAAGTTTCGCTGTAATTATACCACTTGAGTCGTTTAATGTCAAGTTAAAACTAAATTTTATTGTTTAAAAAAGTTGAGTCGTATTGTGTCAACAATTATTTTTACTATACTTATGTATAATTTGGATAAAATAAATCACTGGAGCCATTATGAAATTTTTAAAAGTTTTTTTAGCACTAATCCTCTTTATCACGTTTACACTATATATTTTACTTTTTACCTCTATAGGAAACTCTTTACTTAAACCCGTAATAGAAGGTAAGATCAAGTCAGCAACACTTTTACATGTAAAGCTTCAAAAGTTTCAACTGAGATGGAGTTCATTAGATATTGATCTTCTCCTTACTCCAAATAATCTTGTTCATCTCAATGGAGACTTTTCACTTCTTTCACAAGATTTTGATCTTCATTATAAAGGTGATATCAAAGCACTTCAAGAGCTTCATCAACTCACAAAAACAGATCTAAGAGGAACGCTTTTTACTCATGGTACTGTAAAAGGAAATTTAGAAAAGTTTCTTATCAATGGTCTTGCTAATATAGCTAAAGGAGATATTAACTATCAACTCGATATAACCAACTTCAACCCTAGTTCAATCCAAGCTCAAGCAAATAATCTTCAAATAGCATCTTTACTCAATACTATTGCACAAGAACCTTATGCCAATGGTATCGTTAATCTAACAGTAGATTTTAAAAATATACAGCCTCATAATCTTGACGGAAAAATTCAACTTAATACAAAAAAAGGTACCTTCAATACAAAAGTTCTCAAAGATGATTTCAATATAACTATTCCAAAAACAACATTCAATATGGGTCTTGTAGCAACACTTGAAAAAGATGATATCGATTATAAAATGGCATTTAACTCAAACTTAGCAAAACTGCAAACTCAAGGAAAAGTAACACCACAACCTTTAGAACTTGATATCTACTACAATGCTATGATAAAAGAACTTGCACTTTTTAAACCTCTTACAAATCAAGATCTTAGAGGTCCTCTAGCACTCAAAGGAACACTCAAAGGAGATGCAAGAAAAGCGGATCTTCTATTAGTAAGTGATATTGCAAAATCAGATACGAAGCTTTCAGCTGAACTGAAAAACTTTACACCAATAAAACTCATAGCAAAAATAAAACACCTTCAGCTTGATTCTCTTTTATATACATTAGGAAAAGAACCTTATGCACAAGCTACTATCAACTGTGATGCCAATTTAAACAACCTCAAACCAAAACAACTCAATGGAGAGATCAAACTTTGGAGTCAGAATGGCAAGTTCAATACAAAAGTGCTTAAGGAAGCATTTCATATCAAAGTACCTCATACTACTTTTAAACTCAATCTAGCAGCACTGCTTAAAAAAGATCATATACTCTATACAACTCTTTTTGACTCTAATCTTGCAAAGATAGATTCAAAGGGAACAGTTACTCCAGAACCTCTTAAACTTGACTTGACCTATAAAGCAAATATAAAAGAACTGGCATTATTAAAACCGGTAACAAATGCAGATTTACGTGGAAAACTAAACTTGCATGGAAATATTAAAGGGGATAAAAAAGAACTTCACATCCTTACAAAATCAGATATCGCTTCATCCAAAACAACGATCAAAACAACACTTAAAGAGTTTAAACCAGATTCGATCCAAGCTTCAATAAAAGCATTACAGCTCTCAAAACTCTTATATATGTTAAAACAGCCTTCATATACAGAAGGAACACTTGATTTAGTTGCTGATATAACAAGCCTTAAACAAGATCATCTTAAAGGAGACATAACACTCCAAAGTAGTGGTGATCTCAATAATGTTTATCTAACAAAAGCTTACAACTTTAAACACCCTATGCCAAAAACACATTTTACATTAGATGTGAAAACTCTCTTAGAGCAAACAGAAGCAATCAGTGATATCCAGTTAAATTCAACATTAGCTAAACTCCTTATGCCAAAAACAGTTTATTCAATAAAAGAAGGGACTCTTCATTCCAATTATACACTTGATATACCATCATTGAAGGCACTCTATTTTGCAACTGATAAAAAGTTCAAAGGAGATTTTAAAGCACAAGGAAAGATACAAAAAGATAAAGATCTTCTTCTTACTGCAAATTCAAAACTTGCAGATGGAGAGATGAAAGTTCATCTTCTTAATGATGACCTAAATCTAGATATATCAAAAATGAAAACAAAAAAACTTCTTTATATCTTAAACTACCCTCAAATCATTGATGGGGCTATAGATTCAAAAGTGGTTTACAATCTTCTGAAACAACAAGGAGATATAAAAGCAACACTTTCTAATGGTCTTTTTGCAAAAAATATGGCATTTGACCTTCTTAAAGAGTATGATAAAGTAGATCTTTATAGAGAAAAGTTCAATGGTAATCTCAATGCAAAAATAAAACAAGAACTTATTGATGCCAACTTTGAGCTTCTTGCAAGAAAAGCTAGTATCAGCAGTTCAAAAACAATAATAGATACAAAAAAAGAAACTATTGATTCAAAAATATTTATCAAAACAAAAAATTCACCGATCCATTTGACCTTAAAAGGTGATATCGATCAACCAAAAGTTGGAGTTGATCTCAATAAATTCCTTGAAACAAAAGCAGGAAAAAAACTTGAAGAAAAAGCGAATAAAGAGATCAATAGATTTTTAAAGAAATTATTTTAACATTTTAATAAAAAAATATTATAATATTTTTGTATAATTCCATAACTATATCATATTAATGGAATTATTTATGAAAATTAAATCTACGATTTTTTTATTTGTTTTAGCCCTATTTTTAAATAGCTGTAAAAGCTATAATGACAAAGAGGTCGATCTTCCAAGTGATGGAAATTGGAATTCAAGCTCATGGTTTTATGAGTACAATCAACCAAAACTTCATCAAGCTTCAGCGATCGTTCCTGTGCCAAATGATTTCTTATGCGCTCCATACACAAACCCTTTAGCACTTGAGCGTTCATGTACTTTAGAAGATGTACTACACGATATAGACCCTTATGACAACTATGAACCAAAAGTTCATACAATCTTTTCTATAGATAATTTTATCTCTGATGTATCTAATGCTTCATTGGGACAAAAAGGGAAAACAACAAGAAAAGCTGATCAAAAATCATTTCGTGTTAAGTTAGATTCAAAAACGGTACTTTATGATGGAGAGAGGGTTTTACAACTGAGTAAACATCCATATGATTATTCACGACTACGTAATAAACTTTTTTTTGATCTTTTTTCAAATCTACCATACACACTATCACTCCGAACAAAATTTGTTCATTTGACGATCGATCATAAAGATTACGGCTTATATACACATACAGAGAAAGTTGATAAATATTACCTTATCAACCGAGATCTTAATGAAGATGGAAGGATCTACAAAGCACAGATTTTTTATTTTCAAATGGAAAATGCATTTGCATTAGATGATAACGGTGAACCACTTAACGAAGATGAATTCAATAAATATCTTGAAATACAAAATGGAAAGAACCATAAGGGAATAGTCTCTGTTATCAATGCAGTCAATTCCGATATGTCTGATGAAGAGTTCATACAGTTTTTCAAAAAACATTTTGATTTAGACAATTTTGCAACATGGATAGCGATGAACATAGTAACAGCAAATAGAGATACAAATAGTCAAAATTTCATCCTATTTAATCCTGCTCATTCAGATAAGTTTTACTTTATCCCATGGGACTATGATGAAGCTTCCCAAATTAACGCATCATACCCAAAATGGCAAAAAGGATTATATCTTTGGTGGGAAAGTCCTTTACATAGAAAATTTTTACGCATTAAAGAGTATAGAGATGTAGTTGAACAAAAAATCCAGTTCATATATGCAAACTACATCAACCCTCAAACCGTTGCAGAGCGTATCGCTCTTTATAGGCCAATTGTTGAACCTTTTATTCTCTCCAATCCGGACAATCAATATGTTTCACAAGAAGAATGGATTAAAGATATTCATTTTATCCCAGCAAAAATTGATCAAAATATTCAAGAATATAGACAAGAGCTTAATGCTCCTTCTCCATTCTGGCAAGAAACTTTATATGATAATAGTTTAAAACTCCTTTGGAAAAAATCAGAAAATTTTCAAAACACACCTATTGTTTATGATATTTTTATCTCAAAATCACCCGATATGAGCAATCCTATCCTTACAAAGACAAATGTTTCTGAAAGTGAACTTGAGATCGATTCTTCTGGCAATATAACATTCGATACAAATTTACAGCTATCAGCTGGAGTGTATTATCTTAAAATAATTGCTAAAGAGCTCAATAACCCTACAAACTATCAGATAGCATTTGATCAATATAGAGATGAGAAAGGTATATTTTATTTTGGAGTCTATCCTTTTAGTATTCCTTAATATCCAAAACTACTCTTTATCAATAAGTTTTAAAAGAAAATTTATTAGCTTTTACAGATTTCTCTTAGACTTTTCTAGATTTATATTGTATAATTTTACAGACAATTTATACAAAAGGCCCTCACATGTATAAGATATTTTTCACCCTTATAGTTTCTAGCTCAATCCTTTTTAGTGCAGTTGATATCAATACAGCAACATTTGATGAACTTGTTTCTTTAAAAGGAATAGGAAAGAAAAAAGCAAAACGTATCTTAAAATATAGAAAAAAACATAAATGTTTTAAAGATTTTAAGGAATTTAAAAAAGTCAAAGGGATCAATAAGAAGACTATTAAGAAAAATAAAAAAGATCTAATACTAAGTGAGTGTAAAAAATGAGAACTATTCAACGATCAATAGCTTTTATTCTTTTACCTCTTTTTCTTTTCTATGGCTGTAAAAGCTATAATGACAAAGAGGTCGATCTTCCAAGTGATGGAAATTGGAATTCAGCTTCATGGTTTTATAACTATAATGCACCACAACTTCATCAAGCATCATCGATCGTTCCTGTGCCAAATGATTTCTTATGTGCTCCATACACAAACCCTTTAGCACCCGAGCGACCATGTACACTTTTAGATGTTATCAATGATAAGAATCCTTATGACACTTATGAGCCAAAAGTTCACGTAATCTTTTCGATAGATGATTTTATCTCTGATATACCAAACGCTTCTATGGAGCAAAAAGGAAAAAGTACCAGAGAAGCTGAACAGACTTCATTTCGTGTTAAACTTGATTCAAAAACGGTACTTTATGATGGAGAGAGGGTCTTACAACTGAGTAAACATCCATATGACCATTCAAGACTCCGTAATAAGCTCTTTTTTGATCTTTTTTCTAGATTACCATATATGATGTCACTTCGAACAAAGTTTGTTCACCTCTATGTAGATAATCAAGATAATGGTTTATATACACATACAGAAAAAGTTGATAAATATTACCTTATCAACCGAGGTCTTGATGAGGATGGAAAGATCTATAAAGCACAAGACTTTGATTTTAGTACTAATGAAGCTTATGCATTAGATGACAATGGAGAACCTATTAATTTAGATGCCTTTAATCAACATCTTGAAATACAAAATGGAAAGAACCATAAAGGGATAGTCTCTATCATCAATGCAGTCAATTCTGACATGTCTGATGAAGATTTCATGCAGTTTTTCAAAGACCATTTTGACCTGAATAATTATGCAACATGGATGGCGATGAACATAGTAACGGCAAATAGAGATACTATCAACCAAAACTTCATCCTTTTCAACCCTGCACATTCAGATAAGTTTTACTTTATCCCTTGGGATTATGATGGTGCTTCATGGGATGGGATAGAATACGCTAAATGGCAAAAAGGATTATATCTTTGGTGGAGCAGTCCTTTACATAAAAAGTTTTTACGTATAAAAGAATACAGAGATGCCGTAGCAGAAAAAATTCAATTCATTTATTCCAACTATATCAATCCTCAAACCGTTGCAGAACGTATCGCTCTTTATCGACCTATCGTAGAACCATTGGTATCTGCTTATCCAGATAGTCATTACCTATCTCATGATAAATGGTTAGCTGATATCAATATGTTACCAAATAAGATCACACAGAATATCCAAGACTATCAAAGTGAACTATCAGCTCCTACACCATATTGGCAAGGTGTTTCATATGATAAAACACTATCTCTTTTATGGGAAAGGTCCATAGATTTTGCTGGAAATCCGATAGTTTACGATATTTTTATCTCAAAATCACCCGATATGAGCAATCCTATCTATACCAAGACAAATGTTTCTGAAAGTGAACTTGAGATCGATTCTTCCGGTAATATAACTTTTAATACAAATCTACAGCTATCAGCTGGAGTGTATTATCTTAAAATAATTGCTAAAGAGCTCAATAACCCGGCAAACTATCAGATAGCATTTGATCAGTATCATATCACTGGTGGGCCATATTATTTTGGTGTATATACATTTACAATAGGAAACTGATTTGGAAAATATAAGTCAAGAAAACATCAGTAACAATGTAGAAAAGATTTCTTTAAAAAAGAAAAAGAGTTCTAAAAAAACTCAAGCATCAACTTTTTTTAGAAATGCACTTCGTTCAAATCTTGACTTAACGGCTTTAGCAGATACAAAAGCAGGTATTTTGATCTCTCTCAATGGTTTTATTTTAACAGTAAGTGTAACAGCTTCAAGTTTCATTATCCATAATGAACTTATGACCTATGCTTTTATTTCGATCATACTTACTTCTTTAGGTTCTATTATTCTCGCAGTCTTAGCAGTAAAACCAAGGATCAAAGAAAAATTGATCTATAAAGAGTTCAAAGAGAACTATAATTCCTTACTCTACTATCAAGATATGGCAACCCTTTCTCCAGATGAGTACCTTAAAGCAGTCAAAGAGATGCTCAAAAGCAATAAAAAAACTACCAAAGAGATGACTATACATCTTCATATCCTTGGAAATGAGATCAAAACAAAATACCATTGGCTCAAATATGCTTATACTTATTTCTCTTTAGGATTACTCTTAAGTGCTTCATTGATTATTTATGCACTCTTATATACAAATAACCATACAGAATTTATCCATACAAATAATAAAGTCTATGCAAAAGGAAGTTTTTACAATATTTTTGAACCATCTGGTGCAACGACACTCCCTGATGGAAAAGTACTGCTTGTAGAAGATGAACAAAATAATAAATCATTAAAATTAATTGAATTTGAAGAAGATGGAAGAGTTGTTGAGATCGGGACTCCTTATATGGCAAAGAAAATCAAAAAAATCTTAAAGAAAAATGTAGATGATCTTGAAGCAGTAACATCAGTAGAAAACACTATCTTTGCTATTACTTCCTTTTCTCCAGATAGACAAAATAAAGAGAAAAAAGACAGACAAAGATTCTTAATGATGCAATATGAAAATGAAGAGATAAAATCACTTTTAATGTATAATAATCTTCTTGCAGATCTACAAAGACATTTTCCAAATCTCTTTCATCAAAACAAGTTCTTTAAAAGTGATCTTAATATAGAAGCTATGACTTTTGATACGAATGAGCATATATTATATATAGGTTTTAGATCTCCACTTTATAAGAATAATGCTATAATTATTGGTATAAAGAATCCATTTAAGATCTTCAATGAAGAGGAAAAACCGGACTTTACCTCTTTAATAATGGTTCCTTTAAACCATATGGGTATCAGAGCTATGGTCTTTGATAAAGAAAAAGATGGATATTGGATCATTGCAGGTAGTTCAAATGAAAGGAATATCTCATTTGAACTATGGTTTTATAGCAAGAAAACCGCTACAGCATCAAAAATAAACGAAATTGCCGATTTAGGGTTTGCAGAAGGAATAACGATCGTGCAAACACAGAAATATGGAACATTATTGTTTATAGTTGATGATGATGGAAAAAAACCAAATAAACCTGCAACATACACTTTATTACAAAAAAAAGGATTGTAATCTATGAAATCGATACTACTTCTACTCTTCCTTATAATGGCACTTTATGGAAAAAGTGAAGATACATGTTATACAGTACAAATTGTAAGTATGCCAAATAACTCTAAAAATCTTCAATTCTTAACAACCAAACAGTTTGATAAAAGCTGTAAGGTGATGAGCATTTCATCAAAACTTACTGTACGGTGTGGATGTTATGAAACGGTAAAAGAAACAAAACCTCTTTTGAAAAAACTAAAACCATCTTTCAAAAGTGCTTATATCATGTCAACATATAAGTATCGTTTCGAAAAAGACCATACAGAAGAAGCAAAGATCATCGAAGCTATAGAACAAGAAGTTAAATCTGCAAAAAAAGAAAAAACAAAAACAATAGCCTCTACGAGATCAATACCAAAAACAGATAAAAAGCTCAAAAAGAAACAAGAAGTAGAAGCAAAAACAAAACACGAATCTAAACAGCCAAATACTCCAAAATATACAACAAAAAGTGATCATGATAGTACAAAAAAGATAGAAAAACAACTCTCACAAATACAAAATGATCTTAAAACAGTTGTTTCACTCATCCAAATACAAAATGATCTCAAAACTATTTCTCAAAAAGTAGCTTCTATTCAAGATACATTAGCAAAAGAACCTCAAAAGTTCTCAAGTACCTTACAAGACACTACACCTTCTTCTATTTCATATAAGGAACATAAAAAGAAAAAACATAAGAAAAAGAAAAAACATAAAAAGAAAAAATACAAATCTGAAGATATTTATACATTAGATGATACAGAAGTAGAAAGAACTGTTCCTAAAAAGAAAGAAAAAAAGAAAGTATATTATAAAACTAAAAAGAAAAAAGAAAAAGTAAGATATGTTAAGAAAAAACCTGCGAGATACAAATATCAAAGATATTTAAATCGTCTCAAACATGAAGACAAAGGAAAAGGGAAATGGGATTATAGATATAGTTTTGGTGCTCAGCTGAGTTATGATTTTGCTTATGTATATGAGGCAGATGATGGTTATGTAGATCATGACCTTAGACGTGCAAGAGTCTCCCATAAAGGTTCTTTCTTCGATAGAAAATTATTTTATGGACTTGAATATAGCTTTACAGGACCTAATCATTACAAAGATATCTATGCAGGATACCAAGATTCTATCGATCTATTAGGATTGGAGTATAGATTTAAAGGGGGAAATATCAAGATACCATTCTCACTTGAAAGCTATACGGCATCAAAAAACAATAACTTTATGGAAAGAGCTTTAACAGATGGTTATACAGATAGAAGAAAGCTTGCTGGAGAAGTTCTACTTAGTAAAGAGATCAATAACAACAGAGTAAATCTCTTCTTCGATGTTTTCTCAGATTCTATCGATGAACGTAAAGACAATATAGTAGATCATCCAGGATACAATACACGCGCTGTCTATATGTATAAGGACAGTAAATATAAAGTTTTCAGTTTAGGTGGCGCATATATGTCCCAAAACTACAATCAAGATACATTAAAATACAATGAATCATCTGAATCAGATCTTATATATGAAAAATATGTTTCAGTCAAGATCAAAGATGTAGATACAGTTATCAAGAAAAATATCGAAGCTGCCTTTGTTTATAACAAATTTTCAATGCAAGGTGAATACACTATGGTCGATGTTGATGCACTCAAAGGAGACTATAGTTTTTATGGTTATTATGTTCAAGGAAGTTATTTTCTTTTAGGAAAAGGAAGAAAATATAAAACAAGAGACTCCGTCTTTGGAAAAGTAAGACCATACCAAGATGGGGACCTTGAACTTGCACTTCGATATTCTTATATAAATCTTAATGACAAGGATGAACATGGAGGAAGTCAAACGGACTATAATATTGGGTTAAATTGGTACTTGGCAAGCGAATTTAAATTGATGTTTAACTATATCATAGCATATCCAGAAGATACAGATAAGTATGATGGAAAGCTACAGATTTTTCAAACACGATTTTTATTCGCATTTTAAACAAAAATATAGAAAGTTAATATTACAATAGAGTTAAAGGAACTCTATAATATAAAATATTAACTTATCTATAAAATAACAAAATTCAAAAAAAGGATAGATATGAAATATTTCGCTTCAGTTTTTATTTTAGCTTCAGTGGCATTAATGACAGGATGCTCAAGTGCAGCAATAACCACAACACAAAAGTCGTTACCAGAGGTATATGTAAATGTTGATGATTCACATCAGGAAAAAAGAGAGATAAAGATAACTCTTTTTAGGCTTAATAATTATACTGATACACCAAGAGCAGGTCTTAGAGCTGCTAATATTGTAGAAGGTATCTTACTTTCACGTGGGTACAAGATCAAGTCACGCCTAAATGAAAAGACACCTTCACTAAAAAAAGCAAGAAAAATAGCAAAAGAAGATGGAAGTGACTATTTTATGTATGGTGGTGTTAGTGAATGGCGTTATAAAACAGGAATAGATGGTGAACCAGCAGTAAGTGTACAACTTTCTTTATACAAAACAAAGAATGGAAAACTTAAATGGAGTGCAACAGGTTCAGACAATGACTGGGGGAATGCTTCTATAGGGACAACAGCACAAAACCTCCTTGAAACAATGATGACAAAAGAATAGTTTTCACAATGAAAAGAAACAATAGAAACTTAAGAAAATCATGGGCAGAAGAGCTTCTTGACTTTTTAACTAAACATGCCT